>Ga0228710_1006062_pt1 | contig 18528 bp, 7 predicted proteins | sample MedpolnodulmetaG_FD_177995 | JGI IMG/M metagenome (GOLD analysis project Ga0228710, IMG submission 177995) | Root nodule microbial communities from Medicago polymorpha collected in Santa Monica, California, United States - pink nodules | ecosystem: Host-associated > Plants > Roots > Nodule...
AACCAACCATTCTTTGTGACCCCGGATAGTTAACCATGATCATGCCATCATCAATCCATCGCACACTTGAGCTTTTGAAGTCGGAAGGAAGATTCACCCCCACTTCTCGATATGGAGATTTATGAGCACATGTCATAAACATCAAGAAAGATTTTTTTAGTGTTTTTTAGAAATATTACCAACAATCGTTGTTAATAGTCGTTGTTAATAATCTGAATCACAAACCAAATCTCGCATTGGACATGTCAATTAACCCCGCAACTCGATTTAAATCTCTTTCAATTTTACTTTGAAATAAGTTTTACTGATTGCTAAGTTGAACAACACTCATTGTGGATAACGATAAACTTATTATCGATTTGGTGCACTTGTCAATTTCGTCCATCAACAATCAAAAGTTATTCATTTCCCTCGAAGAATGGTAGATTTCAAATAAATGCATCTCCCTTATTAATTAATGCTCTAAATATTAAAAATACAACATCAGATATTTCGCTCCGTAACATTCACAAAATACATAGTTTTTTTTTACTTTTAAAATTCAATTGATAAAACGAGTTAATTCACCAACACTACTATGCAATACAACATTGAAGAAAATGAATAAGCTTACACTTTAAGATAGTATGAACCTGGAAGTATTCCTTGACAATTTTGCTTAAAGTTTTATTAAGCTAGATTTGAATATGCTCGTTTTTGCATATTGCAATAATGATACTTATGACAATTTGTACAAACGAGTATGTTAAAATCGACTCTAATGACACTTCAAACATAACTGTTGAAAAATACTGACAGTTCATATATCTCAAAGTGTCAAAATATAGGTTCTTGTTTTTCCTATTCTTCCATGTCATCATGCACATGTATATTGTCAACAAATTAGCCTGATTATATTTTTGATTTTTAAAAGTGTATTTTGTTAATGTTAGGGAGTGGTAAATATCTCGTGCTATAGATGTAGTGTATTTCTATAAAATCTAAAATCACTCTTAATACCAAATTCACATGAACTCTCACGAAAGGTCAAATCATGTTTATACGTATGTTGTCTCAACAAAAAATTTCCCTAGACGAATTATGTTGTATAAAAGAAAACCTTTCTTCTAATCAATTTACAAGAAGATTAAAATCCAAGGAGATGCATTTATGAAGTATTTGTAAAAGTATAGGGGATTTATCCAAAAAAAATTACTTTTAAAAGGTTTAAGGCTTTTCAGATGCAATCATGCAAGCAAAAAGATTTAAGGGTGGAAAAACAAAATTGATGAAACAGGGACAAAAGAGTAAATAACCACAACAAAAAAACAATCACTCACACATACGTTCATTTCTATTTTCTATTGCAACTTAAACTCACAAAAATAAATGTGCTACAAAAAAAATTGCGGATAAAACACATAGATTTTGGTCAAGAGATTCATGAGGTTCATGAAGCTTGTGATTTTGTCATGTGAAATGAAAATGTAACCCTGTGCAAGCTCTATTTGGGTTTTGTTGTTATATATTGCATTTATTTGTTTGGGTTTTGTTGTTATTTATTGCATTTATTTTTTTGGATTTTGAATATGAGTTAGAAGAAGCTAAGATGATGAGTTTGGTTGTATTGGTGATATGAGGTTGAGGTCTCGCCTATAGTCTACTTTTATAGATGAATTAAGAACACTCTCATTCCTCTTACATGTCAAAGTATATTGATATTAATTTTTCTTTAAGAAAGTGAGTATGTTGTTTATATTATTTAGGTAATATTTTAGGGTGAAGATTCTCTCCATTTCCTAAATAAATGGAGATTGTCAATTATTATAGTTTTGAAGTAAATATGTGATATTAATGTTTTCAATTTTTGGAGAGGATCTTCACCCAAGATTTTAGCTTGTGCATGTGATACAGCTAGGATTGATTAAACGGGAAAATAGCAGTTTGGATTGATTAAGTGGTGGAAAATAGCACAGATGACAGTGAGAAGAAGATGGAAAGGACTTGTATGTATATGTTACAGAATTGCCCCTCAATTTTTGTAGTTATACAAAATTGCCCCTAATCTAATGAACAAAAAATGACACCTAAGAGCATCCACAATGGTAGTTCTATAACAAGGACTTCTTAAATGGACCTTACGTGACACATCACTTATTTACTCCCTCCGTCCTTATATATAAGCATTTATTGTCTCTAATAAAATTGTGTTTATATATAGGGACGGAGGGACTATAATTTTTTTAATAAAAGTACATATTAAGGACTCAATGACTTCAATGACAATACACTAATAAGGACTCCAATGACCAATGAAGAGTACTTAAATATGTCCAATTATCTTTACATCATTAAACAAAAATAATTTACCTATTACTCATTTTTACAAGTGGGACCGAGTAGTACACATCTTATTATTCCTTTATGCAAGTGGGACCAAGTAGTACACATTTTATTACTTTTTCAAACGTGGGACCTGTTAGTTACCCAGGAGAGAGAGGGTCCTTATATAGTTGGTTGTTCCTTAACAGGGACTCATTTTTTCTTCCTCTAATGGAGGGTCCTTAACGGGGAGTGATCCTTATTAAGTAAGGACCCCCCATTGGAGATGCTTTAAGAGGTGTAGAATTGGGGGTTGCCACATGGGGATGTATACCTATCACCACTCATAAAAAAAACTATGAAACTTGCGTTTAGAGTTTCCTGTGATATGGCATCAACTAGGATAAGTCGCATGTCACACAAAGCCGTCAAAATGGATTAACCCATATTGGCCAACTTGCCAACCCTAATAAAAGACGGAGTTTGGCCTTAAAATTCTAGCATGAATTTATTCATGGCTTTTTTGCATGGCCCTAAATAGTTAGCTACCCATTGGGGCTAAATAGTGTGATCCTCAATAGTCGAAGCCAGTTAAGCCATCCCTAAGCGGACATGGTAATCCATTTGACATCTCTAATGTCCCAATAATGTGACACATCAACACCTGTAACATATTTTATGGTTGAAGTGTTGTTAATACAATCTCAAATCACATCAAAAACTTACTTGTGTGGGGAAACTATCAAAGAGAATCAATAACCAAAAGGTCCAAACAACTATATGTAAAGTAAATGGACAATCAAAGTAAAGAACAAATATAATAAGTTTTCATCAGATATTTTGGTGAGAGCTTATGAATATCTCATTAATGTTAAGCCTTTTCAAATAGTTTCATAAATGATTTTGTCAATATATATAAACTTAACTAAGTCAATCTAAACAAGGTCCAAGTGAAATAATTTTTTCATTTTTTTAAGATGACAATTAAAACTAGTATCGTGCAAGAAAGCTTTATATTTGTTTAATTTAATTGTTGATATTATTGGTAATTTCTCATTAAAAAAATATTATTGATTGAGGAGTTAGGCTTCCGTTTGTGAGACATCATTAGTTTTTTTCTTTTCTTTTCAAGTAACTTGTGTTAGAATTCATCTATTTAAGATGAATAAGTGGATCGTGTCTGATGTTCAAACATCGGTCCTACATATATTATGCAATGCCCCTACTAATTGAGCTAGAACGACGAGACATCATTAGTTTCTTTTGTTGGTACAAGAGACATCATTACTTTTATTTATGAAGAAATATATAATAATTTAAATGATAATGGAAAAAGTAGATATAAATTGCGACAAATGTCAACCCATATTTAAAAATGAAAAAGATAATGGAAAAAATGGTTGAACTATACACGTTGGAGACGCAAGATCATAAAAGATCGCTAGTTTTTCGAGTTAAGATCCTCTCTATTTGTCAAAATAAATGGAGGATACAATTTGAAGAGAGATAAACACAAAGAAGAGATAGAAGATATTTTAATTAAATGAGTCCCACCATCTTTAATAACTTTATACTTTTTCCATGATTTTTTGTGTATTTATCTCTTCAAATGAAGGAAATGGAGACAATTGTAAATAGAGAGGATCTTGACATGGAGACAATTGTAAATGAGGGAGGGGGGGGGAGAGAGGGAGAGAGAGAGAGAGAGAGAGAGAGAGAGAGAGAGAGAGAGAGAGAGAGTTCATCGTGATCTACTATTAGTGGAGGCGCATAGCACTTTCACTTATCCCAGGGGAAAGAAAATGAAAAATTACTACTGTGACATTTATTTTATTGTAGTTATTTTATATTTTATTGTGTAATAATTTTTTAAAATATTTTTTAATTAAAAAATAAAAAAATAATTATTTTAAAATTAAAAAAATATAAAAATTACACACATGGCGTCCACATCAGTATTGACTTTGTCAAAATTGGCTTGAGGCCAAAAACTACAAAAGGGGCAGTACTTAGGGGGCTGGATTGTATTTTATTTTGTTAGGGACACAAAATCGCAACTTCATAATACTTAGGGGGCCAAAACTGCTATTAAACCAAATATAAACTCATATAATTACATTTTAAGAAACCTAAGTGTTCTAGACCGGCCAAAAGGAGATTTGCCCTATCTACTTAGGCCCAATACACTCTAAAGCCCAAATACCACGTTTGGCAACATTACTCACGACACACCCCTTCCCCGGGGGGGGGGGGGGGGGGGGGGGGGGTTGCATGGAGCAAGCGAGACCGGTTCAAACGAACCCCAACGTCTCTTTGCACGTTCACGCAACAATCTCTCTGGCGGTTACACTTCCCACGATTTCGTAACCGCCAGAGCTTGGTGTGGCAGTACAACGGCTCTGCAGCCCTCCACCTCTATATATAGGGGACTCATAACAGTCCCCAAGGTAGAATCTAACTTTTCCTCTAAACCCTCACTCTCTGATCTCTACTTACTTGAGCGTCGGAGTGCCTGCAGATACACACACCTCCTCCGTTTCAAGAAGCACTCTTGACGCGTTCTACCACCACTCAAACCACCGCATTTAAAGCACCGTCAATCACTTTCTGATCAGGAACGATCACTAAGTGAAATATTTTTTTTTTGAGATGACAACTAAAACTAATATTATGCAAGAAAGTATTGTATGTAAAAAAAAAAACATTATATTTGTTTAATTTAATTGTAGATATTATTGGTAATTTCTCAACAACAAAAAAACAATACTACCAAGTGACAACATCATTGGTTTTATTTATGAAGAAATATATAATTGAAAAGATAATTGAAAAAATAGATATAAATTGCGTCAAATGTCAACCACTAAGAAGCTTTAGTATTTAAAAATTAAAAAGATAGTGAGAAGAATGGTTGAACTACACACGTTGGGGACGTAACCTACCAACAATGCTGCCATGATTGATCAAAAAGCAGTCAGTCAATGGTATCCATTATCTTTTAATCAACAATTTTTGACAAAACTACTATCTTTTGAATTTTAAAGTAGTACAAAGAAAAAGTAAATGATTTGAGAAGAAAATTTCTATCTCTGTATAAGAAAGATAAAAAATGTTAACTTGTGTTTTAAGGACACAAGTTTAAAAATTAAATATAAAAACTTTTTTTTAGAAATTATACATTCATTGTATTAAAAGTTTAAAATTTTATATTTTCAATGTAAAAATTAACTTTTAATTTTTTTTTTTTAGTTTTTTAACTTGTACCTGATCCATAAAAGATGTATGAATTATCGACTCTATTTTACTTTTTGAGAGGGTTATTAACTATATTCTTTTATGGTTAAATTTGTAATATTTAGAAAAATGAAATAAGTACTTTCTTTGCTTTGACTAAAGAAACGTCACTTTAAAACCAAATTTATCTTTTTTTTTTAAGAAGTCAAAATGATATTTATTAAAATCACAAAAAATCATGACGCACAAAGAATGTTAGACTAGGAGTCGTAAAGTAGCAATATATAAACGAAAACAAAAGTTTTACCAAAACCCTCACCCAACATACATAAAAAAACCTTCAACCAACATCACAAGCTACTACCAAAAACAACTTCCACCACCTACATTCCGCTGCTCACACATAACCCCCGAACATAAACATCAAGAACTAACACAACAACCAACAACAAGTAACAACAACCAGATTTATCTTCTAAAAACATAATATTAATAATCACGTTTAAAAATAATTGTAAATGCTATTAAAATTGTAAACAGAAGCAGAAATTGATTTTTTTTTCTTTCTGACGAATGGTCTTTTAAAGTTGCTGGCTACCATAAAAAATGTGTATTTATTTACTTATAAGATAAAAAGAATTGTAAAGTTTAACAAAAAGAGGATGAGGGAAGTACAATTCAATTTATGTGAAACTGATAGAGACATTACGTTATAGAGGAGTCGAGGTTTGAGTTTTAGATTTTTGACATATTTACATTAAAGAGGGTGTTAATTTTTAATCATTCAACAAAAAAAAATAGAAAATATTAAGAGAAGATATTAAACATCTTTTGTATACGAGAAATTGATATTTAAATATTCATTTTGTGACAACTTTTGTAACAATTTTATCTTTATAATCACATTATTTTTTACTTTATCTCTTTATTATTTTGGTTTTCGTGCAAAAATCTATTTTTTCTTTATAAATTATTGTTGTTTTATAAGTTATCAACCAAATAGTTGTTTAAATAACTCTCCTCGATTTCTAAATAGACCCTCCACTTCACAATATTATTCCAAATTTGCCTTAGCCACCAGACGTCTACAACCAACTCCCTCAGCATAATCACCTCACCCACCCCACACCAAGACAACAACTTCAAGAATTAAAACTTAGTTGCAGTTAAGATGTTACAGACCAAAAACATCTACAATCATAAATAGGGGTGGCAAACTACATTGATTCAATGAATTTGGATTGGATAGTAATACATGGATCAACACAATTCAATTATAATTCACTAAAAATTCAAGAATCAAATTCAATATTTCCATCATCCACTAAATAAAATCAAATTTAATTCACCAATTAAACAATTTTTAATGGATAAAATAACCAATCCATCATATAGTTTTGCTTATCTCTCTATCATATAGTTTTTTTTTTTCCTTTCCATTTCTTAATATTATTATTTTTTACTGTTTTTGTTCTGATTTTCTTTCTTATTCTTTGAGTTGATGGCAAGGTTGTCAAAATCGAGACTTTACTTCAAGTCGAAAGAAAATAACAAAATCGGAACTCATAAAATCGCAACCAAAATCGAAGGATTTTACTCAAGGACTTTTGTAGATTCGATATGGGATAGCAAAATTGGGACTCGTAAAATCGTAATCAAAATCGAGGATTCCACCAAAACAAAAATAATGTTAAATATATGTTATAAATTGCATATAATCATAAATCATTTAACATTCAAAGTCTACAAAATACATATGCATAAATAACTCAAAGCTTAGATGAACTGTGTAACTAACCAGGAAGTGTGGGGGAAGTGAAAGAATGAAAAAATTTGGCCTTTTGGGTATTTATAGAACCGGGTAATGGATTCAAATCGGGCCAATTGACGAACCAGGTCAAAAATTGACCCTTATAAAATAAATAAAAAATGAACAAAATCCATCAAAATCCTTATTTTCTAATAGGATTTTGCCTATTTTTAGGATTCTGCTATGGATTTGAATCGTTGAAGCTACGCAAAGTCACAAAAACCCAGATTTTAGGACTTATGTCGCGATTTTGACAACAATGGTTGATGGTGTTACATATTGGTTTTTTTGGTTCAAGATGGTGTTTATGATTAAGGTTATTTGATGGATATACTATTTTGCTTTGAAGACTATTATACAACTTGTGGTTGCTGAAAAAAGGAGATTAAAGGTTATGGGAGGTGGGGAATTTTGGAAAAATATTGTAAAGTGGAGGGATCAGTTTGTAATTAATTTGACAATGGTTTATGGTTCATAATATACCCTTATATATTTTACATTTTAAACTCCCTTAATTTTTATTCTGTACCACTAGCCCAAGAAGCTCGAGAACTCAAATTGTGAACCCCCTGGACTACGGTCCTGGATACGCTACTCACCATCGGATGGTGAACACTAGACTGAGCCTTACAGGCAAGATCAAAAAGTAGAACATCATCCACATAGACAATGCTACAGTTTTATACAGACATGGTTCAACAGCAATAAACAACTTAAGGACCACAAGAACTGAATTTTCTAATGTGCCTCAAAATACAACCATACAAAAAACAACAGAAACTATACATTGCTTACATAAATACGGTTCACATTACAACACCTATACCTCTGAACTTTTTTGCGTTCACGTTACATATGCCGCGTCACAAAAAACTCAAACATGAAGGAGAGAAGCAGACGGTCTAGGATAAGCAGAAGCCTTTCTAGTAGCATCCGCATTACCTTTGCCGGATGCATTGTGGCCGAGGTTAGAATTGCGTGCGCGGTGATCAGAACCTTTCTTCTGATTGTCCTTTGGTTCCTGAAGCTGCTCCAATGTTTTAACAACCTCGTCCATATTTGGCCTTATTCTGGGCTCCACAGAAAGACATTGTGAAGCAAGGGCAGCTGCAGCATGAGCTCGGCTGTGTGAATATTGACCTTCGAGTCGTGGATCCATTACGCGAAAAACTCTGCGTTTGTTGGATAGGTAAGGCTTGGCCCATTCGACTAGGTTGTGTTCTCCGGATGGCAGGTTCTTGTCTATGGCACGCCTTCCTGATATAATTTCTAGAAGAACTACTCCAAAACTATATACATCGCTCTTTGCAGTAAGATGGCCTAGCAAAACAAAAATTATTCAGCGATGAAAGTTTAATTGGAATCACTTATTACTTAATATGGAAATCTATAAAGCTGCTCAGATATAGTCAAATCACATGAGGGCAGAAAACTAGGTGAAAATTGCAAGAGAAGATTTCATGAAGTTAAGGATTGTGCAAATTTAGCAAAAGTAAAATGGTAGTTGTGAAATCCTTTGTCATTGCTATTCTGTAAAAACCTTAAAGATTCAGGGAACTATTATAGAATAACTGAGTAAAATCAGCTTAAGAAAATGAGGGTATAAGACAAAAGAAAGTGACCAGAAAAAGTATTTTGGTAATATTGTCTTACACTAGAACAACATTGTTAATGACCTCTGTAGCACCAACACCTCTGATCATAGAGGTGTTTGGTGTCCGACGCTGACACATGTATTCATTCAATTAATTTTCTCACATTATTGTTAGTGTCTACGTTTCAGTTTTGTGTCCATGTCAGTGCTTCATAGTTAATGAGAGAAATCTGGTGGAGGAAACCTGATAAACTACATTAGGAATAAATACATTTGTCAGTCACCGGAGCTGTTAATACCTGTTGCTAGATACTCTGGTGCTGCATATCCACGGGTTCCCATGACCCGAGTAGAGACATGACTTTTATCTCCAGTTGGTCCATCTCTAGCCAACCCAAAATCAGAAAGTTTAGCATCATAGTTCTGCAAAGCACCAGGCCATGAAGTTAAGCAAGCAACTACTAAATACATTATATTTAACAACAAAAAGGCCATACTAAAGTAGAAATTATGTACATACAGAATCGAGCAGTATATTCGAAGTTTTGAAGTCACGGTATATGACTTTAGGTTCTGTACTGTGGAGAAAAGCAAGACCTTTTGCTGCCCCAAGGGCTATTTTCATTCGCAAACTCCAAGAGAATGGTTGAAAATAAGAACCTCCTGTATTGAAGATGATGATTTCAAGCAACGTTAGTATTAGAACATAGAGGATTAAGTCACTATTGAGGGTAAAAAAAATGTAGAGGCATAACGAAGGAACAGGAAATTTGTAAATTCAACTGAAATAGAATATACTCACGCCTAAAAAGATGATTTTCCATGCTTCCCTTTGGCATAAACTCATAAACCAGGAGCCGATGTTCATCTTCAAAGCAGTATCCTATTAATTTGACAAGATTAGGATGCTGAAGTTGCCCGAGATAGTTGATTTCAGCCTGAACCAAACAGCACAAAATATGAAGATTGTTAACAAATTATGCATTACAACACAATCATTAATGGACATCGGTTGAACTTCAGTACGACTAGTCAAGTACACCCAAAGTGAACTGTTTTAGTTATTAGAATTAACCAATAATGCCAATAAGATCAAAAGAGAACAAACATACAGTTCCACCGAAAACCCCCCAAACAAGATCATATAGGGAAACTGAAAAGAAAATCCAAAGAAGCTTGCAGTCTATGAAGCAATGACACTGACACTTGAGACGATAATGACACCGACACATAGACATTGATAATAATTTGAAAAATGGAAGAATTTGAATGTAACTACATGTGTCGGACATTGGACATGTCTTTAATCTGAAGTCTAAGTGCTTAATAGCTAGCAGTTGCCTAGAACTTGTTAATATACATACAATGAATTATAATATAAAGCCGAAAGAATATGCATCAGCATCAGAGAGATAACTTAAGGAGTACCCAAAAAAGAAATGATACTTACCAACCATTCTCTGTGACCCTGATGCCCTTCTTGGTTAAGCCTCTTCACAGCAACAATAATACCCATTCCCGGTTTGGTTGCAGCATGTGAATGCTCATCAATCCAGCCTTTAAAAACTGAACCAAAACCACCTTCCCCTAAGACACTGTCTGGCCGGAAATTTCTCGTAGCCGCTCTTACTTCATTGTAGCTGAAGCTTTTCAAGTTTGAAGATTGCAAGATTTCTCCCTCACTTCGAGAAGTGACCGATATAGAGGCTGATGAGTTCCTACTAGTTGAACTGATGTCATGGCCACTTCTGCTTACACTCCTAGAAGTGAACCCTACATAAAAAGTGCCAATAAACAAAAAAATCTTAAAAATATTCACAACCATCATTGGCCTTAAACCAAACAAAATAATCACTCTTGGGCGATAAACAACTTATGTGCAACTTATAGCACAAGGGCTTGTTTCTATAGCAAAGATAAAATAAAGTTAAATTGCTTTGGTATAATCTATAAACTGTTTTCATAAAATCTTTGAGAATTTACAAAAATAAGCTGAAAACAACTTTTTTTTTGCCAGAAGCTGAAAACAACTTACAAACAGTGTAAGCTGTTTTCATAAGTTATCATAAACAGTCTCACAAAACTTATGTCACTAGATAAGCTCAAACAAGACAATCCAAACAGACCCTTAATACCAAATTCACATTAACTCTCACAAAAATCCAAGTCATACATAAGTTCTCCTAAACAGTCTCACAAAACCTATGTCAGTAGATAAACTCAAATAAGCCAATCCAAACAAGCCCTTAATACCAAATTCACATGAACTCTCACAAAAACCAAATCATAATTATATTGTCTCAAGAAGAAATCCCCTCAGACTCAAATCACAGCAATTTCTTTCCCAAACCAAAATTATATTACAGAAAAGAAAAACATTTCATCTAATCAATTTGAAACAGAATCAAAATCCAAAGAGACACATTTACAAATTATTTGTAAAAGTATACTGAATTTATCCCAAAAAATTCACTCCTAAACCAAATTGACCCTAAGTAAAGTTTCTAAAAGGGTGTAAAAAAGCTAAAATCCAAAAGGGTATCTGAAAATCAAACTCCTTTATTAAAAAAGCACAGATCAAAAAATCTGATAAAAATCATAGCAGCTTTCACTTCCTAAGATCTCAAGAATATTCCATAGATTCAGCTACATGAAAATGATTACAAAAATATCCATAAAGTTTACAACTTTAAGTCTCTCTCTCTCTCTCTCTCTTTCATAATAATAATCATTACAAAAACAGAATCAAAATTGAAGTATATAAGAAGATTCATCAAAACTAACCTGTGTTTGAAGGACTCACAGACTTAACCTTATTACTCCAACAAGCACCCATCAACAACAAAATCACTGATAAAAGTTTAAGCCTTTTTCAGATGCAATCATGCAAGTAAAATTCATGAAATGGGTACAAAAGGGTAAGAAAAAATAAAAATAAAAAACCTTTTTTTATTGATGATTTGGGTTTTGATGAGAAGGATCTTGGAAAGAAGAAGAAAGGGTCAAAAGAGGAAGTTTGTTAATGGAGGCTTTTAATAATGATGGGTTGTAGCTTTTTGGACTTAGTTTTTGCTAACAAAGAGAAAAGTAGAAATAGAATAGAAGATTGACTTCACCTTTACCTAAGTTTCTTTTCTTTTTGTCTTTTTCAATCCAACAAACATTTTTAGTTAAGGAATTTAATTGCTAATTATGTGTATTTGTAGTACTAGTTTAATTTAAGGAATTTAATTGTTTTTTTGAGGGGATTAAGGAATTTAATTGCTAATTATGAGTATTTTTATTTTAGTTCTAGTTTAATTTAAGGAATTTAATTGTTCATTATGTGTATTTAAGTACTGGTTTTTATTTTACGAATAAAAAGTTTAGATGAGTTGAGTTGAGTTTAGAGAGTTTACATAAGTTGTTATAAACTTTAAAGTTTAAAGATGGCTTGGATAAATGCATATATATCGAAGACACGCTAAGGTTAGGATTATGATGGACATTATTAGTATTTTAAATGGCTACATCAATAGAGTGCGGAGTCAATCTCTCCAATTAATCGATCTTTAGATGGCCACAAAAGTCATTATTAGTATTTTAAATAGCTACATCAGCCGATGGTGGGATTGATCCCTCTGATTAATCCGTCTTTAGATTGGATATCGAATTTAAAAAAGATGTATTGCTAACACTTTAATGTTGAATCTCGAGATTCACCAAAATCAACATAAGTCTCAAGACCCAAAAAGCGTTTACATAAGTACTTACAAATTATTGGCTCATGAGACTCGTGCGTGATCAGATTTAAACATAATTTATAGAGATACTTAGACATCATCAATCAACAAAATCTTAATAATTGCAACATAAGTTAAATAAGTGATAAAATATTTGCTCTTCTATACCATGGTCACTTTTCTTATTTTACACTGATATAGAAGAAAATATAAATTTTATTCAAATATCTTTATGAACTATCCGTCTGTTTTCTACTATTTAGAAATATGAAGTATAATAGCATAATATTTGGGAAGAAAAAGCAATTGGATAATTCAATTAAACATAATATTTATTAATATATTACATTGAAAAGGAAGAAAAAGCAATTGGATAATTCAATTAAACATAATATTTATTAATATATTACATTGAAAAGGACATTCAAGTTGAAATAATTTTTTTGCTAAACTGACATCCATTATAAAATTAATTATTCAAGAAAGTTGTGCATAAAATGTATACTTAATAAATATTGAATATTATAAATAATATTTTATAAAGAAAATAATTAAAAAAATTAATATTTAAATAAAAACGGAAGTGTATCTGCAACATATGCTTTGATGTCAATGTAAGATAGTGAGCTAGAATAACAAATGAGTATGTCAATATTGATCAATATATGGGGTGTTTACATGGATAAAATATCCATCTCCCTTTTTAAGAATATACAAACATTAACAATATCTTTCATAATCTCCATCTTCCATTTCTTAATTCAAAACATCTTTCAAAATATGGAGAAAAATGAGCTCATCCACATATAGAGAGTGAGAAGAATTTTTTCGTTTTTATAGAAGACATGTGAAAACTTGACGCGACATTGGAATACCCCATTTTACATCATGTTAAATAAGTAAAGGGTCATGCTAACCCGGTGCCCTCGGGGCACTGGTTAAACATACAAAAAAAGGAATTTATTACCATAAAAGGAAACTTTGTTGATTTATTTATGGATTAATTACACAGTTTTCAATGCAATAATTACTATATAATTTCCTTTTTAGTATCCTTAACCAGTACCCCGGGGGCACCGGTTAGCATTTCCCATAAGTAAAACACCTCTTACAATTGTGTAAACTTACAATTGCGGTCATTCATCTTAATTTCATATATCAATTTGGTAATTGATCTTTTTTTCATGTCTTTTTTTGTCATTTTGATGAATTTACATACGAGTTTTCAAGTTTAAAATACATGATTTATATGTAAACATGTGTGAAAGATCATCGATTTAAGCACTGAGAGCTCACATAAGAATACAATCATAAATTTAACGTTGAAAACTCATATGCAAATAGATAAAAAAAAGATTAAAATGACATAAAAAAAGCTATTGTAATATCGTATTATATTTCTCATTTGGAAATTCAATATAATATCTCGCAAAAACTACGTTTCAACAAAAGCGCATTTTTAAAATCAAAATATATTTTATTCATCTCCCTATATCTGATTCTCGTATACTTACTCGTTACCCTACACATGTCCAACGAGGATGAGAAATTGAACCTCATCCCCGACAGGTTTGCAACCCCTAGAGAAATGTTGTAATGCATTATCCAGTAATATATTTTTTTAACATTCGTTAGACCGATTGATTTAGTTGCTCCTTTAAATATCAATGCAAGTTTTTATAACATGACAATTATCAAACAAAATAAGATGACATATCAACATAAAGTAATTTTCTACATTCGCAACGAGTTTGGGTATGGGTTCGGGGTGGGTATCTATATACCCGTCACCCGTCCCATACCCGTGTTTTAAAATCAGGAAAAACCCAAACTCATACACAAACCCAGTCAAAACGGAGAAAATCCCTCAAATTGAATTTGATTCGGGCGGGTAACCACGGATATGGGTTTTGTTGCCATGTCTACTTTAAATAGCAACTCGGCCATACATTGATCCAACAAATCTAATGTCAACCAAGTGGATTCTTATTCAGTAATGTAGGACCTTCTTTACTTTCTAAAAGCATTTTATATTTACATAAAAAATATTATATGTAAAAAAAATTACATTTTTTTGAAAAACAATGTAAAAGATTATGATGGAGTGATGATTAAATCGTAGCTTGAGATGATACATTTTTTAAAACAATAAAATCATTTTTTTTAGCATATGTACGGTTTCCAAAAAATACACACAATAGTTCATTTCAAAAATCTTCTTAACAAGACATTTCAAGAGTTTATCATATCTCTTTAACAAGTAAAACGGATATAAAAAATATTTTGACAAAAGAAAATGGGCCAATTACAAAAAGTAAAGGAAAAAAGTTGAACAAAATATCAAAATCCACTTCTAGTGCCTCCAACATCCTTCCATCATATTATAGTGTCAAAAAAGAAAATCTTGTCGTTATACATTCATTTAACTAAATTCATATCAATGTATCACCAATATATTGAATTAAGTGTTAAGAAATTTGTACTTCGATCAACGTTATATATGGAGTCCTTAAAAATAACTTATATTTAGAGAAAGTTCATATATAAATCTATGTGTCTAATAGATTTTTGAACAAAGATTATTTATCATTAAACAGTAGATAAATCTATGTGTCTAATAGTGGAAAGTAAGTTGTCAATGATGTATTGACTTTTCTTATAAATGATCTAGGAATTTTCTTATAAACGATGGAGCCAACCAAGTGAACAGTAAATTTAATCATGATTTAATTTACGAAAATGTTGCAATTTTTCATGCTTATTTATTTAGTTAAATAAGTGGTAATCACCCACTAAGTCTATATTATGATAATTTCACATTTAGTTTAATCTGGTATTTTATTCTTTTCCTCTTTTTAGTAACTATCTACTAACTCTCTTCATATAGGAGTGGTTATAATTTTTGCACATTCGGTAGTTTTTGTGATGGATAAAAGTTATAGAAAAGAGTTTAGTTCATTGATTTTGGTTTTTGCTAAACCAAAAAGTCTTTATTGCGTAAAATCTTACACAATCAAAGTGGGATCATAGAAAGGTTTAGAAGAGATTCTATATCTTCAAAAAAGAGCAATAGTTGGAGGCAATGGTGGATCTCTTTGGAATCCCATGGATACCATGGTTCCCCCAACTTAAAAATAATAATTTATTTATTCAAAATTTAACGAAAAAATCCCAAGTTTTAGGTCATCCATTTCATCTTCATGTTCTTTCTTTGGCAAACGTATAACTTTTTCGAATCTCTATTACGTGGACCAAGTATGTAATAGTGTGAATGCTAGGCCATTGTCATGAGACAACGTGTTTTTTAGCTTGAGTACAATGTCAAATGAGCAAGGGCCGCTGCATTGCTGTTTAGATCCAGTAAAAAAAAAATCATGAGAATATGATTTGTTTTAGAACGTAGAATATATGCATTTTTATATAATAACCAGTAGAAACAAAGTAATTTTTTTATGACTTTTATGAATTTCAATTATATATGTTAATTAATATTTGTTGCTCCTCCAATATTTTAGGCAAAATCCGTCATGTTTGAAGGTATGTTTCAAAATTAGTAATTTTCATTTCTTTTGTTAATGTTTATATAGAATTTCGTTTTAGATAAGAGTAATGTTAACAACACCTTTTTTTTAACATCTTCTCTAATACTCACTCTCCTATAAAAATCTAACAATAGTGACATAATTAAGTCCTTTACATTCCTTAAAAAAAGAAAAAAGTCCTTTACATGAATGATAGATTTGGAAGAAAAAAAGTTACAGATTTGATGTTAGAATTTTAGGCCACTCACTAATTAACCTACTAGTTGAAAAAGATACTGTCATGTGGGTTATTAAAAAAAAAAAACTATCATGTGGGTGAATGTTTAATTACTATATTTCAAATAAAGCACATGCATTGTCTGTCCCTGTTTTGATGATTAGAATTTGATATCAATGATTTGTCAAACGTTAGACGTGTTTGGCTTAGGAAACACAAGTATTTGTAACAATATATATTTTTTATTTGTTTACGGGAGAAAAAATCAAATACATTTTTGTGACAAAGATTACTTGGAATATTATGCTCTGAACAAGCAATTTTGGAGTTTAGAAACATGTTTAGTTGACTAGTGTAGCTGACCGTGTCGTATACGGTATACACAATCACGTGTATTTATACATTATAATATACATTATGCCTTAAAAAAAATATAATATAATATACATTACACTGTTTTTGGCTGTGTATCGAGAATGGACCATGTCTCACTACATCATATTTTTTTTTTTTTTTGAATTAAAGTCTTACTACGGAGTAATTTAAAAAAAGAATTGTATTGTTCATCATGACACCACAACATCGAAGTTTAACATTAACATGTGGAACCAGCTACGATGATTCACACAATAAAGTTGCAACTATTTACTCAAAGATCATTCAATTCTTGAAATCTTTCCACTTGCTAGTTAAGAAGACAGTGGCATGTGCGTGAATGTTTTAATTACAATATTCAATAAGGCACATTGTTCCCGTCATAAAATAAAATAAAAAATACATAGGAGGATCTATTGCTACTGTTAGTTTTGATGATTAAAACTGATATTATATGATATGATTTGTCAATAGTCATATTTAACTTTAAGAAACAATTACATTTGTGTGACAGAGATTACTCTTTTTTCTGTGTGATAAGTGACAAAGATTATTTAGAGTCTGAGGATCTGAATAAGCAATTCGCATCTATTTAGAAACATGTACCGATTACCACAAGTCTCACGTGATGCGGTCCATAGTATACAATACAGGACCACGTACCTTTATAACATTAACCACAACAATCTATCCGCCGGAGAGGACACAATCTATCTTTTGTTATAGTTGACGGTGTTCAGCTGGAGGGGGTGTCTGCCGTGCGTGGTGGTGTTGTCTTTGGCCATTTTAAGGCTAGGAATGAGATCAAACATGTGGTGGATGATTTACATTTTCGTAGTTTGCCTCATTTGGCCGGTGGGGCGGGGGGGCTTGATTAAACCATTCAGTTTCAAGGAAGTTAAAGCGGAGATCTAGGACCGTTTTAAGAGTCCTGGTCCAGATGGTATAAATTTCAGTTTTTTCAAAGACTTTTGGCCAGAAATTAAAGATGACATCGCTGGTTGAAACATGTACTGTCATCTTTTCATGTTTATGCTATTTCCTTCTTCAAAGCCCCTTAAGGTATCATTTCCTCTATCGATTCTATTTTATGTTGTCTTTTTTGGGGAGGGGGTGAGGATCATAGGCAAATTTTCTGGGGTTATTCAGATTACAGTAAAATCTCTTTAAATTAATACTCGGTAAATTAATAAACTCTCTAAAATAATAAATTTGTCTGGTCCCGACTTCGGCCAATGTAAAAAATTGAAAAACTCGATAAAATAATAAGATAATAATTTTTCGGGAGATCCCTTTATAATTTTCGGTCCCAAGAAAATCATAAATTAATAATTCATAGAAACTGAAAAATATATATTACACTCTATTGAAATATGATTCAATAGTTGTCTGTTTTCCTTTAAAGTTCAAATCTGTTTGAAGCTCATCTCTAACTTTTCTTATTGCATCCAATAGCTCAGGTGTTGTATTTTTCCAATGCATATGAACACAGTAGTTACTAATTTACGTTGAGTCCCAAGGTTCGCTACAACGTAATTCTAAGAGGCATAGACTTAAAAACTCTTTAAATTAATAATTATTAATTTATCTTTAAATTAATAAATTTCCCCGGTCCTGACATTATTAATCTATAGAGTTTCTATTGTATGTTTGTTTGAGTAAGGAGGAAGGAGGTTTGGGGGTGAGTTTAATGTTGCACTGTTGGGAAAATGATGTTGGTGGATCGGGGGGGA
>Ga0228710_1006066_pt1:0-17500 | contig 18514 bp, 12 predicted proteins | sample MedpolnodulmetaG_FD_177995 | JGI IMG/M metagenome (GOLD analysis project Ga0228710, IMG submission 177995) | Root nodule microbial communities from Medicago polymorpha collected in Santa Monica, California, United States - pink nodules | ecosystem: Host-associated > Plants > Roots >...
GTTGATTACATCAAAAGTTAAGTCTTATAAATCAACCTAAAGTAAGAACAAATGGAACATTCTGAAGGTCAGAATGTTCACTTCTGCACATGCTTCCAGCTATGAACAGTGTAGTTGGTAGAAAGATAAGAAAAGTTGCAAAAGGAAATCTTGCATCAGAGATAACTTAGCCTCTGATCAGAATCAAGCAAAATCTCCTTGAAGCATGGGCATGAAGCTGCAGACCCACTATCTTCTCTCTCCTGCACAATGACCAAGGCAGATTTAGTTCAACTTTATCCTACTTTATCCAGCAACTTTTGATGCATATGGAGAAGTTACCTTCTGGTGGATAAAGCCCAACAAATCTCATGTCACGCCTTGAACAAACCCAGAAACTCATCAAGACGTTCATCATTGATGAACCTAGATGAAGAACATCATGAACATCAACATTCTGATGAAGAATACAGCAACATTCTGATGTTCATCCTGGGAACACAACAACATTCTGATGGTCAGAATGTTCGCCCAGATTTTCAAGTAAAAGCTAGTGGGGCCCAGGACACGTGGCATAACACCATTGATCACCCTACAACGGTTATATGAGTCCAAGAACTCTATAAATAGAGATCAAAGGCTCAACATTACTTGCACCATTGCAAAGCATACATCTAAACAACTTGAGATTGTTTTTGGCTCTTGCAATTGAAATTGATCAATGACTAAAGACTTTTGATTCCTTAGTGCACATCAATACTCTCTGTTATCTCTTTGAAAGATAACTTCTTCTTCTTCTTCCTCCTCCTCTGTTTGATTCTCAAACATTCAAACTTCTTACAAATTGTAATTAAGTCTCATCTAACTTTAGGGGTACTAAAGTGTTAGTTTGAGCAAGGATTGTAAAAGTCTAAGTGGTTAACTTAGCAACAAGGTGCAAGCCTACTGAGGCTTAGAGAATACAGGTTGTGTAATTGTTCAGGTGAACAAAGGTTGTAAGGTGCAGGATTTGAGAGGTTATCTCAAGCATCAATAGTGAAAACTCTCACAAGATTGTGAGGAGTGGACTAGCCCACATTGGGTGAACCACTATAACTCTTTGTGTGTTCTTTCTCTTCCCTTTACTCTTTACTTATTGCAAACATGAAACACACACAAACACATTTACTTTATTAAACTGTTTTTACTCTCAGATATCAGAACGTTCTGAAGTCTGGTATTAACTTAATCATTCCAAGTTTCAACTTGAGAATTACTTTTTAAGTTACAGGATAATTTTTAAAGGGTCACAATTCAAACCCCCCTTCTTTGTGACTATTTTATCTACTTCACTATGGTCCTGCACACTTGAACAAATATTAACATATCCAATTGATATTTTAATACCTTATTATCATCAAAACTCAATGTGGTAATGTTAAACACATTTTGTTCCAACAATCTCCCCCTTTTTGATGATGGCAAACACTTAGTATCAATGGTCAATTGTTGTCAATCTAATTAACAAGTTGACTTTAGGGTTTGAGGTTTGTAAGCTCCCCCTGAGTCTAATGGTCTTTAAGGTGAGGTTTGTAAGCTCCCCCTGAGTTTTATCCATGTTAATTAAATTCATTTTAATCTTAAAAATGTCACTCAGAAATAACTTCACATGAAATCATATACTAAGAGATGAGAAGCAGGTTCTCCTAAATTAATTTTAATTTTAATTCAGTGGGCTCAGAGACTAAATGTACTATATCTGCTCCACCTTTTGTCATCAACAAAAAGTATAAAATAAGAACCAAAAAGAGAAGTAAGAAAAACATGAATTATTTATAAGCACTAGATTAGAGCATGGTTGAATATCAATTAAAAAAAATTAAGAATCAGAATATTTCAACCAAAATAATATCAGAGCAAGATAATAGAGTACTAGAAAAGAAGTTATCAGAGGCATAAAGTAAGAAACATAATATCAAAAGTATAGACAAAACATAGACAACAGTAAAAATGGTGTGCAATCTAAGGTTTATGCTGTTGTTGTTGTTTCACCATGGTCATCATGTCTGCCATCATAGCCTTGAGATCTTCTGATTGCTTCTTCACAATTTCTTCCAAAGCTTCTGATCTTTTAGCTTGAGCTTCTTCACGAGCTTTCTGCTCTTCTTTCATATCAGCCATTTGTTTCTTCAGAGCTTCAGTAATCATCTTCTGATCAAACAACTCTTGTTGAAGCTTCTCAGCCCTTTTGTCTTCCTCAAGACCTTGATTATTCAACTTTTCAAGAACTTTTATTTGAGGATTGACATACACTTGAGTTAACCATGAAGTATCCAGATCCTCTTTGATAGACTGAGTAATAATGGAAGAAAGATCTAGGAAGAATGGAGAGTCTGAGATATACAATCTGTTCCTTCTAACTTCCATAGCTTCCATACTTCTGATAACTTTTTTGAATCAGTTGTTGAGTGATTGATTCTGAGCTTCCACTGATATTATTTGCAAATCATTGAAGACTTTGTCTACAACTTCCCTTAAAGCAATCCATTTGCCTTCATAGTTTTCAGAGTGGATTGGATCATTCCTTGTCTTGACAAGTTGCATCAGATCCTTGAAAATGTTCTCACAATCCTCTCTAAGAAAGGTAGATTGAAGTAAAATGGGTGGGAGGTGGTGGAACATTGATTGGTTGAGGTGAAGGTGGAATGGGTAATTCTTGGATATTTTGTGAAGTGGAAGATGAGGGTGTGTCTAGTTCAGGTTCTAATATGGATACAGATGCTGAGAAAGAACCTAAGATTGTGTCAACATGAATAACATGTTCGTCTTCCTCATCAAAATGTGATATATCCATGTTAGATAAATCAAGAATTGGTTTGGCAACAGGTTCAAGCACATGTTCAAGAATGAAGGGTTTATTGATCAAAGTATCAAATGCATTTTGTAAAGTGTTCTCAGGTTTTGCAACATTGATAGGTTGAACAACATATGTTTGGTCTTCTGACCATGATTGATTTTGCATATCTTTTTTATTTTTTATTACATATTAATCTAGGTCAGTTGAGCTCCAGGGACTCATCAGGGTCTGAGTAGGCCTCAAGGTTCAATGAGCGCTTACAAATGTACTTATAGATCATTCACCAAAGAGGTCTTCACATTGAGAATGTGAGTTGAACCTATCACCTAACACGTTAGTCAAATCCTTACCAAATGAGTCAACCTTCATTAGCTTACGTTAACACAATATTACAATTAAATTTATAATTTATACTAAATTTACATTAAAATTATGCTGACTTAAATATAAAATAACTTAAATATACATTAATTTTATGTGAGATGTATTTCTTTTTTGTTTAAACTAATTTTAAATTTAATTTAAAATAACATTTTTTTCATTAGAATTTTATGAATAAATAATTTCTTGTGTTTGACACTGGTATCATACTACTCTCTTCGTCTCTTTTTATAAGACTAGTTTACAAAAATCACAAATTTTACTAAAAATTGATGAAGTAATAAATTTGTCACAAATGCATGTATGTTTTACCAAATTGCCCCTTACATATAGACATATTCAACGTTAACTTTTCATATTTTAAGATACATTGGTATAGTATTAATGAGAGGTATGTTTGAAAAAAAATGTATCTAAAGATTTGTAGATAGTTTTATATTTGAAAACAAAACATTCTTCTATAAATAGTCTTATAATTAAAAACGGAGATAGTATTTAACATATGTTTGACACAATCAAATTTCAATAAATCATTATTCAAAGTTACAATTTTGAGGTTATTCATCATTTACTTAAAAAAAAATGGTTAATAGTGTTTTACCTTCTGTAATATAGACCATTTTCCTTCTTCAAAAAAAAAATATAGACCATTTTCAGGTTTGCCCTTTGTAAAAATATTTTTTTGGTTTTCGTCCTTGTAAATATTTTTATTTTTTGTTTTTTGACCTTCATGGTAAATTTCGTCCCCTGTAATTTGAGCAAATTTTAATTTATCCTATGATAAAGAGCAAATTTGGATTTACCCCATGTCATATCATCAATTTTGTACAGTCACATGACTTAGGGGGTATTTTGAAACAATTTTATTTTTACTAGGACCGAATCAATCTTTTTCATAGGGGAAACTTATAGAAAATTGTTGTTCACACATTTGAGAAGGCTGAGAAACACATGTAAAATACGAAATTGTCCCTCGATAGTTAACTGCCGAGGTTTTCAAAAACCGGCTGCAGTTAACTGTCGAGGAAAACCTCGGTAGTTAACTGCGGAGAAAAATGCTTCATCAGATGAAACAGCCATCTGGTCCCCCTACACACTATTTCATCATCAACTTTCTTTCCTTTTCCCTCCAATCCCCAAATCCAATATTTTTTTTCATCAAATCTTGCTCTAAAATCATTGAAGCATCAAGCATAGGAGGTATCAACACACTTTTGACATAAAAAAACAAGTATTGAGCATTTTAATCGGTTGATTTTTTGCATTTGTTATGGGTTTTTACGTCAGTTACGTAGAACTCTGTCATGAGAAACCTCGACAATTAACTACCGAGATATATTTCGGTAGTATACTGCCGAGGAAAACCTCGGTAGTTAACTGCCGAGGATTACTTGTGAAAAAATTTTCACAACGAAAAAAAGGCAGCTACGGCCAATTTTTCAATTTTTTTTCTTTGTTTTTTTTGTTTTAATTCATTATGGCATTGATGTTTATGCATTAGTTAGTTGTTAATTTATATTTTTGTGTTGTTTTATTATAGTAATGGTAGATAACGCGGAAGATGTTCGGGGAAAGACGAAACCAAATTTTGTCGAAATTTCCAAAGATGTCAAACCGCCTAAGGTTGTAGCCAAACCAAACATTGATGGAGCTTTCGTCCATGTTGAAGCTTCTAAAAATGTTGACTCCGGTGTCCTCCCACTTCATGCCCACGAAGTTGACACGACTAGGTTTTTTTTCAGACGACATTAAGTGGAAAGATAGAGAAGAATTGCTTGAGTGGGCTCGTCGTCAAACAAATAAGGCGGAATTTACAATTGTTACACAAAGATCAAGCTTGGTCAATCCAATGTTGTGCCTAGTGTGTGAAAGGAATGGAGCTGACAAAGTGCCGGAAAAAAAAACTGAAGCATGCGACAACAGGCTCAAGAAAATATGGGTGCTTGTTCATGGTTAGTGGATATCTTAGTAGGAAAACAAATGAGTGGGGATTAAACATTCTTAATGGAGTTCACAACCATGCGATAGAGCCGGCTTTAGAAGGACACATTCTTGCCGGTAGATTAAAGGAGGACGACAAGAAGATTGTACGTGACTTAACCAAGAGCAAGATGCTTCCAAGAAATATTTTGATAAATTTGAAAAACAAAAGACCACATTGCATGACAAATATCAAGCAAGTGTACAATGAACGTCAACAAATATGGAAGGCAAATAGAGGTGACAAGAAGCCGTTGTAATATCTAATCTCAAAGTTGGAGGAGCACAACTATACTTATTTCTCAAGAACACAAAGTGAAAGTACTACAATTGAAGATATCTTTTGGGCTCATCCAACATCCGTTAAGTTGTTTAACAATTTTCCAACGGTTTTGGTTTTGGACTCCACCTACAAAACCAACATGTACAAGATGCTAATGTTTGAGGTAGTTGGGGTCACTTCGACCGATTTGACATATTCGGTTGGGTTTGGATTTGTGACATATGAGAAAGAGGAAAACTTTGTTTGGGTTTTAAAAATGTTGCGTAAACTTCTTACGTCAAAGATGAATATGCCTAAGGTGATTGTGACTGACAGGGATATGTCTTTGATGAAAGCAGTTGAAAATGTTTTCCCCGAAAGTTATGCAATGAATTGTTTCTTTCATGTGCAAGCAAATGTTAAACAAAGGTGCATCTTAGATTTTAAATATCCTTTGGGAAAAAAGGATGGGAAAGAGGTGAAACCTCGCGATGTTGTCAAGAAGATAATGAGGGCATGGAAAGCATGGAAAGCTATGGTTGAGCAACCCACTCAAGAGTTATATGCAAATGCATTAGTGGAGTTCCAAGATGAATGTAGTGATTTCCCACTTTTCTTAAATTATGCCATGACCACCTCGAAAGAAGTGAAGGAGAAAATAGTGAGGGCATGGACAGACCATGTGATGCATCTTGGTTGCAGAACCACCAACAGGGTAGAATCGGCTCATGCTTTAGTAAATAAATATTTGGACAATAGTGTGGGTGATTTGGGTACTTGTTGGGAGAAAATACATGACATGTTGGTGCTTCAATTCACTGCGATACAAACAACCTTTGGTCAGAGCGTTACCGTATTGGAACATAGATTCAAAGATATCACTTTGTACTCCGGGTTAGGTGGTCATGTGTCTATATGGGCTTTAGACAACATTGCTTTGGAAGAGTCACGTTGTAGGGAAACATTGTGAATGGACAAAGAAATTTGTGGTTGTGTTCAAAGGACCTCTTACGGGCTTCCATGTGCATGCGAAATTGCTACTAAAATCCTTGAAAACAAGCCAATTTTATTGGATGAGGTACACCACCATTGGCTTAGGTTACGTATGGGCGAAGAAAGTAATGAAGATGGTTTTTCTGTCGAGGATGAGTTGAAGGGTATTCAAGAACGTCTCAAGAAACTCCCTTTCCAAATGAAGCTTGAAGTCAAAGAGGTTTTGCGGCAGTTGACATTTCCTGAAACCACCATGATGTCTCCACCACCACGAAAAGTACCAACCAAGGGAGCCAAGAAAAAAGTCGACACTGCGAGGTCTAAAGGAAAAATTACATCTACTAGTCGAATCCCTTCTTCGTGGGAGGTTGTTGATTCTCAAAATCCGGATAGTCAACCGTCACCATCACCAACAACTTCATCATGTAAAAGAAAAAAAGGTGCTCGTCTTGGTAAAACATCAGTTTCTCCACTTCCACCACCTACTCGGTATCCAAAGTCTGAGCCTATTCTGGTTATGAGGCCTATTGATTATATGTCACGCTTCATGCTTCCATTTATTGAAAAAGTGATGGATGTTATAGGCGACGGACATTGTGGATTTCGGGCTATAGCTGAGTTCATGAGATTGACCGAACAAAGTCATATCATGATTCGTTCACTTCTTATTCAAGAGTTGAAAGATCATAGAGATGATTATGTTGAAGTATTTGCGGATGAGGATCGTTATAACTACATTTTAAATGGCTTACATCCTCCCGCAAATATGGGAGGTTGTGCACATCTTGTTGATAAGTGGTTCACTGTTCCGGACATTGGGACACATTGTTGCTAATTATTACAAAAGGTGTGTTGTCGTGTTGACATCTCTTGGAAAATCGAAATCTTTTTTCCCATTAAGAGGGCCACCACCGCCGGCTAAGCAAAAAACTCCCATAATGTGCCTTGGGGTAATTCCGAATCATTTTGTGTTTATTTATTTGAAGAATGGCTGTCCACTACCTCCATCATCTACGGAGTGACACAATCATAAGAAAGAAGATGCGGTAACTTGGAAAGATAAGTATTTGGATCAACATGAGTTGTTCCAAAAGCTCATGGTTATTGAAAATGGAAAGAAACCACCGCAACCACAAAATGAGTCAAACAAAGCGGCGCCTATTTTGTTGGACACTCCCGAAAAACCAAAGCAACAATTTGAAGTTATTGCGGAAGATGAGGAAGATTCTATTTCACTTGATCTTCCCTGATCACTTGGTCTTTAATGAGTGATTTTTTTGTCGGTGTTAGTCCTTTTTTTGGTAGAAATTACACCAACGCATATTTTGGGGTCGAAATTGTAACGCCAATTTTTTGTGGTCAATATATAAGTAACATTATGTAATTTATATTGAAATATATGATAATATGACTTTTATGTGGTGAAACTAGGTGCAATACTTATTTATTCGTTATTAATGTTTACACATTTGATTTATTCGTTATTACATTTCATTTAATTTCATCATAATGTATGATTTTTTTCATAAAGCTTTTGTGAAGTGAAACATGTTTGAGGTTGCAAAAATTGAAGGTCGGTTTGATTTAATTATGGACAATTGTAAAAGATATTGTATTTTTCTTGTTTATCACTGAGTTTAAATGTTGTATGAGTTATATTGCATTTGAAAATGTTTTGGTTTAATTACAGGTAAAAACTGGCCGAAAAAATGGTTTGGAAATGTTTACAATTATGCAGAACTCACTGTCTGCATAATTGTTTTTTCGGTAGTTAACTACCGAGGTTTTCCTCGGCAGTTAACTGCAGCCGGTTTAGGAAATCCTCGTCAGTTAACTGCCGAGGGGCAATTTCGTCTTTTACATGTGTTTATCAGTTTTCTCAAATGTGTGAACAACAATTTTCAAACTTATATTATAAGAGGTAAAACACTATCAAAGAAAAGGAAAATTTAACGAGTGCCTCTGTGACACTCTTTAAGCACTTTAAATGGTAGATTTTTAATGAAAAATTGTATATTAAATACATTAGAAATTGTAATAGTTGACTTTTTAAAAGAATTATTACTAAATTTTGGATACTGTCCGGAGTACTCATTAACGACCATACAAAGAATACAACCCGCATGCATCATTGACCGAGTGACGACTAACAGTTACCATTCCTTTCGGAATTTATTACACTCACTGTCAATTCCTGTTTTTTCGTTTCCACTCATTCTTGATTCTCTCACCCAATCAAATACAAAACTTCAGTGGCAAACCCGTAATTAATTCCAAATCCAAGGTCAATCTTCTCCGCCACTTCACTTTTTTATCACTCTTTCTTTCCTTTTCTCATTTCACTTCTCAGCCATTCCATTCAGACACAACACTCAACAACACTTTCTCTCTCTAAAACAGATTTTCTCTCTCTACTGTAACAACTTCAGAATCAGAATCAGATCAGAGTTTGTTTCCTCTCCTCATAGATTTTCTCGTTCCAATTTTCCCGCACTTTCTCGCTAACTTTTTCTTCTTCGCTGCAAAATCCCGAGCTCACCGATCCATCAATCGCCGGAATCTGTTGAGCATTTTCCTTCGTTCATTGATTGTGTTGTTCTGTTGTTGAACAGTGCCGGAACTCACTGCGGATCTCGCCGGAAGTGTAATTGTTCGGATTATGATAGTGGAGGCTTTGAATTTGAGGAATTTGAGTTTGTGTGAAGAATTTAGCGTAGTGGATTTGGGTTTTGGAAGGGTTTTTGGGGTGAATGGAAGGGTTTGGGTATGAGAATGGGTGAATGAGTTGAAGAAATTGGTGTTTGAATTTTGGTAATAGTTGAAGTGATTTCTTGTTCTTAGATTGAGTGATGTCACGGTCTGATACGGTTATGATGACGACAACTACTTCGACTACTTCGGATCTGAATAGAATTGGTTCCGTTGAAAGAGACATTGAACAGGTATCTTCGTTAATTCATATGGTTTGTGTATATTCTTCAAAAATTCAAGTTCTTGTTGTTTATATTTTATAGGATTTTAATTTAGTTTATTGTATAATCTAGCTAGGTTGAGCTACGGGTTAAGAAGTATGACATCTTTAACATTAAACCAACAACTAATGTTCAACGAGTAAACCACCAAATTAGTCTCTGAGTTTGTAGCATGCTCGTAAATAGATCGCTGATTTTATGAATATTTCAAAGAAAGTCTTTAATTCTGTCAAATTTTATTCATAATAGTCCTTCCAAGAATATGCTAGGCACTAAATTGAAAATTTAGGGACCAAATTGAGTGGGAGTTGTTATATTTTAGGGACTTAATTGATAGAAGTAGTTAAATATAGGGATCAGCTTGATATTTTAATAGAGTTAGTGACCATTTTGATATACTCATAATCTCAACGACCTATTTGAAAGTTCCCTACAAAGGCAGGGACTAATTTGATGGTTTGCTCAATTACTAACTTTGGCTGCATAAAAAAAAATTAGTCTAGCTAGTAGCTACTACAAAAAATATATAGCATACCAACTTCTTTACTAGCATGGTCTAAATTGCGGGTGTAGTGGTTATGTTGCGGTAAAATTTGGTCAAATGCGGCTGCGGTTGTGATTGTCGTGCTGTTGCGGAGACATCGACTAAAACTGTTTTATTGTGGCCACAATTGCAGTTGCAGGCCGCAATTTAAAACCATGCTTACTATCATTGTAATTTGTTTTTTATTGTTTGTGTACATCAGAATATTGCTTGGATTTATATTGTGTACATTAAATGAATGAAGTTTGATTGAAATTTGAATTGTTTCTAAAAATGTTTCTTTTCTAAATTAAGCAAACTATGAAATGTTTCTTTTCTAAAAATGTTTCTTTTCTAAATTAAGGAAACTATAAAATGTTTCTAAAAATGAATGAAGTGTAATTGAATTTTTATATGATCATATATCATGATATTCTTTCGATTTTGTTTAAAATCTCAAGTATATATTAATTTAGAACTGTGGATTTTGTAGTAAGGAGAGTAAGTCATATGGGGAGTCAAATCACTAGATGTAGAGGAAAACCTAGAAAAACTATAAGAGAAACTATTAAGATGTAGAGATTAATGAGTTGGATATAAATATGGTATATGATTGAACAGTATTGCATCGTTTGATCCATGTAGCCAACCCCACTTAGTGAGATAAGGCTTGGTTGTTGATGTAGACCTAGCCCTCCAAAATTTCCCTTCCAAACATACCCTTAATATGAATACTATATGGCATAGATATGAGAATACATGAAAATTTTAATACCTAAGGTATAAAGCAGACTAGATATATTAATGGGAATATATGCGTGCACATGTGTGTGTAAAATACATAAATGTGTTATGTTTGTGAAGAGTTCATTGACATGGTTCATTAATATATAACCATATCAGCAGCTGCTGATGATCACACTTTTATAAAATGATACTTGTGATTGTAATCAAAAAGCATAGACACACTATGCTTCCTTTGTTATAAAATGATACTTGTGATTATAATAAAAAGGCATAGACCCCATATGTTTCCTTTGTCCATATCAAAATATATTCTTTCACCTCTAAAGATGTCAAAATAATCACATTTTTTCCTTACTAATGTTGGTTTTTTCCGTACTTTGGAATGCCACAAAAAAAATTAATTGTCTTGTTCAAACCAAGTCACGAGTACAATTGCCTACTATCTACCATCTAAAACAAACTCTATAATTCTTGTCTCCCCATTTTCCATTATCCAAAAAAGCACACTTCTATGTCTGGTTTATGAAAATATTATTTTGTTAATTCAAGGAGTTCAACACCATCATATTGCAGATCTTTGAGCTGGTTTAGATAAACTTCTCAAGATGTACTTGTGGAAAAATAATTACTAAAAGAGTCTTACAGAATAAGTATGCATTTTTAAACAATATAACTTTTCATATAAGTGAAAACTAGCTTCTATATCTCAATTTTTCTGGGAACTCTATGATTTAAATTCTTCATAAATACACATATAAGGACCTTTTCATTAGTCACGAACTATTAACTTCTTTTAGTTAAATAGCTCCCATAAATTAGAAGTTAATTCAGATTTGGGCCTTGTGTAATTCCAGTAATACCCTACAACCTTGCCGCTCTTTTAGGTGTGATTATATCCTTTTTGGATAGCTCATAAACCCACTCCTCTGCTGTACTTCAATTCCTCTCCCGGTATGATGAACACAGTTGTACAAAAAGCTTCAAGCCATGTTCTTTGAGCAGTGTTCCAAATGTATCAAAGTCATATACCAAACAGATCTAGGCATATCATATGCATATTGGTATCAGATACTTGTATGCAACAATGGTTGCATTATACAATTTTGGAGTAACTTGGTTTCATCATTCACAAGGTGAAGTGAAGCACTGTGCTGTTAAATTAATCACTAACTTTTTAGTATTATTACTGGTTATTTATGGCAGGATTAATTTTATCGTGGAGAAAGTTGAAGTGCCATCTATTTAGGAATGTTGGTACAATTATACCAAAGATGATTTTTGCACATGTGAGAATAGACTGATAGGGTGAAAATTAAAGGAGTTAATTAGTTGGACGAGAGCCTAACAATTAGAGGTTGAGGTAGACCAATATGTTTGTAATAAACACATAAGTATTATATTAACATAAAAACACAAATCTTAAATTGAAAGTGAAATCAATATTTTTAAGTTAAAACATGTCACTGTAGACAGTAAATTGCTTATCATTCATCTAATCACTCTGAAACAGAACTAAGAAAATCCGAAGTGTGCAAGAAATTGTGTACTGCATGGACAAAACATGGACATGACTAGTATAGGCGTTTGTGCAACCTTGGTTAAATGCCCAGTTCAAGAATAATTTTTTGACTAATACAGTGACATCATTTGTTTGATTCATGTAGTGAACAACCATCTAGTTGTGTCTTAGTTGTTTATGCCTTTGGTTAACCCAATATTGCAGCGGATAAACTTGACCATTAAAATTAGTGGAGGATCTCTTGCTCTTCAATTGGAGGCAGTGTTATTTAGGCTGTAGACAAGGCTGCTGACTAGAAAAATAGGATAAGAAGGAGCACTTTCCTGTGCCCAGCTGCATCTTCTTGAATTTCATGTCTCCTCGAGTCCTTGCTTGTTGTAGAGCTTCTTCTGAGTAGAGAAAAGGATCAATTTCTGTAGAAAACTAATGGCTCCGTGGCTATCAGAAATATTTTCAAGATTCTAGCTGCGATTTTGCTTCTATAAGTTTAGGGGACTAAATATATGAAGAGATTTTCAAAATAGGAAAAAGGTGTTGAACTGTGATCTTATGGTAAACTAAACCCTCTGGAATGAAATATAAACAAAAAGGGTAGTTGAAAAGTCAATGTATGTGGACTAAATTTTTAACCATGTACACGGACTTTTCAACTACCATTTTTGCTTATATTTCATTCTGGAGGGAGTATGTTGCAAATCTTTTTAATTCATCTATGTTGATGTGCACATAGTCTATTGCTGTAGTGTGATGTGGAATTTGGGACTTCAAGCAAGATATCCTTGGGGCTTGTCTATTGTGCGGACTATACTGACTGAGGTTCTTTAAATATCTGAACTGCAGGCAATTACTGCTTTAAAGAAAGGAGCTTATTTGCTTAAGTATGGAAGAAGGGGGAAGCCCAAGTTTTGCCCCTTTCGGCTTTCCAATGTAAGTTTTTACTATCTTTATGCAATATATATTATTCATTAAGAAAATCTATCTACCTATTTTTTTCCTGAGAGATGGAAATAGGCTAGGCCACCAGAAGAGGCCTATGACTTGGCATTCATCAAGCCCAGGCCAGGCTAAGCTCTTTTTTAAATTGACAATCTTTTCTATTGTGATGTGGAATGTGAATGTATTTAATTTTTCTATTCTTTCAGGACGAATCTGTTTTGATATGGTTCTCAGGGAAAGAAGAGAAGCGCCTTAAACTAACAAATGTTTCTAGAATTATATCTGGACAACGCACGGTAAGTCTTTCAAAATGACAATGAAATCATTGATATTAATTTTCTGCTTCAGATTTTGTAAATGGCGACGATATCATAATTCATATCTCATAGATAAATAGTTGCTGATAGCTATAATTTGTATACTTGTAAAATAAAATTTGCGTTTTATTTATGCACTCTTCTGGCCTCACAATTTACTCCTAGTTAAGATATATAAATTTGAGCTGTCAATCTTTATCCATGATTGACTGACACCTCCCCCCCATTTTGAATGTTTCCCAATGTATGCCTGTTTATGGAAATTGTTGAATCATGTTTCCTTGTAGGAAAGATTTCAGATTTATATTGATTTGGTTGCTATCCATGATTAATTTGTGGCAGTCGTGGATTATTGCTCTTTCTTTCTCTTGCTATCACTGATGTAGTCTTCTAATAGCAATTACTATACTGCTAAAGTCTGGGAATTTATATACATACTGATGTACTTCTGTGCTGGCTTTTTCCATTAAGTTCTCATTTACGTAAAAATGCACCTCCAATTTGTGATATTCTGGTGAGCATGGGCATGAGTGTATTTTACAATTTGAGTTTGACCTTGTGCAGTGAAAGCATCTCAAGTTATTATGACTGAATTAAACTTCAATTTTTTTCAGCCTATCTTTCAAAGATATCCACGGCCTGCAAAGGAATACCAGTCATTTTCACTTATCTACAATGAACGATCACTGGACCTGGTACAAATTTCTTCACATCCTTTTTCTGTTTGTTTTTTAAAGAAAATAGCCATAGATGTAGCTTAGAAAAAAGTGTCTTTAGTTCCTGGGTTAGTGATACTTGAGTTACAAGTATCAGTTGAATTTCATCAATAATAATCTACCCACAATCAACCACATATATGCAAAAGGGGGGGTTATGACCTATAGATTCTTGATTAACTGTGAGTAGATCATCTTTGAAATTAAATTGATACTTTGCTAGTCAAATATAATCACAAATATTATAGACATCATGAGCATTACTGTGGTATTCTTTGTGATTCACCTCAATACAATATTGTGACCTGATTCTTTATTATAGATTTGCAAAGACAAAGATGAAGCTGAGGTATGGTTTAGTGGATTGAAAGCATTGATTTCACGGAGCCATCAACGGAAGTGGAGAACTGAGTCAAGAAGTGATGGTTTTCCATCTGAAATTAACAGTCCTCGAACGTACACTAGAAGAAGTTCTCCCTTACATTCTCCATTTAGTAGTAATGAAAGCTTGCAAAAGGTATTAAACAATATCTGTATCCTTCCATTTTTTTCATGCTTGTCTATATTTCAGCTGGGGAGGTTTATTGGGAAGATTTTTGTTTTCTCTTTTCAGGATAGTGGGGATCACCTTCGCCTTCATAGCCCATATGAGAGCCCACCTGAGAATGGTTTAGATAAAGCATTTTCTGATGCGACTTATTATCCTATTCCTCCAAAGGGTTTCTTCCCACCAGATTCTGCCAGTGGTTCAGTCCACTCCGTGTCATCAGGAGGATCAGATAGTGTGCATGGTCACATGAAGACAATGCCTATGGATGCATTTAGAGTTAGTCTATCAAGTGCTGTTAGCTCTTCTAGCCAAGGTTCTGCCCGTGATGATGGTGATGCCTTAGGGGATGTTTTCATTTGGGGGGAAGGCACAGGTGATGGTGTTTTGGGTGGTGGGGTTCACCGAGTTGGGAGTCGTTTGGATGTCAAAATGGATTCTCTATTGCCGAAAGCCTTGGAATCAGCAGTAGTTCTAGATGTACAGAATATTGCTTGTGGTGGGCAACATGCGGCATTAGTGACAAAACAAGGTGAAATTTTCTCTTGGGGAGAAGAATCCGGAGGCAGGCTTGGGCATGGAGTTGATTCTGATGTTCCCCATCCAAAGCTCATTGAATCTTTAAGTAATACCAATATTGAACTTGTTGCTTGTGGGGAGTATCATACTTGTGCTGTGACTCTTTCTGGTGATCTTTATACATGGGGTGATGCCACTTACAATTATGGTCTTCTGGGGCATGGAAATCAGGTGAGCCACTGGGTCCCAAAAAGAGTAAATGGTCCCTTGGAAGGTATACATGTTTCATCTATTTCTTGTGGTCCTTGGCACACTGCTGTTGTAACCTCTTCTGGGAAGTTATTTACATTTGGTGATGGTACATTTGGTGTTCTGGGTCATGGGGACCGAAGAAGTGTTTCCTTGCCAAGGGAAATAGAATCCTTGAAGGGTCTTCGTACTGTGCAGGCTGCTTGTGGTGTTTGGCATACTGCTGCAATTGTGGAAGTAATGGTTGGAAATTCTAGTTCCAGCAACTGCTCTTCAGGGAAGCTGTTTACTTGGGGGGATGGAGACAAAGGTAGACTTGGGCATGGCGACAAGGAATCAAAACTTGTTCCAACCTGTGTTGTCGCCCTTGTTGAACCTAACTTTTGTCAAGTTGCTTGTGGGCATAGTATGACTGTTGCACTTTCTAGAGCAGGCCATGTCTATACCATGGGCAGCTGTGTCTATGGCCAGTTAGGAAATCCTCAAGCTGATGGGAAGCTACCAACTCGAATTGAAGGGAAGCTTTCAAAGAGTTTTGTGGAAGAGATAGCCTGTGGTGCTTATCATGTTGCCGTTTTAACCTCAAGGACTGAAGTTTACACTTGGGGGAAAGGTTCAAATGGTCGTCTAGGTCATGGGGATACTGATGATAGAAACTCCCCAACCTTAGTGGAAGCTCTAAAAGATAAACAAGTCAAAAGTATTGCTTGTGGTACGAATTTCACTGCTGCCATATGCTTGCATAAGTGGGTATCTGGTGTTGACCAATCCATGTGTTCTGGCTGCCGTGTGCCATTCAATTTCAAAAGGAAGCGCCATAATTGTTATAATTGTGGACTCGTTTTTTGTCATTCATGTAGCAGTAAGAAGTCTATTAAGGCTTCAATGTCACCAAATCCCAACAAACCTTATCGTGTTTGTGATAACTGTTTCAACAAAATAAGGAAAACTGCTGAAACTGATGCTTCATCTCAATCATCTATTAGCAGAAGAGGAAGTATTAATCAAGGGTCACTTGAGTCTATTGGTAAGGATGATAAATTGGATTCCAGATCTCAAAATCAATTTTCCAGGTTCTCTTCAATGGAATCCTTGAAACAAGTGGACAGAAGATCTTCGAAGAAAAATAAGAAATTGGAATTCAACAGTAGTCGTGTCTCGCCGGTTCCAAATGGTGGTTCACAATGGGGAGCAATGCATATTTCTAAATCTTCTAATCCTGTTTTTGGATCATCAAAGAAGTTTTTTTCAGCTTCTGTTCCTGGATCTAGAATTGTTTCCCGGGCAACATCCCCAATATCTAGGCGGCCTAGTCCACCACGGTCAACTACTCCAACCCCAACGCTGGGAGGACTGACAACCCCAAAGATATTTGTGGATGATACAAAGAAGACTAACGAAAGCCTTAATCAGGAGGTTGTTAAATTAAGATCACAGGTATACTGCTTTATGCTTTCATTGATGGACAATATTGCCTTGATGAATAGGTTATTTTAATAGAATTTAAATATTTGGCAATTGGCATCTGTTCTTTACCTTATGGTATCAATATCGATTATGGCTGAAGAAAATGACCTATCCATCATGTGGCACAAAAATAAAGAATGGAGTTTCATTTCATACAACTTTTACTATTATGCTTGGACTGTTGCTAGCTAGATTGGAGATGATTTAATTACTTGTTCATTGTCTGATAATGGTTGTCATGTAAATTTTTATTTTTTAATTATTGTTATGTCAGAATATGTGCCACACGTGAATGTTTCAGGTAGGGCTGCTGATGGACATAGCTGACTCAGTAACTATTTAATTCTCAGTTTGTAACAGCTCAAGAAGCTAGCTCATGAACTTGTGGGCTGATCATGAGTCATAAACTCTGACTTGTTTAGCGAATGAGCTGAGCTTGAGATTTTATAGGTTTAACTCTGTCTAGTTCATAGCAGGCCCTAGTTTCAGATTGTCAGTTTCTGTACATAAGGCTTTTATCACCAAAAGAAAGAAGATTTTTATTCATGCTTGAGTCG
>Ga0228710_1006069_pt1 | contig 18510 bp, 6 predicted proteins | sample MedpolnodulmetaG_FD_177995 | JGI IMG/M metagenome (GOLD analysis project Ga0228710, IMG submission 177995) | Root nodule microbial communities from Medicago polymorpha collected in Santa Monica, California, United States - pink nodules | ecosystem: Host-associated > Plants > Roots > Nodule...
CAACAGATTGTTAGTGACAATAGTTTGGAAGCGAAATCGATCTTTTTGTTGTTACAACGTTTCACGTCAGAACTGGCTGCTTGTATGGCTAGTTTGCTTTGGAGTTTATGGAAGCACCACCACCTCAAAGTGTAAGATGATATTACAGAGGTAGTTTCTCAAGTAGTTGATAAAGCTCATCCTTTGTTGGAGGAGTGGATATTTGCAAACGCAAACACCAATGATGCTCGTCAAAATTATCCCCGTGCTACCACTCCTCTATGCTTCAACTTCGGTTGGAGGATTGGAAAATGATCTACATCAGCAGACGCAGACACTCCGGTTGGTGCTTCAACTTCTTTCCTAGATTCTTCTCGTTGGCAATTCCCTTAGCGGGCGTCTCAAATGTAATTAACACCTCTTTCTCACACCAGTTAAATAAAACAGGTACTGGAATGTGTTTACGTGACGAAGATGAGGATTTTGTGTTGGCAAAAACTCTATGCTTTACTCGTTGGTCCTGTGAATGTCAGTGAAGCTTTAGGATTATTTCATGCTTTGGAATGGTTGACTGATATGCAGTGTGATAACATCGACTTTGTTCTCAATTCCAAAATGATAGATGTCTTCCATAGTATTATAGTAGGCATGCAAAAGCTACGAAGTTTGGCAATATCATCTCAGGTGGAGTTTAATTGACGACAAACAAATGCAGTTGGTCAAGCCCTTGCTAGGGTGGCCTCATTATCATGATAGTCCCATCATTTATTTTGATAATCTTTTTTGTATTTATACTCTTATTTTTAATGAAATGCTATACACATCTTTCTTTCAAATAATGAAATCAAGTAATTGAATCAATTAAATAATTTATACGTGATATTTTTATCTCAAGGTTTTTTTTTTACTTTTTGATTTAATCAACTCTTTTCTATTTCTTTTATCTTTCTCTTATACAAAATAATCAATCAAATCTATTATATTTTTCACATATTTTTTCTTACCTATTTCTCTCTTCACAACTTCTCTTCTAGTTAAACAAAGCCCACCCTAAAAAAATTTGATAATTTTATAAGAACTAAATTTATATTTTTTCAAAAATATTTTATAGAATTAAAAATATACAAATTTAAATAAAATAAAAATAGTTTAATTAGTATATTCTATTAATATACAATTTTTTTACATTGACATAGTATATTAATTAAACTCATATAAAAATACTGTTACAAAAAATAATACAACTATTTTTCACTTACATCAAATAATATGCTACGACATCAATCAATGAGTATAGAAACATATAAGTTGTCATATTCATTAATTGACGTGACAACACATTATTTAATGTATGTGTGCAATATTATGCATTGACATCATATACTAATTAAACTCAAATAAAACTACCATTAATTTTTTTTTCCACAAGAAAAAGAAAAAAATTGATTTTGTGGCTATACATAACATAGCAACATGAATTCCCGAAGATGAGAATTAAGAGGTAGAAAGTCAATGCGTAATAGTCATCGTCGGATTGTAATGAATTATTGTCGGACACATTAGAATTTTCCATGCAATTATGTACTCTTGTCCTTTTTCCATTGACTGACTTTTAACTTGCAACTTGGGAAAAAAATCATTCCAATATCTATCTATCTATCTAGACTTGGTTGATTTGAACCCCACCAACACTGTCTGCACGAGAATCTCTCACATTTATACAAAATGACGAAACGTGGAGAGTGAAATAAACGTTAATGTTATTAATAATAGCGTAGGAAACTCATTTGTAAATCACTATATATCATCCCCATCAGACCCTTGCCTTGTCTCTCATACACACACTAAGGAAAAATGATGAATCTATTATCTCGTCTCATACTTTTTTCTCTATCATTGCATTGTTTTGTGGCTTGCTTAGCTGCGAATACAAAAAACATCACAACTGATCAATCCGCTCTTCTAGCATTTAAATCCCTCGTTTCTTCTGACCCCTATGCTATGTTGTCTAATAATTGGTCAACTGCATCTTCTGTATGCAGTTGGGTTGGTGTCACTTGTGATGAGCGACACGGAAGAGTCCATAGTTTGATTCTCCGAAACATGAGTCTCAGAGGTACTGTTTCCCCAAACTTGGGGAATCTGTCCTTCCTTGTTATACTTGACCTCAAAAACAATAGTTTCGGTGGTGAGTTTCCGAAAGAATTATGTCGGTTACGCCGATTAAAGGTTCTTCATATCAGCTATAATGAGTTTGAAGGGGGGATTCCTTCAGCATTGGGGAACTTATCACAACTTCAATATTTATATCTCGGTGCTAACAATTTTAATGGTTTTATTCCCCAATCTATTGGTAACCTTCATGGGTTGATAGAATTGGATACCATGCAGAACAAGCTGTCCGGACTCATACCTCGAACAATTTCTAACATGTCTTCCATTGAATTTCTCTATTTAGCTTCTAACTACTTTTCAGGTACTCCTACCTTTTGATATAATGTGTTATATTTGTTTCCCACTATCTGTGATTTTAGAATATTAATATAGGATTCATTTGTTACCCCTCCCGTTCCACACTAACTCCGCACGGTAAAGCGTCGAAGCCCAAATCATGCGTCATAGTATTTACAATGTCATCTGCATTAAAAAATAAAAGATTAATGAAAAAGTTGATGTTAGATATAAAAATATTGAAATAGTTATTAATAAAGAGATTAATTAGAATAGACTAACGGTGTAAAACAATTTTACACTATCAACCAATTAAAATTAGAGTAAAATACCTCCCCTCAAAGATGCTTGAATTACACTATCCTGCCTTCTTATGTTAAAATATACACTCTCCTCTCTGAAAAGTAAAATTTATACTCCCCTCCCCTATAAGATGCTTGAATTACAATTACCTCCCTTAATAATTAAATATGGACTACACTTTAATCTTTTTTAACATAAATAAATATTTTTATAATATATATTAATTTTGAATCACCATTTAAAAAATATAAATTCGTTTCTTTATAATCTAAATATCAATGACAATTAAATTTCAATATTTTGCTATTAATTTTATAATTTAGAGTATAAAATTCACTTTTAAACCATACTTAATCAACTTTAGTATTTTTTTACATATTTTAATTTTATTTTGGGTTGTTTCGTATTTTATAATAGGGTTTAAAACTATATATTCAAAATTTGATTATATTAAAATGAACCCGCAATGCTATTTTTCTTTGAAGTATGTTAGATTAATTTTTTGCTAGATTATTAGAAATAAAAAAAAATTGTTGAGGGACTAAAGTGTAGGTTTTAACTTAAGAGGGGAGGGGAATGTAATTCAAGCTTCTCTCAAGGGAGGAGAGTGAAATATTTTCTAATATGTTTTGAATAAGAGGAGAGGGGAGTGTAATTCAAGCATCTTTCAGAAGAGGTGAGTGTAATTTACTCTTAAAATTATTCATTCAGACATGTCATCTTAAGTGTTAAAAAAGGAATAATCAAATAAAATCTTTCCAATAACTACCGTATCCCAAGTTTCTTAACTTAGGCCTAAAACAAGAGAATTGCAACGTATGCCCGAGTCTCTCTCACTTCCCTAGCCTTCTCCTACCTTTTCTACGAGGCGTTATTAATTACTTATTTGAAAAGAGACAAAGGCAATTAGAAAATGGAGATGATCAAATGATGTTATCTTACTTTAAAAATTGTCAATTGAAAACCAAGTTGCTTGGGCTCTAGTGGCAAGGAGCTCCTTCCAAGGACGTACCTAGGGAATACTGGGTTCGATTCCCAGGGTGAATAACGTTTGGCCAGTGCGCATGCCTCTACGCATGAGCCAAATTAGTCGTCCACCTTTAGTGAGTCGGATACCGGTACAAAAGCCAAAAAAAAATTGTCAATTGAAGAATCCTTAGTTTTTCTATGCATTTCAAATAGCAAATTGTTTTTGGGTTGATTCAAGGTCTAAAATGACTTGCAAATATTTTGGGTGATGTGGTGCCTTTTGATCTGACATACTTGACAAATAAATACAAAATGTCTTTTGTTCCCTTCAATGGAGTTAGTCATCAACAACCTATTATTTTGGTTGTGCTTTGTTATGGGATGAAACTAGAGAGTTTTGTTCGGTTGTTGTGTACTTGGTTAGAAGCAATGAATGAGGTTTGTCCTAAAACCATTATCACATATCAAGATGTTGTTATCACTAATGTGGTCGCAAGGGTGTTTCACAAATCAAGATTCAAAACAAGGAGGTAGCCAGGTAGGAGAAGCTTAGGAAAGCGAGAGTGAGACTTAGGCTGATGTTGTAATCCCCTTGTTTTAAGCCTAAATTAAGAAACTTGAAATATGACATTTATTTAAAAGATTTTATTTGATTTTATTTATTTTTAACACTTATGATATGGTGTGTAATTGGATGATTTTAATTGGTTGATAGTGTAAACTTGTTTTACAATGTCAGTTTATTCTAATTAATCTCTATTAATAAATATTATAGTATGTTAGACTAAAAATATGTCATAGTATTACAAATAATAAAGATATATCTCATTAACGATAAAGATGACGTTAATGCACAATATGTACAGGGGATGAGGTTTGAACCCCAGACACCCCACTCATTCATCTTTAAGGTGAATTTCTTTAGCTACTAGGCCACTTTTACAAATATTTGTATTTTTTATATAAATTTTTAAATAATAAACATGATCTCATTAATCATGGCGTAGGAAACTCATTTTCAAACAACTAAATATGTATCATCCCTGGTCCCTTGCTTTTGATCACACGCTCACAATTCCTTCCACATAACCCCTTGACAATCTTAATCATAAAAATAAGTAAAAACACGCAAACATCATTCCTGTTAACAACATAGTAATTGATTCCTCAGTTTAAATTTAATCCCATGCACAATTTGTTAACAAAATGAATCATTTTTAGATTGTATTGAGTGTTAAGATTGGGCCAAATCAAAGTTATAATGCATGTTTTCCTATATAATTTGGATTGTTGTGAAGTACATATTATTATTATATGCACCTTTGCAATCTGCTTCACATTCATAACATATTTGGTATCTATTGTGATTAGAATTGGATTTATAATTTTTGTGCATCTTGCAATCTCATCTATTCAATAAATAACTATAGTTAGCTATTCATATTCCTCCAAATTATAAAAAAGCAGTATGGTTAAACAATTGACCTACCACAAAATATGAAATTATTGTATACATCAAATTATTGTATACAAATGAAACAAAAACATGTAATTGTATTGAGAGTCACTGCATATATGTGGAATATATGTATACATGCATTATTCCAACTTTAAACAGAATCAAAGATAATAAAGCTGAAAAACAGAACGACGGTACATATACTTTGAGGGATCTATTTCTTTCTTTTCCAGACCTTACCCCCACTCCTGCTTTCCTTCCCTCTTATCCATTCACCTAAGAAGGCTGCATTATTCAACTTTATACATTGGTCCGTTTGTTATATAGATTTAAAAATAAAATAGATTTTTCTTTGTTAACCGGTATCTCCGGGACACTGGTACACTGGTTAAGGAATCCAAAAATAAAATTTTTGTCTTGGAACTATAAATGTCACTTTTCATCAAGTAATAATTATATTACTTTTTAGAAAAAACTTACTTTTTTAGTGCTTAACTAATGCCCATGGAACACAGTTTAACATTCTCCATTAACTTATAAGTCATCTACGATTAGCTATCAACTAACTTCTTATGATTATGAAATTAAATGAAAAACATTTGTTTACTTTTTTTTTTCAATTAAGACTACAGTTGTAAAAATTAGAAAAAAAAATGATAAGCTTAAAGCTAGTAAACATATTAGTTATAAACTCTTAATCAAATAACAGTTACCAAATAGATCTCTTTTAATTAGTCATATGAGCTTATAAGTTATAATATATCGATTATAAGATAACTTATTGTGCTTGCTAAAAAGCCCCATAACTCTTCTTAACTCGTAAAAGGATTTTTTTAGTAAAAATACAAAATTAAAAGTATTTGCCTTATAGGATCCTCAAATCTTTCACCGCTTGTTTGGAAAAAAATAATTCCAATCCGTGACGATAGACTAGTTAATAAATATATCTATTTTATTTATAATTTATTTAGAACACTCTTGAAATATCATCCCTACGTTTTTAACCAATAAAGAAGCTCACCAAACAGTGTTGATACCTACAATCCCAACTAGCATATTTTAGTCTGAATACTCTCGCAATATCATCCCAATTACCTGTTTATTTTTTTTTAGCAAAATATTACTAACAACAATACCAAGCACAAGACGTACAAGATATCCTCAATTACAAGAAGACAGCGAATCAGATACATCGCTTAAACAGAAAATGAGTCAATAAAATTTGACGTCTTGTCTTAATAAATAATAAATGTGATATTAATGTTACACAAATGCAGGTGAAATTCTATCGCTTAACAACATGACTTCTTTGAGGGTGGTCAGATTTGGCTATAACAATTTAAATGGAAGACTACCAAATGATTTTTTCAATCAGCTTCCTCAACTTGAAAATTTTAGTTTAAACAACAATCAATTTGAAGGAAGCATTCCACAATCAATTGGTAACTGCACATCGTTGATATACTTAGATTTATCATCAAACTTTCTCACAGGTATGTTGTATTTTCTATCTCGACATATTTACCTGAAATAAGATTCATAATTATCATTTTTTCAATTATTTTACATTTCCTAAAAGCATTCATTTACCTTTTTATTTTTTATTGAATTTCATCTTTTTATTTTAGAATCATATTCTCTTAATATTCATAATAAAAAAACAGTGTCTTAATTGAAAATGTACATTAATATGAACAACTTTTCGTAAAAGATGCATAGTTAACCCTTAAGAAATAGAATTGAAAATTCAAAAAAATGTATTCCAGAATTTTCTCATCAATAAATTTAATGAAGTGTGTGTAGTTGGATAATAAAGTGTTAAGTCCATTGAGATAATAAGTGGTGTAGTCTAAAAAAGTTCTAGAGATGTGCAGAAATCGGCTAGTAGTATAAAAATAGAGTATTAAACGCATGCAGCCACTTCTCTCGTGAAATGTGTAGAATATTGTTGTATGATGCATGCAAAACTCTTCCCTGAGGTCTATAAAAATGGTAGAGCTTATCATTTATATACTAAGCAGGTAAAATGTAAGAAAATAAAAAATCAAAGCATAGTCATGGAGAATAATGAAGCAATGTCTTTTCATGTTCCACTTCAAAAAGGGAGTACGTATGATAATTTGCGTATCATAATGAAAGCTCTTCTTCGAGCACATGATGTTTGAGAGGTAGCTGAAAACCGTTATAAGGAATCACAAGATGAAGATTCGTTAAATCAAGCACAATGATATATTTTGAAGGATTTAAGAAATAGAGACAAGAAATATCTCTTCCTCATCTACCAAGCATTAGATAAATATGAGTTTGAAAATATTTTAAATGCATCCTTTAATGAGGCATAGAAGAATCCTTCAAAGGAATACGGTATGTGTTGTCATAGTGATATGAATACTATGTGTGGGAGGGAAAGGATCGTGATATGCACACATAGTATTCATATCACTATGACAACACATAGCTCTTATCACCTCGATGACTTAAGGATCTCTATGAGGAAATTGAGGGAATGGATAATCCACATTATTATGTCTCTCTTCAAATTATGCATACACAAACTTAGAAGCAGCTACAAAAGATAAGAAACAAAAAGATGCAATGGATAAAGAAATTAAAGACATAGAAAAGAATAGAACACATAAACTCAACACCCTTCTAAAAAAGCATAAGGCTACCAATGTCTAGAAAGTGTGCAAGGCAAAAAGAAATGTCAAAGGAAACAATGAAGGACACAAGAAAAGAATAGTTGCAAAAGGCTACACTAAAAAGATTGATTGAAATATAGTATTTTTCGCAAGTCGCTCATCAAAATACCGTAAGAATAGTACTCTCACAAGTTGAAAAACACGAGTTGAGAGCTCCTCATATGGACGAGAAGTATGCCTTTTTGAATGGAGTCCTATAGAAAGAACTATACATTAAGAAACCATTGGGATACAAATTAAAAAGTGAGAGGGAAACAAGATATTATTGTTGGAAATATTAATAGGAAATAGATTTCGGATAGATAGGAAAGATAGAAGAGAGTTGTTGTGCCGTGGCAAAAGACACTAACATGAAAGCATATTTCCGGTGGACCTCCGGTGCCATCCAATATCCGATTTTTCTCTCCAACACGTTGGAGCTTCACAAACAATGCCCAAAATAATTGAGAATAGATTATAAAATAATGAACTTGATTTTTGACAACTTATCTGCTCCCCATTGTTTCCATACGTCTTTTATATATATGGTGCAAGTGGCCACATTCTGGAAGAATTTCCTCACATTACCGTTGCCACCTTCTCATATCACAATCAATGATATATATTGATGGCCATAAACACCCTATAGTTGGATACTTTGTTTTGCAACGGTAGGCAATTAAACCAAATAGTTATATAGTTTTAATGAGACATAAATTTGTAGTAGTAAATGACACTCGATTATCATTATATTCTATAATTACTATCCAGATAAAGAAGGCATCTTATGGAAAAATCAAGTTTAAGGGACGGGATGGATAATAAATTTTATTTGGTCCATTGGACTAATAAAGTTTTAGGGCCAATTACATAATAAGTGATGTAGTTCAAAGAGAGCTGTATGAGTTGATTGATAATATAAGGATATAGTATTAAATGTTGTCTCTCACTAGAAATGTGTAGAATATAATCTATGTAAAATGCTCCTTTGGAGCTTATTAAAAGGGTAGATCATGTAATTTGTAAGTCAAGTAAGTAAAAAGCAAGCAAATATGAAATCAAAGCATCCTTTAAAGAAATAGAAATTGTCATTCTCTTAAATATTCTCTCCTTCTCAATTCCTCGTAAAAGCACACTACAACCTTGTCATTTTGCAACATATATAACGACAACTAATTTACACCAATTCAAAATCATGAATGTGTAAGTTAACTGAAATTCTGGCATGCTAGCTTCCTGATTTGCATGCGATGTTCCAACACTGAGACACAGGTGGTATGTTGAGTTTAATGTTTCAACATCGAGCTAATGATAAACAAACAGAACAAGGAAAATATAAATGACAGAAACGTAAATGGCACAGGTTATTTGTTAATCCAGTTCGGTGACAAACACACCTATTCTGGGGGCTACCAAGCCAGGAAGGGAATCCACTAGTTTAGTCCTAGTTCTAAGTTCTCAGCAAACTCCAAGTTTACAACTTATCACCTAGATACTACCTGTACTGACTTCAGCCTAAGAACTCTTAGACCTGAGATCCCATCTCACATCCACTCAATCACACACCCTGTGATTACACAAAAACAATCAATATAATGAAGACACCTTCAAACACAAACTAACTTCGTACTTCAAATCTTAGAAGTAGTTTAGAATATTACGACTCAATAAACACAGTCCTAAACTTGCATCAAGGAGACACAAGAAAGACTCACAGTTAACAGAGACACAAAACCCTAAACACTCTATTTTAGATATGACGGCTTCAATTAAAAAATTAGGTTTTTCGTCCTTCCATTTATACTCTGAGGCTGTACGGGTTTGATCTTCTCGTTGGGCTTCAGAACATTACCGATCCATGAATAGACCCACTCACAAGAATCAGAACCAAATAACAAGTTTCCTAAAATGTTGACACATCTTTAGAAAATAAACACAAAGTTGATTCTGATTAAAACACGCGTCTTTGCCCACAAGTAAAAAGGCGTGGATTCCTCAAATAATTCAAGCGCATTAATTATGGCACGAAATCAGGGCACTGAAATCGTACCCACATGTTGACACATTGGGTCCAACATCTTGCTTGTATATTTGTTTTAGCAATAATGAGGCCAACATACAAATATCCAACATTAAATAGTTCAATTGATTGTTTGTTCTTTTTTTTTTTATAATTTCTAACATGAGTTTTTTTAATGGTAAATTTTGTATGTCAATTGTTGTATCAGTTTTTTTTTCTTTATTGGGATTTAAACCCCAGATCTCCAACTTCCTAACTCTTAGCTAAAAATAGTTGAGCTACCCAGATTCCTTAATTTCTAACACAAGTTATATTAAATCTTTTTTATTCATTTGGGGTGAATCTTTTTTATCAACTCAGTCTTTTTTTTATATCAAGATTGCTATTAATATATTGTCGGAAGCATTGTGGCTAATAAAAAAAGATTTATTTTTTTTCACCCTATTTATTTATGGCGTGTCCTATTGTTTTTGACGAAAATGGCAATGTGATTTTCAGATTATATAATATGAAATAAGTTTTCCCCCCTGTTCTGGATGAAAAATAAATGAATTTTTCACCAATTTCGATTTTAAAATCCGAGCACCTCAAAAAATTAGGCGTTTTCCTTGCTTTTTCCAGATTATAAAATCCGAATCCCTCCTAACACCCATCGTGTGCCAAGAATTAAGGGAAAAAACATTTCAGATTATATATTATGAACCGTATCAGCACAAATATTGAGCTTGTTTGTAACATGGATATCCAGTATAAGGAACATAATAATCATCCTAACCCCTTCCTTGTGTTTTAGATCATTCTCAGTTGCTTCTGTCGTGTCTCGGTCGAAAATCTAGTTTTCGGACTACTTAATCAAGATTGCTCTAAAACTTTCCCAGAAAATCAAAAAAATCTAAAAAAAATTGCATTAGTTTTATTTGATTTTTAGAATTTTTTGGTGGTATATTTTTTTTATATTTTATTTGACATGTTTTATCATTTTTTTACTGTTTTTTTGTTGTTTTTTAAAAGCGAAATTCACAACAGCTAAAATGGAAGAGATTCGAATTGCTGCTTATATATAAACATATATCAGATTCTATAATCCAAATACATCCAAACTGTATTCGGTTGATAGAATAGTTTAAGAGTACTAGTAGCATTTAGGGTGGGACAGGGAAAGAGTTTCCCATCATGGGAAAGTTTTTTTCAACCGTTATATTGAAATGAAACATTGAACTTACTATAGGCTATCCACATTATATCTTTTTATCACTCTCTTCAACCTTTCAACTCGACACCAACAGAGCCACCACCACCACATACTCCCACCAGACGCAATCTTCAAACCAATCTTACTCCCTTTTGATAAAGCTTCAAGCCTGTGTCTAAAATTTCCACTAATTTCCATTCTTACATACTCTTATTAAATTTTCAATACAATTTTTGTATGCAACATACCATTTTTACTCCTTCCTCTGCCACAACCACCACCCACACCAGCGGCTGCCCCATTGGCCTCGCATGGAAACCTTTCCCTCACACCACCGTCGGAAAGACAAAGTTGTTAAAATAGTCGGCGCAACAGGCTTTGCTAAATCACGTCTCTTCGTTGAACTCGCCACCGTCGTCGTCCTACCGCCACCACCATCACTGGAGTTTTAGCCTAAATTTATGAATGAATCTTGATTTGACTCCCCCTTCACCCTCTTTCTGTTTTTGTTGTACATTGCTCTTCTCTTTCAAAAAGTTAACTTATGTTCTCTTATGCATGAAGCATGCTCTTCCTACACAACATTTTGTAACCATTAATGCTTTTTCTCCAACTAAATTTGTTATGTGTTGTTTATCGATTCAATGAAATAATTGGTGCTTTTGGCTTGGATTTGTTGTGGAGGTCAATAGGTAGATTTTGAAAGGTTGTTGTTGTTGTTGGTGGTGGTCGTGGTAATGGTGGGTGACTAAGTAGATACATGGAGGGAAGTGATAAGGATGATGGAAGATAATGTAAAAAGAATATAATGTTGAGAGACTATTATAATACTGTGGTCTTTCTTTGATAAAATAGTTAAAAAGTATCTTTCCCATGGTGGGGAATTCTTTCCCTCACCAACCCTAAATGCCACCAAGAGTACTACGTAGAATCCTAGGTATTTAAATCTAATCCAAACACAAAAGAGTGTTTAGTTACCCATGAAGAGCATAACCAACAAGATACAATTGATATGTGTTGGAGAAGCGTCAAGAAGCTTGACTCAAGCTCCCTAGCATTCCTATGGTTGCTCACAAATTCCTCTCTCTTTCTATCTCAATAGTGTTCAAGTTACAAGTGATACAAAACTAGAATTGGTTGTATCTCTATTTATAGAGGCTATGTAAATGTACGTTTGATAGTTGTAGTTATGATCGCCTAGCGAATCGATGTTTCTTTATTAGAGGGAAAACAAATTATCTTCATATATTTTTTGAAACTGCCTTAGTTCACTTAGCGGACCAAATCTCGCCTAGCAAATCGCCTTGTGCATTTCTTTCTATAACTCTCTGTTTTGACTCACTTTCACTTGATGAGCTCGTCTAACGAATCAAGCTTATCCCCAAATGTCTTTGTGATGCTCTAGCTAGGCTTCTAGCAAATGTACTTGCATCGCTTTTTTCCGCATTGATGTAGTCGTGTGCAAAGCCTACAAAAAGGTGCGGGAAATATACATAACAACTTCTTGGCATATTTTTGTAATATAAACAATATTTACATATAATTGGGTGGTTTTTATATTAGATTACTTGCAAAGCAAGTTGATAAATGCTATGGAAAATATCTATAATTTGACACTTATCAACTGTCTCCAACTTAGAACTTTGTTTGCCCTCCAACAAATGTCCTTAAAATTCTGGTACGCAGTAAAAGATGTGAGCACGATGTCAAGACACGCGGAATGTCGAGCACAATGTCAAGACATCGTGACAACACAAATAACGAATAACTAACAGTAGATAAAAGCTGAAAGTAAAAGGCATAAGTTATTTGTAAACTCAGTTTAGTGCAACGTCACCTACGTCTGGGGGCTACCAAATAAGGAAGGAAATCCACTATAATAGTATTAATTCAACGTCCTATGTGAACAACCTTTGATTCACTGCCTTCTCACTTAATCACTACACTGTGGTATTTCTATCTAAGACTCTCCTAGATAAGAGACCTCCCTCTCACTTCCTCTCAATCACTCTACCCGTGATAAGGAAAAATATAAAGAAAATGGAGACACTTTACGAGAAACATAATCAACTCTTGCTTAAAAGCTTACGAGTGATTCACAAAATACAACTCAACTACAAGTCCAACTCAGGCATCAAGGTGATACATGAGTGGCTCACAAACAACAATGGACATACTAAAACCATAAATGACTCTTTTGCATATGACGGCTTCAGTAGTAATCTTAGGTTTAGAGTCTTCCTTTATACTGCCAAAATTCTGAATGGACTTTTCTTCACAGGCTAAACAATCAGCAGACCAAACATATGGTCTTCACAATATTCTCGGAGAAAATATATTATTTCCTTAAATGTCTTGACATTCATTTTAGGAAACACGGTAATGCATAAACTAACCTCTGTAGCTTCTAGAATCGCACATATTTTGGACAACAATCCACATGAATCATATCTTCAATAAAATCTTCAGTGATCTCACGTTTAAAACAAATCATCCAAGAATGCAAAGCAAGGCATGCAATGATGTCGCACCAACATGTTGAGATATCTTGTCCAACATATTGCTAGAACACTTGTTTTAAGAAAATGCGGCCAATATTGCATATGACGGCTTCGATAGTAATATTAGGTTTAGAGTCTTCCTTTATATTGCCAAGATTCTGAATTGACTTTTCTTCACAGGCTAAACAATCAGCAGACCAAACATATGGTCTTCACAATATTCTCGGAGAAAATATATTATTTCCTTAAATGTCTTGACATTCATTTTAGGAAAGACAGTAATGCATAAACCAACCTCTGTAGCTTCTAGAATCACATATTTTTTGGACAGCAATCCACATGAATCATATCTTCAATAAAATCTTCAGTGATCTCACGTTTAAAACAAATCTTCCAAGAATGCGAAGCAAGGCATGCTACGATGTCGTACCAACATGTCGAGACATCTTGTCCAACATATTGCTAGAACACTTGTTTTAACAAAATTCGGACAATCACAATCTACAAACCTAATAGTCCTCAAAAAGATAAAATTTCTCCCTTATGAATTGATTTGAATGCGAGAATAGATTGACAAGGTGTTTAGTGAATTAATCATTTTGAAACAAAAGATTGATAATGCATGATTCAACTGAAGATTTTAATGGTAAGTATTATGTTTGCTACTATCCTTGAATCAAACCATGAATATGAAATAAGTTTTAGATACAAAATTCATCTATACATTCCAAATCAATAGCATGTCAAATATTGAATCAAACCTAACAAACTTCTTTATCAATAAATAGTGAAATTAAAAACATATGTGAAGTTAAACTCACATCCGACAATTATGCTAATATCCTCATCAAGTTAGGAATTCTTCTAAGCATACAAGTTTCAGAGCATTAGAGCATAGATCACTAAGATCTTTTGAGCATTAGAGCATTAAAACACAGTGAAGGGAAGGGTTATCTGTAGCTCTTTGAACAAAATTTCATACATAGGGAGGCCACACCTATCACACTAACCTCATACTCAATAAGTCTCACCGGGGGAAACCACTTCCTAGTCGGCCGACGACGTACCCACACAACAAAAAGCAAAATGTAGCCTATCAGGAGAAGCTATATAAGGACCTAGCCTTTGAGATGTCAACATCGACCTAGCTGTAGTCACCAATAACGAAGGAAGACTCCAAAGCAGCATCTACTTTAAATTCCATTTTAGCTTCACTGTTTAAAAGAAATGATAAACATGTGTCTGGAACCTATAGAACTCCTCACACCACCAGATGACCTCCCTCTTACCGAATGATATCCCGAATTTCCTCTATAAACTCTTCCCAGTTTTCAGAAAAGTTATATATAGTACAATTAAATTTTAGACACTTTCTACTCCATAATTATATATTAATTTGAGCGTCGGAGAAGTTACCTATTTTGAATCTTTCTTCCCCACTGTCGAATGATAGCCTCCACCTCCCTCTATTCTATCTATTCTCATAAACCCGTTTACATTTTCCTCTTTTTCAACTACAATAATATACTACCAATTTTCACAAAAGACTTTAATTTGGCTTTTCCGAAGATAATCCATTGATTTTCTTATAACCATTTTTGTGTTTGCTATTATAACCGATCATTTAATCATTGACCCTATTTTCTTCATCGACCACTATGTTTTACTCTCAAAGTTTGCGACTTTTGTGATTCAAAGATGAGTGGTGGTGGGTTTAGGGATTCAATTCCAAATAGTGTGAAGAAGATCCAGAACATTAAGGAGATAACAAGTAATCAGATTGATGAAGATATCTATTCGATTAGAAAAATCATATTAGATAATAGAGAGACGTTGAAATTTCTTAAAAGTAAATGAGGCATATGTTATTTTTTTTTTATTATGAAGGGTAGTTGTTTTTAATCGGAATGTTGCTATGGAATCACAAAGAAGAACGATACGAGAGATGGTGAATCGGAGAAGAGGAAAAAAAGGATTTGATAAGAATTGATAGAATATAGATAGGTACATGTGTTTTTTAAACGAGGCTTTTTAATCTCAATTATCTATTTATTTATAATAAGGTTATCAAGTATTCCTATCATTGTACATTAAATAGGCATTATACAAAGACACACAAACTTACACCTCATATATGATTTTTAAAGTTTGGCAGATGCAACATTGTAAGCCATTATATTGACAAGATATAATGGTTGAGATTCTCATGTATATAATTTGAATAAATTTTAATAAAATGTTAACTTTCAATTGTTGTTGTTGTAAAATTGACTATTTTACTAAAAATAGTAAGGGTTCACCTCTAGACCTTTTTTGACAAATACATATTCGACAAAGTTTTAATTTATATCTTAAATATAATTTTTTATTATTGATAATTAGGGGTGTAAGCGGTTCGGACAAAACCAATAAAACTAAAAGTCCAAACCAAACCAAACCAAACTGAAAATGTATCCGACCTTGTCTGGTTCAGTTCAAAAATGAACCGAACCAATCTAAACCGGTCTTGCTTGGTTTGGTTCTCGGTTTTTCATTTTGAAATCCAAAATACCGATGAATCGAACCGATGCTAACCTCACTCCCCATTTTACTATTATTATCCCTCTTTACACACACTTATGAGTATGCCCAAAATTAAAACGCAACATAAAGTACTACTTAATCCATTCACTTTCTCCCATCATTATCTCATCTCATCACTCTGATTCGATTTCATTTCCACTAAAATAGGAACCCTAGTCATCAACCACGCCTATGACCTATCCCAACGTTCCTCATCACCGTTGAGATCATTCATATGTTCGTTAGTTTTACCATGTTATGCCTTCAAACTTTTGAAAATATATCGTTTTCTATGCCTTTGAAATATTGAGTAAGGTTAATTACAAAAAGTTGTTTGAAAAATAGATAACATTAAAAAACAAAACATGAAATACAAAATTCCATGAAATATTTTAGTATGACGTATGTTTTATGCATGAAATACAATTTTGTGAGAATATGAAATTTTTTTAATTGTATTTTCAAATAAACCGATCAACCGAACCAATCTAAACCGATTTGTTTGGTTTGGTTCCTTTTTTAAAAAAGAGTGAAAACCGCCGCCACCCACATCACAAATACCAACGCTCACGACCACCTTCTCCAGTTCTTATTGCGTTACCGCCATCAACCTCTCCGGTAGCCATCCCTCTCTCACTCTCGTTTTTCACTTGCAGGTCTTCCTTGATTTTTCTGTCTCATAACCCATCTTTTATCTCTCTCTGCAAGACAGCCATTCGGCCGCTCTCTTTTTTCTTATTTCAGCCAACATTAGATCTTTTCTTCTTCTGTTTTTTTTTTTAAATTTTGTTAACAAAAATAAAATTGGTTGCAGGTTTCATGGAACAATAACGAAACGTGGAAAGAGATAGTGAAGAGCAGTGGCCAATAGACTTAGGAAAGAGAATTAGTGGACCCAAAAAGTAGGGAATTTAGAAATAAAAAATAAACATGTGAATGTCAATTACAATTGTGTCCATTAATTTTGTCTTTTTCTAACATAAAGTAAGGGGTCTTTTTGTCCAAATAGAAAAGGTGCATCTTGCTAAAATAGACCTTCATGAAATTGAGTGGGTCTATTGTAGCAAACCCCTTTTCTAAAATTGTCAAATATTGTTCGATCACAATTATCACATGACATGAAGTATATTTTAGCTTTGCAAGCAAAAAAAAAAAAGGAAAAAAGTGGTCGGATAGTCTATTGTCCCTTTTTGTGTTCCCAAAATATTACCCATATACAAGATGAAGGATCACTATTCGAACAATAACCATGAATACCATCTTATTAACATTGTTTCTTATCCATTTTCAGGTACAATTCCCAAGGAGATTGGCTATCTTGATAAACTTGATTTGCTAATATTGTTTAACAATAGCTTAAGTGGATCTATTCCTTCCAAAATCTTCAACATGTCATCACTCATAGATTTGGAGGTTGATCAGAATAGCCTCTCAGGCACAATTCCATCAAATACGGGATATAGCCTTCCTAACCTGCAACATCTACACATGAATGATAACAATTTTGTCGGAAATATACCTAATAGTATATACAACTCTTCTAATCTCATTGTTTTTGAATTGGGTGACAATGCATTCAGTGGAACTCTACCCAATATTGCTTTTGGAGATTTAAGGTTCCTTAAATCGCTACTCATAAATAAAAACAATTTGACAATAGAAGACTCTCATCAATTCTTTACTTCCTTGACAAATTGTAGATATTTGAAATATCTAGACTTATCTAGGAATCATATACCCAATCTTCCTAAGTCAATTGGAAACCTAACTTCAGAATTCTTTTGGGCACAATCATGTGGAATTGATGGTAATATTCCTCAAGAAGTTGGAAACATGAGCAACTTGTTATCACTTTCTCTGTATGACAATAATATAAATGGACCAATACCTCGTTCACTAAAAGGTTCACAGAAACTTCAAGTATTGTCTCTTAGCTACAATGGACTACAAGGATCATTTATTGACGAGCTTTGTGAAATGAAGAGTTTGGGTGAGTTGTATCTAAACAATAATAAGCTTTCTGGAGTTTTACCAACATGTTTGGGAAATATGACTTCTCTTAGAAAATTGTACATAGGATCTAACAATTTGAACACTAAGATACCTTCATCTCTTTGGGGTCTCACTGATATATTAATGGTAGATTTGTCCTCCAATGCTTTTATTGGTGATCTTCCACTCGAGATTGGGAATTTGAAAGAACTTGTACTATTAGATCTATCAAGAAATCAAATTTCAAGCAACATTCCTATAACCATCAGTTCCATAAAAAATCTGCAGAATCTCTCCTTAGCTCATAATAAATTGAATGGGTCAATTCCCACATCACTTGGTGAAATGGTAAGCTTGGTCTTCTTGGACTTGTCCCAAAATATGCTAGCTGGTCTTATTCC
>Ga0228710_1006070_pt1 | contig 18510 bp, 9 predicted proteins | sample MedpolnodulmetaG_FD_177995 | JGI IMG/M metagenome (GOLD analysis project Ga0228710, IMG submission 177995) | Root nodule microbial communities from Medicago polymorpha collected in Santa Monica, California, United States - pink nodules | ecosystem: Host-associated > Plants > Roots > Nodule...
TTATGGCTTATCCAATGCGATTTTATGCGTAAGTTAGTTAATTTTTTATTATCCTAAATACAATGTTCATATAGTTACTTTGGTCATTGCTTGATAATTGGCAATATATGTCTGCTGCTACCCTTGTCCATCATGTGCACTCTATTGGACATTAACATTTTCCTTAATACCCTGCAGAAGAGAAATCAGTTCAACAAATGGTGGATGAAGCTCTACAACAAGTCCCCAATAAAGATAGTCAATATCATTGCTTGCATGGACATTATTTTTTTCATGTTTTCAGATGCAATTTTTTTATGGTGATATTTGTTTATTCTTAACATGCAAGAGACAAAAATATTGAGATGGTATATTCTCTTATGTAATTCAATTTCCAATTATCAGTGAGACCTACTGAAATATAAAGACTAATGAATGAATTTGGACTATTTTTGTTTGTAATCATGTGAAAACAATATTGATCAAGTACTGTCTTGTATAAGTAAGACCTTTTTAGTGTTTTTATTCTGAAGAATGTTATCGTAATATTTGGAACTATTTTTGAATGAACTCGATTGTTATTTAAGAAAAATTATCTTCATTTACAATCTTAATACCCTTTCTTGTATGCATATTGGTTTATGAAGAACTATTATATTCTATTCACTGCAAATAAAAAAAATGCATTGTGGAGTGGAATAGCCTAATGTCCTGCCTATAGGTGACAGCGTGCCTACAGGTTGATTTTTTTTTTTAATGCGGTACTATATTTTCAACACCTGTTTTTTGTAATAAAAATGGTGTTATATGTCCACTTCCACACCCGTTTTGTAATAAAATAGGTTTTATAAATACATATATCACACCTTTTTTATACAAATAAATGATACAATAAGTAGTTTTTACACCCGCTTAAAAACAGGTGTCGTATGTAATACATACAACACCCGGTGATATAACCCTGGTTAAAAACAGGTCTTAGTGCGGGTGATGTTCATACTCTTAAATTTCTCAACACAATTATTACTTTGGGACTTCTTAATCACAAGTTGAGATTAAAAGTTAGAGTGTCACAAACATAGATTAAAAGTTAGAGTGTCACTATAAAATGAACTATGTCATTGCATTCTTATGTTATTTCATATATCTTTGTCCATTATAATTATCGATATGACCCGTGCGTCAGCACGAATCAATGGTCTAGTATATATAAATGGATAGTCTCCAAATCCAATCAACCCTGACTAACCCTAATCTCGCCTTTTTTGACGGGTCTAAATAAATTTTTTGAAAAAAAAAGGTTTGTAAGGAATTGAACCGGGTACCTATAGTAACTCCTTTGAGCTTTTACCACTAGACCACTAACATTTTTATTGAAACATTGTTGCTTCTAAAATAGATATGCAATCCTAAAGGTCTTTTTTTTAAGCCACCAACACTGATTTTTATTGTGTTTATTTCCACGTTTGATTACTTTCACAGAATTTAGTTTATGAGTTTGATTCCATATTCATTTTTGTTGATGCAAACAGAATGTTTCTAATTTGCTTTTTTGAGATTTTGCATGTCAATACTCTCAATCATCACTTAGTTTGATTGTTTCTATGATTTGAATGTATCTCTAAAATTAATAATATAGTCATTTTGAAACTCTACAAAACCTGTGCATCCTACGGGTTAGAGTCTAGTATATTACAATTGTTCTATTTGCGTGCCAATATGTATTTGTAGACTTCAAAAAAGGTGATCTTTGGGCTCAAATGTGGCAATTTACAACCTTAATCTTGACTCTTAACTTAAAAGAAGTATCACTTATGACGCCTAAATTCACCTTTATTTGAAGTGAAAAATACTATTACAAAAACCAAGGTTGGGAGAAAAAAAATTAAATAAACTAATTTAGGGACGAGAGTTTTCGAATTTACTATTGTACTTAAATTTTTTAAGTATTCCATTGTATCCTTCAATCATCTAATCTAAAGTAACTGTAAGACTCTATGTTTGAGTTATAGTTAGTACTATCCAGATAAGAGTTAGGGTGTTATAGCGAAATAAATAGGATAAAAGACAATCTAAATAATATTATTTAATACTTTATATATTTCCATTAAAACCATATAAGATTATAAAACCATAGCACCATGGTATTTGAAATTAGGAAAGATTAAAAACAATTATTGGTTGTTAACACATTTATTCAATCACATATCGGAATATATTATCATAAACAATTTTTGCTAGTTCTAAAAATCATTCTTCCTTGTAGGGCTTATGTGCACTTTCTTTGGTCTTGCACTCCAAGGAGTTTTTGGACCATTATTCAAACGAATACAATCACATTTGAAATGGACACACTGTGCAATCCGAGGAAGCACACACTTAATTTTGTTTTTACATTCAGCATGATTATAACAATCATCATATGCTGTAATATAAAAAGAGAATGTAAGCATGTTACTACTTAACATGGATAAAATATTATGTTAGTAGTATAGAAGAAAATTTTCAATGAATGAAAAATGGTTTACCGTGAACATTTGTTGTAATAAGTAATAGAGAAATAAAGTGGATCATAACATAAAAGAACTTCATAAGTTTGGCCATATTTCCCCACTTTGAATGTAGAAATTAAGAAAGGATCCGACCATTTAAATACTTTTTAGCATACTTATTAAAATGTCTTTTAACTACATTGAAGTGTTTGGTGTGTCTCTTTAACAAACTTAATAAGGAGGTCACATAAAAAAATCAAGTCTAAGAAATAATTTTTATATTTTAACCTTTTGTGATAAAAAAGGGAAGTCACAAAAGAGTAATAATAATAATAATATAGGTTGACCATGTGGTACCCCTCTAACCTAAAAGCATTTAAAATGTCATATATTCAAAAATTTCAAAAATTATCATATAATTAATAAGAGTGCACATTAAACTTAATTAAAATTCGGAATCGCCTTATTCTTAAAGTTTATTAGGTTTTGCCATCACTTAACCTAATTTTTTCCTCTAATTCTATTGCATTAATTGCTAATCCTCTAAACCCTAAAAAATTTCCCTCCTTCTATATGTTCAATTTGAAATTCAAAATTTGCCTGCCTTACGTTTCATCCACTTCCTATGCATTTATTAAGGCATGGTTTTAGCACTGTTAGTTAGCTCTTCCATGATATTTGCACTTTGAAATTTAAAACGTAGTCTGCTTTTAAAGTCGTCCTTTAGCTATTTCCAAAGCAGCTGTTTAATGGTTACATATCTATGGAGATTATTTTTACAGTTTTGTGTAATGAATTTGTTTCTTGAAATCTTTATAACAACATTTATTTAAAGTTTTTCTGCATTGTTTTGTTTGCTGTTATTGTTGTGTCCTCTGATAATTGGAAATAATAGTCACAAATTCAATAGTTTTCTAATTATCAGTTTTTAATGGTTTAAATTACATCTTAATTTGGAATTCACAATTACAAGTGAAGATAGAATGAGTTTCAAATAATTTCATGCTACTTATACATTGAGGGAATATATTACGCATCCACTACACGAAATTATTATGTGTGGTACTGTTATATATTCTCATAACTGCGGCGTTTTAGTGTGCAAAAACATTTAGATCACTTGGACTCTTTGTGTCCTTCCATCTCATCATTTATGATAACCAAATTATATGGATTGTTTTTTTTTTACTAACATTTTATATATATTGTTGTTTTTGACTCGACAATTAAACTAAACCTAATGAAAAGAAGTAAATTGGGGAGATTTGTAAGAGTTGTTGTTTTGCAATGAAAATAAAAGTAACTCTGAAATAGAATTATGGAGGCGATTTAGATTTTTCGTATCCCCTCTATCTTTTTCTTGGGTAGATTATGTTCTTAGACCAAGTACTATTTGAGATTTATGCTCACGACGACTATAAAATTAAGACCTATTCCAGTTATGGTTCAAGTCCCATTCGTGCAATATTTCTCTCTAATTGTGGACTTATAGTATCATGAGCGTTAAGGCACATTAAGCAAAGTCATACAACGTGAATTAATGATTTATCGGAGAACGGCCCCAGTAACTAATATATCTTGGTTCCGTTTTGAAAGGCTACTGTGATAAAGCTTAGATGAGTTCAATGTACATTGTGGGATATGGATTTCTTTTTTGGGACTCAGATGATCAATGGCTAAAAGAGTATACACAAAAGATTGGAGCTTGTGACACCCTTAAGGTTAAAATGTGGGGAATATATACATGAGTGCAAATTACGAGAAGACAAGGATATATAAATCTCATAGTCGAAACTGACTCTAAGTTTTTTATTGATATGGTAATTGAGAGTTGTAAGCTTAATAGAAATAACTCGATTTTGGTTAAGCATATCCAACCTCTCAAAATTACAATGACATGTTATTCTTAAACACACATTGAGTGAAGGAAACATATGCGCTAATTGGCTAGATAGTTTTAGTCTTAATCTGAGTTCTTATGATGTAAGAACTCTTGAGGTTCCACCTAAGGAGCTTCAGAATCTCCACTTTGATGACATTTCTGGGGCTTACATGTCTAGAAGTGCTAATGTGGTTTTGTAGTTTCTTTTCTTTTCTCTTGGCCTTTGGCCCTCTTTTTTCACAAAAAAAATATATATAGAGTTTGTGTTACAACATCTATAGATATTTCTATAGATTAATAAAAAAAAAATTAAACCTATTTATGCCGATTACCTCCTTGTTTTTGAAGAAAAATAAAAATAGATTTTGAGGAAATTGATCATAATAGCTTTTCATTTTTGAGTCAAAAATGACTTTTTTAATAAACAAAATTAAAAAAAAAATCTAAACAAACACTTAAAATGACAAAATTGATGCAAGAGGTGTCAGTTCAGTTGTTATATTTTGACTTTGTAATCATAAAGGACAAAGTTTGAATTCCACATGTGACAATTGTAATATGGTCATTAGTGCTCATATTATTGTAAAAAAAACAAAAAAAATAGTTTTTAAATAGATATTTTCTTGTAAAAATTTAAAACAAATTTGGAGCTATTTCTTTTTCTTCATACCCAAAAAAATAAATTTTTTCAACTAAATGAATTTTCACTTGTTCATTTGTTTCTTTTCGAAAAAACTAATTGATGTTAACTTTTTTCTTAATAGATTTAGGAAAAACTAATCCCAATAGCTTTTACTTTATAATAAAAAAAATGTGTTTTATATAATCCTAAATAAACAAACACTTTGAAAATGAAAAAAGTAATTTTTATTTTTAGAAAAATCATAAATAAACAAACCCATTATGACGTGATATATTGCAAAACTTAGAGTTAAACTGGACTGCCACGACCCGTTCAGGGCTGACCTGAACAAGCTACGTGCTACATAGGACTGGACCGAAAGTCTTGTTTAAATATAGGTTTAAACATAGAGCATGTGCCCGACCCTTTACAGGTAGGGGTGGGCAAAAAAACCAAAAATTAAATCAAATTGTTGAATTGAACTGAACCGGACTAATATTAAACTGAACCGATATATGTGAACCGATCCATACTTAGGGGCTAAGTTATTAACTTTTGAAATAACCAAAACTGAAGTTAATGAAAACTGAACTCATTTCACTCCAACATCCAAATTAAACAAAAAAATCTCCAGCTTCAAAATCTCCAATCAGAACTTCCTCTTCTCCGATCTCCGCAGCAGCTCCGTCGCAACCCATCTCCGGTCTCCGCAAAAGCTCCGTCACTTCACTATCTCCTTTTGCACAGCTTTTGAAGGTAACATCTTCTTCCTCAACATCCCTTCTCGCCGATTCTCTCTTCCTTCTCTTCGGTAATTTGTTTGAAGACGATATTAATAATGTTTTTTCGGTTTCATATTCGATTTCATGGCTTCATATTTGTCAAAATTTCATCTGGTTGTGCTCAATGTTTTGATTTTTCTAGTGTGGGTCAAAATTTCATCTGGGTTGTTTTCAATGTTTTGGTTTTTCTATTCTGGGTTAAAATTTCATATGGGTTCAACATGAATCACTGTGTTTGTTTGCTAATTTGTTCATTGTGTCTACTAGCATATTCTGCCTTTTCATCTTTAACACTTAACAAAATTAGAGACAAATTTCATGTTATTTGTCTCTAAATTTTTGATTAGAACCACCTCAAATGAGTTTCAGATATGTTTCATTGTCCTTGTTCATGTTTGAGTTGAGGGACTTGGTCACACATGAAAATCTAAAAAAGTATATATGAAAGAGAGTGTTGGTAGGGAGAGAGGAGCTATGGATGTACAATGATCATGGTATTTGAATTCTTAGAATTCCTTTGAATTTTTATATTATGTGTGTAACTGTACTAAATTGTGAATATGTGATGGTTTTATGACTTTGTTCACTTCTGGATTATATTCATATTCTAGTAAAATATGCTACTTTGTTCACTTTAAGCCCAAACCCTTAGTTTTATCGGGGGAGAGCTCCGGCAAAACCTATCTTGATGGAACTATTTAACCTAGTTTTCCACTCAGTCGCCGAAACCACAACCAAAGTTTCTGAAACTTGAATTACAATGGATCCTGAAGCAACAAGAAGAAGCAGCGTCAATGGCGTTCCCCCTTCGACGACAGAGGTGATCGACGTTGAAACTTTTCACTTCCCTGGTAAGCGAAAGATCTCTGCTGTCATTGACCTTTCCGACGACGAAGAAGAAGACGAGGATGTTATGATCCTCAATTTCAGTCCCAAAAATACAAAAGGAAAGAGAAGTTACAACATTGAAAAAGGAGAGTCTTCAAATCCAAACAACACGCCATTTGTTTGTGAAATCTGCACGGACACTAAAACAATGAAGGACGCTTTCTACATCGGCGGTTGCTCTCACGCGTATTGCTCTGATTGTGTGGTGAAATACATCAGTTCCAAGCTTGAAGATAACATCATCAACATTCAGTGCCCAGTTCCTGGGTGTAGCGGTTTGTTAGAAGCTGAGTTTTGCCGTTCAATTCTTTCTGTCGAGGTTTTTGAACGGTGGGGTAAGGCGTTGTGTGAGGCTTTGTTCGATGTTTCGGAAAAATTCTACTGCCCATTTGCAGACTGCTCAGCTTTACTGAATTTCAACGACGGAACCGAGACTGTTATAAAGAAAGAATGTCCTAATTGTAACAAGATATATTGTGCAAAATGTAAGGTTCCATGGCATGAAGGAATCGAATGCAGTGAGTTCGAGAAGCTGAACGCGGATGAGAGGGAGAAAGAAGATATTATGTTGATGAACCTTGCCAAGGATAAGAAGTGGAGGCGATGCCCTAATTGCAGAATTTATGTTGCAAAGTCTGAGGGCTGCAACAGCATGAAATGCAGGTTGCCTTTTCTATTGAATCTTCTCTTGCTTTGTGATTTCGTGAACATATATCATTAGTAGTATTACACAAAAATAGGTAAACTTCACACCATAGAATAGAGAAATAGAGTTCATATTTTGTTTTTTGACATTTTGAATATATAATTTAGTCTTCAAAATTTACTAAATGGTAAAATCATTCCCAAAGTTGAATACATATAGTCACTTAATTTAGGCCTTCCATCATAAAAAATGGCATTGTTTGAACTCTTCTTAATGAAGAGTTAAAATCGATCCATTAGTGATGAGGATAGATCTTGGTTGGGTACAAGCACATATTTTAATCTCTTTCTACCTTTTCCAATTTATGTGAGTGTGTCAGCTTAGCTCAGTTGTAGGGACAATGCATAATATATATAATGTCCGAGGCTCAAATCCCGACCAGCACCAAAAAAAATACTTTAGATTTCGACTTGTAACCACATAGATTGACTAAAGTTTGAAGAGGGGCTAAAATGAGTGACAATTTTCAATTTTAGAGATGATCAAATCCATATAAACATGTATAAATATCTAAATTGCTTCTTTACCTTTTCCCAATTAGAGAGATTTGTTGTAATCTAGATAATAGATAACAAGAACTCGGTTTAGCATAAATGACCCTCAAAATGTGCTATTATAACTAGAAACAAAACCTGTTCATTTTTTATTATATTTTTTAAAAACTATTTTCTCTCTCTTAGTAGTTCATTATTATTCTGATATTTATTTCAACTGTATTTTTTAATTGCAGGTGTAGTTGTAGGTTTTGTTACAATTGTGGAGTCAAATTACCCGTCGGCAGGTTATGCAGTTGTTACATCTATTCGGCTCAACAAGAGAGACTTATTCTTCCTAGATTTTTCACGAGTGCAGATTTCCCTAATGGTAACCCCAACTTCCCGACTCAACAACAACCACATCAACAAATTCCCACCAGAATTTTTACGCATAATGTTCAACAACATCATTTACAAATTTCTATCAGAGATAGACTTCAACAACAACAACAACAACAATTTCTCACCAGAATTTTAACGGGTGGAGTTCCCACTATTGGAAATTTTTCTAATGTGAATCCCGTCTATCCGTCTCGTAAGGAACAAATTCCTTCAAGAGTTTTTACAAATGGAGTTTCCTTCAATGGAACTTTTCATAACGGAAACACTGTCTATTCGACTCAACAACAAGAGCAGACTCCCTCCGTAAATTTTACAGGTGGAATTTCCAATATTGGAACCTTTCCAAATGGAAACTCTGTTTATCTGACTCAACAAGAACAAATTCATTCAAGAGTTTTTACAAGTGGAATTTCATCTAGTGGAACTTTTCGTAATGGAAACATTGTTCATCCGACTCAACGACAAGAACAAACTCCCTCCAGAGTTTTTACGGGTGGAATTTCCACTATTAGAGCTTTTCTTAATGGGAACTCAATCAATCCTACTCGACATATTCCTTCGAGAGTTTTTACAAGTGGAGTCTCTACTAGTGGAACTTCCTTTGAAGGGAACACCGTCAATCCAACTCAACGACATGAATAGATTCCCTCCAAAGGTTTTAAAGGTGGAGCTTCAACGGGTGGAACTTTTCCTCCCATTAAAGCTCTCTTACCCCTCCTTTTTTTTTTCTATTTTGTTTTTATAGTTTATATTTGAATGACTAGTAACGTCTGAAAAGATAATTCAAGCACGTTGAGCACAGATTTGTACACATGCATTGAACGTTTTTTTTTTTTGGTTCTTTTAGGTAAAATATTTTGTTGGATTTTAAAGTTGGAATTACATTTTTCATTCAATTTTGAATTGTGATGTATATTTAATTTAATTTGAAATTTGTTTAGTATTTTATTTCTATCATTTCTAACTTCAGAATTTAATTTCATTAGAATGAATGTATTTCGTTACAAGTATACATAACATATATATTTGTAACTAAAGAAGGTATTTCACAACTCTTTGATTTTAAAACGAGTATTTCTTATGATTTACTCCCTTAGAAATAAATATAAGTAAAAATATAATTGAAAAGGTGATTTATATGGTTAAATATTTAGTCAACATGCATCAAGTTTTCCACTATTTTTTTGTTTATATTTCATTTTAGTAGGATTCTTGGTCTCCCCCCTCAAGGTGAAAGTTTTCCCTCGTCATGTGGTGGATTTGTCTGGGGTTGATTGACTGTGGGGTTTTCTCCTAGTCCTCTTCCTGTTTTGACAGAAGTTGGGTTGATCCTGACAGGAAGCTAGATGCTTTTTTGGTGTTGTTTTAGTTTTCGCTCTTGTTTTTTGTGGGAAAGTTTCTTTGTCTCTGTTATTGCTTGGTTTGAGTACTTCTTGTACTTATGATATGCAATAAATTACTATATAGTAGCAACAAGGTAGGAACCGAATGCAACAAATAAGTTATGTGTAGCACCTTCTGTCCAAAAAGAGAATTAAACTCATACCACACATCACAAAGGGTAAAGATTGTATTTTTACCTATCTTGTACATCTTTTTTTTTAATTGACATTACTCGTTAGGTGTACTTAAAAATTTGTAATTTTTAATTGACATTCCTATAACATGACTAAAGATAGTATTCAGCCCACCACTTATCGACACTTCGACAAAACAATACCCTCACCAATTACGACACTATTACTACATCCATCCATCCATCTTATTAAAAACAACCCATTACTCCATCTCTCCAATAGCATCCCTAGAACCCCTTAATGTATCTGACTGTTCTAGACTCGTTGGCAATAACATATAGTTTGTGATTTCATGAACATATATCATTAGTATTACACAATAGGTAAACATCACAACATAGAATGCACTAACAGAGTTCAAATTTTGATTTTCGACATTTTGACTATATAATTCAGTCTTCAAAATTTACCAAATGGTAAAATCATTCCTAAAGTTGAATACATGGTCACTTAATTTAGGCCTTCCATCATAAAAAATGGCATTGTTTGAACTCTTCTTAAAGAATAGTTTAAATCAATCCATTAGTGATGAGGATAATTCTTGGTTGGTTACAAGCACAAATCTTAATCACTTAGAGACACCACATAAAAATATACACCATTGATTTATTTTAATAATACAATCAATTTGTTTTTTCTCATTCTACCTTTTTCAATTTGTGTGAGTTATCTAAATACTTTAGATTTCCACGTGGGACCACACAAAGTCTTGCTCTACTGATGAACTCTTATTATTTTTCGTTTTCTCTTTAACAACTTTCCAAGTAGACTATCAGGTTGACGAAAGTGTAAAGAGGGGCTAAAATGAGTGACAATTTTCAATTTTAGAGATGATCAAACCCATATAAACATGTATTAAATATCTAAATTAATATATAAACGTGTATTGTTGTTGTTAGTAATGGAATTAGAGGCAATGCAATATAAGTGAGTCAGAGGTCTATGCATCCACTACATTATGTTGTTATACCTTTTACTATAATTTTTTATAGATTGTATGTCAATTATAAAAAAAAATATATAATCTAAATTCTTATCCTTTTAATGACATCATCAACAATCATTATTATAGAAAAAATTGTTTCAGGGTATAATTGGCATATTGAAAAAGTCTGTCCAAAATCTTATATTTTCTTTATATATAGTATAAATATACTCGATCTAGTTTGTTACATTTTTTAAAGCATAAAAGAAAAAAAACTATACATATATTGTGCTTACGTGAAGCTTTATAATGCAAACCTTGACTTTGGTTTATCAATTCTATTTTGCTTCTTTACCTTATTCCAATATGCTAATGTTAACTCCTTAATTCCTTACCATTTTTTTCCTTCCTCCAAAGGCTTGGTTGTTATTGTATGTCGAGATTTGTTGTACGGTAGATAATAGGTAATACTAGGTTTAGAATGAATGACCCTCAAAACGTGCTATTATATAACAGATTGCCGCTTTACCTTTCTCTTGAAAATTCTTAACAAATGAATTAAAAAAATTGTTCGTTTCAACACAATCCACTATTCAATGAATTAAAAAAATATAAGTAAAATCTGATCTTTAAAGTAAGAAAAATAAGGAGGTAAGATTTGCTATAAAAATAGCAATAAGTAATATTTGTCATTAAAAAAATGTTTATCCTCTCTCCCCGATCATTATTCCAATAACTAGAAACAAAGCCAGTTCATTTTTATTTTATTTTTGAAAAACTATTTTTTCTCATTAGTAGTTCATTAGTTTTCTTACGATATTTTTGAAATGGTAAGTGTAGTTGTAGATTTTGTTACAATTGTGGAGTCAAATTACTCGACGATAGGTTATGCAGTTGTTAGTTACATCTATTCGGCTCAACAACACAGACTTATTCTATCGGGTGAAGATCCTCTCTATTTCTTAAATAAATGGAGATTGTCAATTACTATAGTTTTGAAGTAAATATGTGATATTTATATCACATATTTACTTCAAAACTATAGTAATTGACAATCTTCATTTATTTAGGAAATAGAGAGGATCTTCACCCTATTCTGTCTAGATTATTCACAAGTGCAGTTTTCCCTAATGGGAACTCCATCTTCCCGACTCAACAACATCAACAGGAAAAAATTCCATCTAGAATTTTTATGGGTGGAGTTCCCACTATTGGAATTTTTTCTAATGGGAACCCATTCTATCCGACTCATCAGGAACAAATTCCTTCAAGAGTTTCTACAGATGGAATTTCATTCAATGGAACTTTTCCTAACTAAAACATTCTCTATTTGACTAAACAACAAGAACTGATTACATCTTGAAATTTTATTGAGCATAGACTTATACACGTGCATTGAACGGTTTTTTATTCTTTTGGGTAAAATATTATATTGGATTTTAAAGTTTGAATTACATTTTTCATTAAATTTTTAATTGTCATGTATATTTATTTTAATTTGAAATTTGTTTATCATTTTATTTTATCATTTCTAACTTCATAATATGATTTCAATAGAATGAATGTATTGTGTAATAACATACGAGATGTATATTTGTAATGAATGTATTTTGTTATAAGTATATGAAACATATATTTGTAACGAAAGAAGGTATTACATATCTCTTTTGATTTTGAAACGAGTATTTCCTATGATTTAGTCTCTTAAAAATAAAATATAAGCAAAAATTGTAACTGAAAAGTTGATTTATATGGTTAAATATTTAGTCATGCATCATGCCCAAAAGTTAATCGAAATGGTGTAGAGTTTGTTGACTCTTTTGGAGATTATCGACAAGCCCAAAGGACTTGATCTAAGGTTTTATGCCAATTTTTTGGTCTACGATGTACATGTTTCTTAATCAAATTAATGATAATTTTATTGGCAACTTCGACTTGACCATTTGCTTGAGCATAATATGGTGTCGAAGTAAGTAACTTAAAACCCGTTTGGTTGGCAAAACCAACCATCTTTCGATCAATAAAGACTGAAGCTTGGTCCGTAGTGATAGTTTCTGGAATTCCAAATCTATAAAGAATATGATTTTGGATAAAAATAATCACAATCTCTTGATCAATATTAGATAAAGGGATGGCTTCAATCCATTTGGTGAAATAATCTATTCCCACTAAAATAAAATGATGTGCTCCTCTTCGAGGTCTCAGGTTCGATTCTCTCTGGTGCCAATTTAGGTGGGCTAATTTAGCTTCTTCAAAAAAAAAAAATGATGGCCTCTAGATGAAGTGGGCTGAACTTCACCAATTATATCTAAAGCCCAACCTCTAAATGGCAAGGGTTTTAGAGTGTTACTTTTCCCACCCTGTGGAATTCTCGCTGCCCTATTTTTTTTCAAAAAATACCCCTAGTTTGGAATATATAATCCGAACTACTTCCGGAAAATGAAATCCAGACAAATTCGTGGATTTTGGCACTTAAACCACCCTGATGGATGTTGATGCCAATCTTGAATGGATGGATTCGGAGTACATAATCCGAAAAATTTGTACAATTTCCAGATTGTGTAATCCGAAATGTGTAAATCACCCCATCGAAAGTCAACAAATGGGGTGGGAAACGACATTTCCGGATTACATAATCCAGAAAGTGTTAAAACTGTCCGAATTATGTAATCTGAACTACATCAGCACAGAGGCAGAAGCCATCTGTTTTGGCTGAGCCTCTGTTTTGGCGCATTTAGATTGCTTCTAAACGACATACCATGCCTTTGACCATATGTTCTAACAGAAAATCTAATTCATAACATAACAATTATCAACACAACATAATTTTCAAACATAACATTAATCAAATATAACCACAAAATTATTCAAATGTTACATCACTAAAAATTATCAAAGATGTTCAAATATAACATAATTAAAAAGTACAATCATCACTAAAAATCAACCCCTTATAACTACATCCGTACCACCGCCACCCCCTCTGGCACCCCTCCCACCCTCAGCAGCTCCCCGACGACGGTAAACCTTCCCATCATGCAACTCTTTCAACACATCCACCAAATGTTGTCATTCCTCAGACCCTCGCGGCACCAGACCACTGGACATCAAAACATACACATGGTCTCTAATGCAGCTCATCCTTCTGCTAAGCTGTAAGTACCCATGCTCTCCATCCTCCTGAGCAGCAAGCGCATCAAGGACCTCACGCTCCGGTGGGCTCGGCACTGGTACCGACATGTCAAGAAGAATCATGCGTGGATGAAAATGGTGATAAAACCACTTGATGTATCCATCTACTGCCTCCACACCATGAACTGCACGATGCCCCAACTACTCAGGTGTCAGCGCATGATCAAGTACACTTTGAAAGCGATTTGTGATCTATGCCAAATTAATCACAGGAGGTGCACTCTCGGTGGGATGTCTCGGTATGGTCTAAACCCTCCCAAACTGACGAAGAACCTGCTTCGGCAGATATCTCACCATGCGGTCTCCGTATCTGAGTCATCCAGAGTAAAGGCTGACCCGCTCAAACGGACGTGCCTCACAGTGCTCTCCATATGGGACCATGACAACGCCACTCAGATCCAGCCTATCCAGATGGTTTATGTAGTTGTCTGGTGTGCCCAAACCAGCCAGTGGTACAAAAAGCATCGCGCGTGGATCTCGCTCCCGATAAGATGCCCAGACATCCTTGCTTCCTATACCTTGGATGTGCTGATACGCTCAAGCCTGCAACAATGACAACCACATATAAATATACAAACAATAAACACTTACATTTAAAAAACAAAACATATTTTGTAATTTATACATGCAACAAAGTCAGGTATCCTGACACCTGACCGCAGTTCCAACGTGCAACCTTGTTAAGCTCCCTATACAAGTGAGCTTGTGCCGCAGCTCCCCACGAATAATCAGCAAAAACATCAAGGTCTCCAAAGTACCTCAGATAGACAACATCTACATCATTTTTGCTCTTGTCAGTGAAGAGCGTGATCCCCACCAAGTATAGCAAATATATGCGGACAGCCTGGTCCCACATCCTCCACACCTCCTGAGTCACACCATGCTCAGTCTCCAACGTCAACTGCTCCAACATACGCTCCTTGAAAATCCTCCTCAAGTAGACAAATCGGCAATGTGCACCTTTGGTATGAGTCACCTCAACTAGAGCTTCACCCGGATCAGACCCCAAGTGCGTCACCATCCACTCCATCGTGTCGTCCCATGTGATAGCCTCGTGGGACACAAGCATGCCATCAATGGGGAGATGCAGCAAACATGACACATCATCAAGTGTCACTGCCATCTCCCCAAATGGAAGGTGGAAACTCGAAGTCTCCTTGTGCCACCTATCCACAAAAGCACAAATCAGACTGTGGTAAATCATGTTGTAGCTGGTATCCTGAAGCCAACCAAGACCGGTGCGCTGCAATCTGTCATGCCACAACCATGCAGCCATGATATGGGTGGTCTGTTTATCATGCATTGCCTCTATCTTCTTTCCGTTGTTGATGCATTTTAAATTGTCACGCCACTGCAAATAATAAAAAACAAAATACCTAAACATCAGTTTACACTAATGGCTTCACAAACAGAGCAGTTCAACAATTTATTATAGTAACATTTATAAACATCAGTTTCACGAATATAAACATCATTTTCACAAAGATTAACAACATATTAAAGTAAGTTTAACATTAATAAATATCTAGCCCTCAGACGCCTTCCTGGCCACGTGCACATGGTACCTCTACAGCAGGTTAGTTTCGTGTGGGCCACCGGAATAGTCATCAAGAGGCTCAGGGTCCACCACACGCTTCTTCCTCGTCCGCCTTCGTTGCGGCTCGGCGTCTTCCATATCCTCCTCCACTGCCTCCAGCTCCTCCTGAATCTCCTCATCCTCTATTTACTGCTGCTGCACGTCCATATCATCATACTCTTCCTCATGCTCCGGTTCCGACTGAGGCTCGACATCAGCACGACGTCCCCTGGCACCCCGACGCCTCAGAGGAACATCACCTTCCTCCTCCATCTGTTGGAGACGCTCTCTCCTACGAGAAGCATGCCCTGCCACCCTTACGCGCTGAGTGGAGGAGGAACCTTCTGTAACATGCACAAAACACAGTACAAAACAGGATATCAAAAACCATTTTGGGTGTTTCTGGATTTTATTTTCCGGATTGCAACAATATTGTCCGAAAAATGAAATCTGAAATGCTTCAGTGCAGAAGAAAAAAAATGGGAAAATTAACTTGCATGCATAGAGAAATCGAACTAACCTTCCATTGGATGGTTATCAAAGGTTGAAATGCGGTCCTTTTGAGCAAGAAAACACCAATTTTGGTTGGATTTTTGTAGTTCGGAATTTGGGATAAGAGGGAGAGAGAGAGAGAGAGAGAGAGAGAGAGAGAGAGAGAGTAAAAAGTGAAACTGTAAAATTGGGGGTGAACTTCCTTTTATACTTCGAATTTGTCTGGAATATGTAATCCGGACATGGTTTGAAGTTTCCAAATTTTGTTTTCCGTACGGCTTTTTTGTAATTTATGCAGGGCGCGTGAGAAGGGCATAGAGTGGGAAAAGTAACACTCAAGGTTTTATTATGGAATGCAATTCACTTGCAGTTATATGTTGAATTCATGCATGTTTCCGGAACTATTGGCACCCTTTTGCAAATTAAATGCAATCTTTCAAGAAACACTACAACATTTTGGCTCTACGACAACGCCTAATTTTTGGAAGGTAAAAAAACTGTTTTGGTTAAGTGTCATAAAGAACGGTTTCCATATTCTATTGTGGTAGTGTACGAATATTTTAGATTTTTTTTTACGACGGTGAACACCGTTGTCATATTGGAAACCAGAACGCTTTTTTGTTGGTTCTTTTCAGCAACTTGTAAAACCGTTCTGATATAAATTTTAGTATTTGTTATATTTTTTTTATAACTAGTATTTGTTATTTTAATTAAAAAAGAATTGTTCTAAAATAATTATTGATTTAGTGTGAATGTGAATTCATTGTTTTCAGCTACAATGAAATTTCCCCCTTTTATTTTGCGATACAAAATTTCCCCAAATTTTTATATTCTTTTTTTGTTATGGAATCAAATTTTTATATTCTTGTCAAAGACAAAAACTCCTAAACAAAAAATCTGAATTGATCTTCTCACACCTCAATCAAACCTCTCTCCAAATTTTCAATCTCACATCACAAACTCCTCACATATACTCAATCGAACATCACCACCATCACAAATACTCTTCTCATCTCTGAAATTCTTCACCGACAACCCTTGATCTGAGGACACTCACGAGATCTGAAACCACTCACAAACCCTCACGGAATCCTCTTCTCATTCTCCAATCGAACCTCACAGGAACCTTTTTCTCATTCTTTTGTTTGTTCATTGGAATCGGTGGTGAGTCACAAAGTTTGGGCATTTTTTTACGATTTTAAATCCAGGGTTATGATTAATTGATACTAAATTCGTTTATTTTTCTTCTAATTAGGTGAATGGAAGCAACTTTCTGAAATCTGGTTACACTGAAGGGTAAGTACCTTAACCCCTCTCTTTTATTTTTCTATTTTATTTCTATGGTTTATTTTTATCTATATGAAAAATGATGTTGCAGTGATAAGAAAAAAATTGATGTTTTTTCTTCTTGTTTTTATTGTTCTAAATAGTTTTTTCTTTATAGAAAATAGTTATGATAGGTTTGAACTTTTTTTGTGCTTCATATCTGAGAGAGTGGTGCTAGTGTAGTCGGACTATTTTTTAAAATACATTTTCTCATGTTGTTGGTGAAGAATCTAATATTTAGAGTGGTATTTTTGGAGGTTTTTTTTTGTGGTCTGGTGGCTGTTTCTATTTCTTATTTTGGAGTGGAGTTGCAGTTTTCTGTTGTCTATATGTGTTATGCTTTTTTTTGATGTATATGTATGGTGTTGGCTTCTAACATGTTTGGGTTTGGTCTTATTCATTGTAGAGCAAGTTTAGTGTTTTGTTTTTGGTTGTGTTTGAAGTCTTCTTTTGTTCTGGTTTTTTGTAGCTCTGTCTGGTGGTTTTTTTGTACTTCCTTGCGTGTATCCGGATACTCATTGCTGTTATAATTATATTAAAGATGATGATGCTTTTTTTTGTTTACTGTGTATCTAGATACTCCTTGTTGTTATAGTATATTAAAGAGAGTGTTGAAATGATGAGATTTCCTTTCATCATAAAGGTTCAACTATTAGCATTATCTTAGTGCTAAAGTAGTCATGGTCCTTAAAAATTTGATTTATGTTTGTTTGAAGAGAAAGTTGTTGGTTGGACGAGACTCATGACTCAACTAATGGGAAGTTTTTTCTTAAGTTGTGAAAGATTCTCCTATTAGATCAATTTAAATAATATTTCCACTTGGTTCTTTTATTTACAGTTTTCATCGTTTCTGTGTCACAAGACTCCCTTGAAAAAGAAAAGAGCCACATATGCAGTTGTGTTCGAAAAATCAAGGTTGAAAGGTATCTTTGAGTCCCATGTTTTGTATATGGTTGTGTGCTGCAGTTAGTTGAACTTTAAAGTAATTTTTCTTGTCTTAGTCTTGTAGGTGATAATTCTTGCTTATGGTAGGAGGTACATACTTCTATAGGGGACACTTCATGTTTGTGAACGGGTTTGTACTTGCTTTTCATTATCTAGTATATTGTATCAATTTTTTCACTAGCTTAGTGTGTTTGGTAGTACTGTGTTCAACATCTGAATAAGTTCTTGTACATATTAAAACAAAGTTC
>Ga0228710_1006071_pt1 | contig 18509 bp, 13 predicted proteins | sample MedpolnodulmetaG_FD_177995 | JGI IMG/M metagenome (GOLD analysis project Ga0228710, IMG submission 177995) | Root nodule microbial communities from Medicago polymorpha collected in Santa Monica, California, United States - pink nodules | ecosystem: Host-associated > Plants > Roots > Nodule...
ACCAAAAAAAAAAAAAAGAATTTAATGGTGATAGGTTGACAATCTAAAACGATTTTGCAGATACAACCAATTAAAATATTCTGAATTGCTATATAATTAAAATTATTAATTGATGTGACAATTCTAAATATTTTATACGACTATATGTGATTGTTTTGCACCGCGAACCCACAGCTATTAAGCTCATATAATAATTATGATTCGATAATGTAAAATACGATGGTAAAAAAAAATGTATGAATTAAATATATAAAAAATACTTTATATCAAAAGTATAACAAGTGATATAGAACTTGAAACTTCATCTAAAAAGGTCATATGATCCATTCAACACCCATAGATAAAGTTCCGTGTAGCACTATGTGTTGATTGTCCTATGTGCCATTTGTCAAAGCATATCCATTAGCCCATACATTTTAATACACACCAAACCTTGGATGAGATGAAGATATAGTACATACAAAACACTTCTATGTGGTGCATATTAAATCACATTTTCAATTTATACCATATACATATTCCACCAAACTTGATCTCTCATCATATCATCACCTCACTCTCATCTAAAAACAAAGTTACTCAAATAATATGGATGCTTGTTTTCTCTCTCACAGTTCTTTCACCAATATCAGAGGTGGATCTCTACCTTACTCCAAAAGATTTTCTCATCAACAATTCAATTCAAGAAAAGTTGGAATTCCATTTCATGTATCATGTAAGTTCTTCTCTCTCCTACTTACATTAAGATCAAGATTTTTGATATTGTAAAAAGTTGTAGTATGATAAAGTTGATATATGATCTCAATCATGATTTTTGATACAGTAAACAATTGTAGTCAAATAGAGGTGATATGATCTCAATTATGATCTTGATATTGTAAAGAATTGTAGTTAGATGAAGCTGATATGTTCTCAAGATGGTAGTTAGATACACTGCTGACAAGATCTTATTTATGATTTTTTATGTTGTAAAAATATTGTAGTTAGGTACAACTAATATGATCTCAATTACAGTCACATTGTAGTTGTTACAAGACATTTTTAACAAAGATATGTTAATTTCTTAACGAGTAAACTACCAACTTAGCCTCTAAATTAAATATAGTAAGTAGTACTAAAATACATAAAATATGGGAATTTGGACTAAATATTTTGAAGACTATTTATATTGATAATGATACTTTGGGGATTATATTGATTGTACATTCAGGCTAAGTCTATCAGACACAATTAAGATATTGTTGTACCATGTAGAAATTCGGTTTTTTACCATTGGATCAATAAGTATCATCATATCTCAGTTGATCAATGCCGAGACTTATAGCTGGTGAAAAACAAACTTGTGCATAGTAGAGCACTTATCTCACTCACGTCAGTCACGTGTGCATCATAGTATTATTACTACTATTCTTAATCTTGAAATCTTTTGTGATCAAACCACAGGTTGCAACATGTCATCGTCATCATCACCATCGGACGATGAAAAACCAACCCTTAACACCGATTGGCGATCTTTCCGTGCAAAACTGGTGGCCGGAGAACAATTACTAAAACCCGAATTCCTTTCTTCAGCGACTAATCCAGACACTGTTGAGGATCATCCACCACTAATCACCATTGGTGACAAATGGGCTCACGTAATACATGAGCCCGAACGAGGTTGTTTATTAATAGCAACAGAAAAGCTTGATGGGGTCCACATTTTCGAACGAACGGTGATCCTTCTTTTATCAAACGGCCCAATAGGCCCATCAGGGATTATACTCAATAGACCATCTTTGATGTCTATCAAAGAAACAAGATCAACTGCATTTGATGTAATGGGTACTTTTTCTAATAGTCCTTTGTATTTTGGGGGACCTTTAGAAGAAGGGTTGTTTTTGGTGAGTCCGAAAGATGATGTGGTGGGAAAAAGTGGGGTTTTTGATGAAGTGATGAAGGGTTTGTATTATGGTACTAAAGAAAGTGTAGGTCTTGCTGCTGAAATGGTGAAGAGGAATGCAGTTGAGGTTGGTGATTTTAGATTCTTTGATGGGTATTGTGGGTGGGAGAAAGAGCAATTGAGAGATGAAATAAGGGATGGTTATTGGACTGTTGCTGCTTGTAGTCCAAGTGTTGTTGATTTAGGGAATGTTGGAATTGTTGGGCTCTGGGACGAAGTTCTCGGGCTTATGGGCAAAAGGAAGGTCAAGTGAGGAGCAATGTTTTAGGGCCCGATTTTACCCACCCCTCACGTTTCCTCGAAAAATCATACATGATTTCGGAAATATACTTTTGACGGAGATAAAACAATGTTTATGTTTGGAAATACACAATGTTTATGTTTGTGTACTTCCAAAGTGTCTTTGTGGATGGGAAAAGTTGGGCTCTAATTTAATGGGTGCGTGTATGGACACTCATGTTCTCGCGACTACATCTAGACTTTTCAGCTATGTTTGAATTGATGGTATATGGTGAAATGAAGTCCAATAGAATAAACAAATGCACATTTGAAAATAAGCTTGTAGAAGATCTAGGTGTAGTAGCAAGACCCTATGGGTTAATACTAGTGCCCTAATTTGAGTAGTAACTTGAAAACAACTTGTTTGGAAGCTTCTCAATTGGCAAGCAGGAGAAACAAAATGGTCTGATTTAGATAGATTCTGACAAGTTGATAAACGTTGTAAATTACAATGTTCTGTTCCTAATTTTGTGTTTAATTGTTTGATGATGTTAGCTATGAGAGTTTTGGTTTTTCCAAGTTCAAAATGTCTAATCCTGATGGATGGAAGTATCTGCTGTAATTATTTTGAAATTGCATCGCATATTGGCGATTCAATTTCAGTGTAATTTGGATATCTTCCGTGTGTAACCGAAGAGATTAAATTTTTTAGAGTTGTGTTAAGGATAATTGATAGACCTAAAAAAGTTAAAAAAAATTGAAAAGTAGTTTCATTTGTAACTCAAAATTGAGTGCACCAATTTAACATAAGTAATCTCCTTTGGAAATTCATTTGAAACTTGAAAGTATTTCAAAGATTTTAGTTTATATACATTTGAGTGTAAAATTATTCTTTTAGCTATATCGGCATTACACATTTTAATCAAATTTAAATGAAACATCAAAAGGTTATATGAACAAGTTTATGAGGATCACATCACTGGTGCTTTATTTGCATCAAATATTCCAAGCATTTCTTGTAAACATTCTTTCAACCATGCAATCCATACTCGGCTGCACGATCTCAAGATTTCTCTAATTCCTATTTGAATTCAGTCATTTTGCATAGCCAAGAATCACTTAGTGATATGCCTTGTACATCAACGACCACTCTTTATTTTCGTCATCTTCACACGTTACAAAAGGAGCGTTCAATTCCTCCACCCTAGCATATTTTTTCTTTTGTGGTGTTAGATTATTTTATTTAACATAGTAACTATTATATTGATGGTTTATTAAAAATGAGTTTTTGAAATATAACTTTTGTAGTACAAGTTTTCTTCGTAACATAAAATGAGAAAAATATTAAGAATATAGTTTTTAATCAAGGAAAGAATTAATTAAAAATTAAAAAGACTAATCTCCAACAAAAACAAATATAGTTGAACCAACCTAAACCGATTACCTTCATGTCTTAAACTCAACCAAAAAAAGTTATCATCTTCAACTTGAGACAGAAAAAGACAGTTGTGCCCCGCATTTTTGTTTGCACGGGGAGCATGACAGATGCATGGAGCGCATGAGAGTGCACCCCCAATGCATGCCCTAGGCGCATAGTATGTGAAATCCATGCCCTAGGTATTTTTCCACGCCCTAGGCGCATTATATCTGTTTCTTGGGCCCAATCTTCAATTTTTCGTCGTTTTTAGGTCTTCGCCTTCAAATAACTTGCCTCAGAACTTTGGGAACATAATTCCTCCCATTTGTAAGTCTTGTTAGGCCCCTTGAATCTTCACAATTCTTCAGATGTTCTTGATTTGCCGATTTTCATAATTTCTCCGTGAATTACTTCAAAACCCCCCTAAAATTGCTAAGTTTTGGGAAACCTAGAATTACAGACTCAAATATAGAAAACATTACAAAAGTCCCGAAAATCATAGGCAATCGTTCTAATACTTCTCCTTTTTGCTGCTAAATCCTACTGAAAATAACTGAAAAACATGCTAAGAATAACGTAAGGTGACCTATCATCACCGCCATGAACTTCTTAGTCATTACTTCAAATTGGTTAACTGTAAGATTATGGCTTGCCATCAAAGCACGGTGATCGGATGTAACATTTCCTTGATAACGATCATGTGTACAATTACCATTTTGATCTTATGTCTATATTGAACACAAGATATTTCTGTTGTTGTATAGTTTGATAATACATTCCTTGATACCTGAGTTTACTTAGTAAAAACAAACAAGATCAACATCTCATAAAGACTTATTCCTTGATACCTGACTTTTATCTTCTGATTTTAACACATTCATGTGCAATATTTTGTCGCATTCATCTTATGGTTTGCTTTATTACTTTTATCCAAACAATTTTGGTTTGTGGGATGCCTCAGGTAAAAGCTGCTAGTGTTCCTGCTAACATCAGAAGAACTCCAAGTTTCTCCAGGCTACCTTTACCCATGCCTTTTTCCATGCTTTTATCGTCCATGAGAAACATTGTTCCTTCTCATACTATGTTTCTTATTAACGCCCAATACGCGTTGTTGATGGTACGTAAATGATGTCCAATTTATGCCTATGTCTTAAATAGTAAAATATCACTAATGTATCACATCGTGCTTGTGCAGACAAGGAAGATTACTTGTGCTGATTTTTTGTCGAAGTTGAGGTCAGTTGTTGGAAACAATGTACTGAAATCTGCAATATATAATGTTATATCCAAGGTACTAAATTTATTTAATTTTCTAGAAGTTTATTTGGTTTGAAGTACTATATATGTTTTGATCTTGTCTCGTCTCTACACATTAAAATCACTTGAAGTTGTAGTTACATATATTCTGCTTAACTTTTGCATTGGGTAATCATATGATCTATTTCTTGCAATTTGATTATGCCTCCTAATGTTTAGTTAGCTTCTTGTAGAAACCACCAGGTGGTGGATCAAATGGCTCAAACGTTAAGCAAGAATGAGACTTTAAAATGAGGAGGCAGGGATCTTTCAATTTGAGTTATCTATTGTCAACATAAAGTTGTGATATTGTTTTCTTCTAGGAGATTTTTTTTAATTTCATTTTATCATCTAATTTTCAGTTTTGATCTGGAACCATAGCACATGTTTCATTCTGGAACTTGTAGTGGTTTATGTTGAAATGTCTACTGATCATATGTACTCAAACCTGTTTATGAGATTTTGGTGCCATGAGACAAAACTAAATTTTGGGCCCTAACTAATAAGCAATTTAAAAAAAATTGAATTCGCAAAGTATTAAAGTCATTTACTTGAAGATAATACTTTTTAAGCTTAAACGCATTTTTAGCCCCCTGACTTTGCTATAGTTGCGATTTTGGCCTTCTATTAAAAAAACCACTTTCCAACCCCCTAAATTTTCCTCTTTCGCAATATTCAAGTCCCCTTGATTTTGACTGGGTCAACGTCCATGCGACTTCTCACTTAAGTGAATTGGATGTCACGTGTGTAACTTTTTAATTAAAATAAAAAAAAGCACATGTGTATTGCTTTAATTAAAAAAGAGCAATGCTAATGACACTGGTTTATACACTTGCTTTTAACACACTCAATTAGAATGCCACGTTGCCTATTTTTTAATGTTTTACTTTTACTTTTATCCGGTGCGACAAGACGACTGACCCAAATGGTTCTGAGAGCAAGACTTATTAGTGAATGGTTATGTTGAACCCCATCTTTGTAAATAAAAAAAAAAATTTGTTGAAAAATGAGTTATTTGATTTGAAAAATAGTTACATGATTTGGAGATCTTAATGAAAAGGCTGTGCAGAGGAGATGAAGGCAACAGTTAGAAGACTTCTAATTTTTTTATTTTTATTGTATGAAACCAACATAGCCGGTTGCCAGTTTATGTTTTGTTTAATGACACTGATATGACGGAGACCACTTGTGTACCACTAAGATATCAATGTTATATAACATTAGCCAATTAAGGTGTACCACATAGCACTTTACATGCATATCTTTTCTCTTTCCTCTTTAGACTTTCCTATGTGGCACACCTTCATTGGCCAATGTTATATAACATTGGTATTCCAATGGTACACAAATGGTGTCCACCAATGGTTGAGAAAGTATCCAACTACGTTTGTTAGAGCGACTACCCCTAACAGTCCTTTCTTCAACTTTATTTTTCTTGTGCAAATCAAGTGTTTTCCATACTTAACTGCATAAATTCTTTTTCCATACTTAAAAAAAACTACATAGATTAACTGCTTGAGGCAATTAAGGCCACATTAATGACAATTTTTCAATGTTCATACATTCTCAGAATTAGATTCGAAATAAGTCACTATTTTTATTTATTTTTCTTGTGAGATTGTTTTAAAGAACTAATGAAAACATCTAATGATATGCTCATAAGTTAATGAAACAACTTCTAGCATACACAAAAACAATGTCTTTATTTTATCATTTGTTGTGGAAATATTTTATAATAAGCGCTTGTACATGATAAGTACTTACCATGGTATAAGCTAGAAATTAAGCCGTTTATCTAAATAGGGTCTAAGAAGATGTTTGATTATTGTCTTATGTTACAACAAGAAACACAATTTTAGTTGGGATAGAAGTAATTTTGGTTCATGAATATGAATATGGAGTGAGTAGTTACAATAATCCCTTGATGTATTGAAATTTTAAAATAATCATTAATTTTGCACTTCATTAATCAAAATAGTTTTTGATATTAAGATAATCATTTCATTAACTCTTTTTATAAATACGACTGAAACAACACTAAATAAGTTTCCTATAGAGAGTTTGTCGAAAAATAAAAAGTATAGAGACAATAAATAAGTATATCGAGGACTAATAAACAAATATTATCTAAACCACCAACCTGCAAGCTTTTAACTTTGCAACCAATTTCTAACAGAAAAAACACACACAATCACTTCCTCAAACCTTCCAACCAAAACCACTATATCACCTTCTTTGAGTGATTCAAAAAACCACTTTTCTCCTCTCAAACAACTCCAAAACAAAATGGAACAAAATTCCACAAAATTCGACCTAATAATCTTAGGAGCATCAGGTTTCACAGGCAAATACGTTCTCAAAGAAGCTCTCAAATTCCTCAACACATCATCCTCTCCTCTCACTTCCATAGCTATCGCGGGCCGAAGCCCAACAAAACTAGCCCAAACTCTTCAATGGGCTTCAAAGCCCAACCCACCACCGTCTCTCCCCATCCTCCACGCTGACACAACTGATCCATCCTCCCTCCGTGCACTCTGCTCACAAACCCACCTCATCCTTAACTGTGTCGGCCCATTCCGCCACCATGGCGAACCCGTGGTAGCGGCCTGCACAGACACAGGTTGTTCTTAGACATTTATTATAATCTATGAAGCACGCATGTATCTGGCACGACACCCATACATATAATTATATTGAATTATGTGATTTTTTTTTAAATTATTAGTGGTGTCGGTGCGTTAGTGTCCATGACGTGGTGTCCATATCCGTGTTTCATAGATTATAATAGTAGTTATACGAAAATGTTGGGATTTATTTGAATTTTATTTTTGTTGGTAATTAATTGTGCTGTCAGAAAATTGTGAGAAACCAAAATGAATTTTCATTTTTTGTTGAACTTTTTTGAATGACAAATATTAGTAATTAGTTGTTAGATTAATATTGAGGATACAGGTTGTGTTTTTTGTTATTTTAAGAGTGAAGACTCATTTTAGTCCTCATTGACAAGAATAAAAGCCAAATAATTCATTTGGTGTTTTCATATTGAGGACAAATTGGTTCCTGATTTATTATAATAGGTGTTAAACAAAAATGTCGGTATCTATGAAGCACATACACTCTTCAGATTAGGCGTATCCCGCTGTCGGACACGTGTCGTGTCCAACACTTACACAGACACATATAATTACATTAAATTACGTGATTTTGTCAAATTATTAGCAGTGTCGGCGTTCGTGTCCTGTGTCTGTGTCAGTATCCGTGCTTCATAAGTTGGGATTTATTTGAATTTTATGTTTGTTTGGATTGAATTGGGTTGTCAGACAATTGTGAGAGACCAAAATGAATTTTCATTTTTTGTTGAACTTTTTTGAATGACAAATATTAGTAATTAGTTGTTAGATTAATATTTACTATCATTCGTCTGGTTTGAATGCAGGTTGTGATTATCTTGATATTTGTGGTGAGCCGGAGTTTATGGAGAAGACGGAGGCCAGTTACCATCAACGGGCAGTTGAGACTAGCTCGTTGGTGATTTCGGCTTGTGGGTTTGATTCGGTTCCGGCAGAGTTAGGGTTGTTGTTTAATTCAGTTCAGTGGGTGGGGGAGGCTGTAGTGAATAGGGTTGAGGCATATGTTGGGTTGGAGAGTGAGAAGAGAATGGTGGGGAATTTTGCTACGTATGAATCTGCTGTTCTTGGTGTTGCTAATGCGAGTAATTTGCAGAAGCTTAGAAGGTCTAGACCAAGAAGACCTAGGCCTCAGGTAATAAAAGTTTAGAATTTGTTGTTTAGAATTAGTTTGGTATAAAGTAATGAATAACTGATTAGCTAGTTGATAGCAGACGATCTTATAGAGCATAAGTTTGTTGATAGCTGATAACAAATTGAATTTGTAGAGTTTGGTAAAATTAGTAGTTCAACCAGCGATAAATATTAAATTACATAAAGAGATGTTTTCAATTACAATAAATATTAAATTGCATAAAGTGTTGTTTTTAAGCTTATATATGTATAAGCTTATCATATATAACTTAATTCTATAACATTCTTTCCAAATAAAGGGAATATGTTTTCATAGTTTCAATGGAATTAAGCATATGAACATGTCATAAGTTGTTTTTATAAACTCTTTCAGATTTTTTTTTTTTTTGACACAAGATATTCTTAGTAAGTGCTTAATACAATAGATTAGCTCAAATAAGTTGATCCAAAAACAGACCATAAACCTTCAGTTTGGTTCTAAATTGAATTATTCACTTCTGAGGAGGTAAATTTTTAGGAAGGGTGGATGGAGGTAAAACGGTAATAGAATTTATTGCATCCGTAAGGGTCAGAACAAAACTAATATTGCATTTTCAGAGTCTAGTTCCGCCATCGGTTATTGTGCATGCAATCGTTGGTCAATTACTTAGGTTTCTGAGAGTAGAAATCAACTTGAAAAGTGTAATGGTTTTTACCAAGTTGGCAATTTAGAATTTTGTGGTTTGTGACAGATTAGGTGTGATGAAGTTTAATGAATTCTTTGATGGGGCAAAAATGTCTGTTCTTGATGGTTGACATTCCAGTGTTGGCTACTGCCTCAGTAATGGAGGCTGCACTGAGAAATTTAGTTCTGTTTGTATGAGCAATACCTTGAAAAGCAAGATAAATCTGTCACTTGGCAGATGGCTTTGTGTGTTTGTGTTTGCACATGCACGGATGTAACATGCATGTTGAATTCGGCAGGGTAAAAGATTAAAGATAGGTGTTTGAGGTGTCATAGATAGAGAACAAGAAGATGAATATGATGTGAGCAATGAAATAGAACAAGCATGGATTAGCTATTTGGACTTGAACAATATTAAGCCTAGTCACCTAGGATTTGGATGGATATACTCCAAGAGAAAGACATAGCCAGAGATAATTAGTTACATTTTGAGTTGACAAGTTGGTTAGATGATGCAGTGTGGTTAACTGGTTATAGGTGGAGGAGTAGAGTGAGGAGTCAGTCAATTGGGTTGTTTTCGACCAATGTTGTCAAATAGCGTGCTGTAGCTTTATAAAATAGCATAAATTGAACAATTCACTGTTGTTCAGCAATACAATGTTTAATACAAAATGCTGTTCAATATCATCTCAGTAGCGTATAGTATTATAATGTAGCAACATAGTAGAATTCGAACAAACTGTTATTTTCTGCGATTGACAACACTATTTTAAACAAAGAAATACCTTTTTTTGAGGAGCGAATGCTTTGGTTTTTCTGTTGTAAAAACTTTGGCCCAGTCTTCCTGTTTTTAATAATATTACTCTTATACTAGTACTTGTTCTGGGGCTCCATCAATTGGTTGGACCTGTCGGATAGGAATGTCCTTTAAACCTTGTAATTTGTCAATCAATTTCGGACTGGTGTGTCAATTGAATTTGTATTGCAGTTTTTTTCTGTTCTTTTTTCTTTTAATATTTTTAATATTTTGTAATTTTATCGATTTCTGTTTTCATGGTTATAGATTCCTGGACCCTCTCCTACTAAAGGAGATACTATAGAACACCAGAAGAGAATTGGACTTTGGGCAGTAGTGCTACCTTCAGCAGATGCAAGTGTTGTTCGAAGAACACTTTCAACTTTAACAGAAAACCCCCATGGTCTCCCTGGGTCGGACGAAAGTTCCGAGATGGTTGCGAAAAGGGAAGCCTTCTGGTCTTCTGTGAAGCCAGCTCATTTTGGTGTGAAAATAGGCTCAAAATCTTTGTTGGGAATTTTAAGAATCATTATGGTTGGAATTTTCATTGGGCTTTTTGGAAACACCAGCTTCGGACGGTGGCTTCTTTTGAAATTTCCTTCGTTATTTAGTCTTGGTTGGTTCAAGAAGAACGGCCCTACAGAAGAGGAGGTAGAAAGCGCTTCGTTCAAGATGTGGTTTGTCGGACGTGGTTTTAGTAATGGTAGTCTTGCTTCACAAGGAAACACAAAACCTGACATGGAAATTGTAACAAGAGTAACAGGACCTGAAATTGGATATGTAACAACCCCAATAATTCTTGTTCAGTGTGCTCTCATTCTTCTCAGCCAGCGCAAAAACCTACCTAAAGGAGGAGTTTACCCTCCCGGGATCGTATTTGGTCATACTGATCTCCAGCAGAGACTTCAACAAAATGGAATATCCTTTGACGTCATCTCAAAAAGCACCATTTCTTCTTGAGCTTCTAAGTTTCTTCCTCTTTTACAATTTAATAAGGAGTGAAGTATAACAACCAAGTAGGGAGAGACTTTTATTTGTTTTGTTCGACTGTGTTTTTATAATAATATACAATCTCGGTATCTCCGTCTTTATTATAAGTATCTTTTGTTATTTTTATTTAAGAAAAATAGATAATGTATCTAATGTGCTCATTTTGCGTATGGTTCTCACTGCTTTAGTGTTCCCTTACTTTAAACTATCTACATTTTGTCAACAGTCAATGTTTAATAGCCAAAACAAGAAGTCAATAACAATTTCCATATGGAATAATAGTAACATTCACACAAAGGTTTACATGAAATCATGATACATGAAAAGAAATGAAAAACACAATAAATTAAAAGAAAGGAAAATTCAACAATGTGAAAATGAAAAAGAAATGGAATGATGCAATTAACAAGCTCAATTGCAAGTGATAACTTTAGAGTTTAGACACAATAAATTAGAGGAACACGAAGAAGTTCAGATCCACATTTATATGTCGAGTTGCAATCAATGTGTGACTTAGTTATTTGTAAAGTTCCATCACTCCAATGATGGAGAAAGCACTACATGCAACTCGAAACTTAGAAAATCCTGACTGTTTACCCAAATTTTCATACTCTTTTGGAGTTCTTTCTTTTCCACCAGCTGTGATAAACATGATGTTATCGAGAATTGAAATCATTCGAGATGCGTTTGTTGGTTCTGGATCTTCTGGTTGTGTGAGCTCTATGAGAATGACCTTTCCATTTGGAGGTAAAGCTTTGTAACAATTGCTTAAAATTTCTATGCATTTTTCATCTGACCAGTTGTGGCATACGGCCTAGAACAATAAAATCCAGAGATTAAAAATTCTGGTAAGCACTATATACTTTATAGAGAATAAATGTTTTTTTTTAGGGAAGAATAAATGATGTTATCAAGAATTAATAATTAAAGCAAACAAGTGTTTATATATTATACCCCCCTCTAGTTTCGATTATAAGGTAACCATTATCACACTTATTGAGAATTTTAGTTAAGTGTAATTACTTCTTTTAGAGTCAAAGGCTTATAAAATAAAATAAAATTAGAGTAAAAGTAGTTAAGTTTGCTTATATTAAATACACCATCAAATATGAGTATTTTTTTTTGTCTTATATTCGAGATTGAAGGGAGTATATACCAACCTTAAGTATTATGGCATCACCTTGTGGAATACTCTCAAACATACTTCCTCCAACATATTCAATCCCTAAATAAAATTTGGCAATTTTCAATTAATACTCATGGGAAACTTGAAAATGTACAAGTGGCCATTCAAAATAAAATTTAAACTATGATCATATTAACTAACACTCCTAGCAATGTTATCACAAGTGAACATAGGTTACCAGAAAAGGGTGATGCATTGTCAATCACTTGTGGAAGGTCAAAATTGATTGCCTTTATTGATGGGTATTTGGCAATAATCAACTTGAGAGTTTGTCCATTGCCACCTCCTACATCAACCAAAGTTGATACACCCTCAAAGCCATTGTATATGTCAAGGATTCTTTTAATGTGAACATTGCATGTATCAGTCATTGATTTGTTAAATAACTGGTTTATTTGTGGATCTTTCCCAAAGTACTCATACTTTGATATTCCATTAACTTTCTTGAATAGATCAATCTCTGGATCAATTACTGCTTCCTTAAAATTCAACCTGCATTACCAATATGATTTTATAAATAGGTTTTTCTATCATGTGCAAATATATGTACTGCATTAAGCAAGGTAAAAGAACTTACCACACCCCTAACAAAGCACGGTGACACATAAATGATGTGAATGAGCCCAAATAACCACCATCATTTTCATTATTAACAAAGTATTTTCCAGAAGATGTGACTCCATAAACTCTCACCGTGCTACCATCGTCGTTGGTGCGAGTGGAAACAGAAAGAAGAGAGTAGCTAGCAAGCATGCGCAACATACGATCAAGCCTATTTGGCAAGTCAGAGTGTTGCGTTGGTAGCTTCGAAGCAATTTCAAAGGCTGACATGAAATCACCATTACTTTCCTTAGCAATGATTTCAAACAAGTTGAGTTCAATTGCAGCATTAAGAACTGCAGGAAACACCATATTGGCACCTAGCACCATGGCTAAGAGGGTATCACTATCATCTATTTGTGGAGTAATAGTTTCCACTACATTGTTCTCTTTCTCATTTGAATAGGAACCCATGTTTGTTTTCTTTGGCTAATATTCTATGTTAATTGTGATGGGTGTGTTGTTTGCTTCACTCAAGTGTTGCTATTTATAGCCAGATTTGGTACCATAGATAGAATTCAACTTTCTTGGTTAAATGTCACAATCTCGTTTGGTGATCTTTTAGTAGAGCAAACGGCCATTTGTTGACATTGAAAAAAAGACTATTTTGATTTTTGAATGTGTCAAGTGCTATCACTATAGTTCTGGACTTGACCAAAATTACATAAACATGTTTGAATGTGTCTCTTGTTGGTCAATTTGATCATCAGATGTGTATTTCTTTAGTTAATTTGATCCTCGGATGTGTCTTTCATTGGAGATATTTGTCTATCAATTTACTAGTATAAAGATGCACTCATTGAAGATTTTGTAATTGTAATACATCTCGTGACTATTGTGACTGCCTCGCACAGCTAAAGACCAAACATTACTTGCTTTTAGCATCAATTCCTTATTTTTTTGCCGGGTAACTTTAACAATTCTAATAATCTGAATTAAATAATATATCCGATGACATATTTCAAACACAAATAAAAACGAGCTTCTATTAATGAACAAAGTTTAATTTTCGTACACCGTCAATGTAAAAAGTTTAATATTGTCAATAAATTAGAACAAATTATATATATATATATATATATATATATATATATATATATATATATATATATATATTTTGAACAACAACAAATTATATATGTGACTATAGAGATGATTAGAACATCTCCAATGTGGCTTTTTTTGTTTTTGAAGGATGACTTTTTGCCTATTAGCTAGCAATGCTTAATAGCTAATCCCCATTGGAGAATAATAAGAAAGCATGCTTATTTGGCGTGAAGTGAGAGAGAATCCTTATAGAAGCGTACTCTTTCTCCTTTCGATGTGCAGTCCCTTTTTTTTTTTGGCTAAAACAAGATTTAATACTATTTAAATTAGAGTTATGGCTAAAAAAATATAAAGGATTGTTGAAATGTAATGATATCTAGTTATTGGTGGGATTTATTTAGTAAATTTTATGACGTGTGGCAATGAAGAGGTTAAATGCTTATGATGTATTGATGCTTACAAATTATAGATGAGTGATGTATATACATGAGACTCACTTAAAAACTCATTTTAAGATTTCTCCTCCATTAAATATGCTCTAATCAAAGTCAAATATTTTTAATGATTTGACGATTATAATTGCTTGGTTTTGTAAAAATAGTTATACAAACTGTTTTATAATTAAATTCACTAACAATTTTTAAACGTATTTGTACTTTTTACGCTAAAGTGCACTTTTTCCCCCCTAACTTTCAAAATCTTGCAATTTTGGCCCCCTAAGTACAAAAACCACAATTTTGGCCCCCTAAGATTTAGCCCCATTGCATATTTCATCCTTTTGGTCTACTTTGACCCAGTCCACGCTGATATGGCACACGCTGTCAAGCCACGTCGGTATATACTGTTTTTTTATTTATTTTTTTAGCCACGCCGGAAATTACCTGAATTTAAAAAAAAATAAAATATGTTAAGGGTTTGGCACATGAGAGCTTAACTTTGTGTCTGCGTTTTTGACCCCCTAAAATCGCTCTATCTTCCTCAAACAATTTTTCTACCAAATCCAACTCTTAATCTTTCTCAAACAATTTTTCTACCAAATCCAACTCTTAATCAGCAGTAAATCATTACCAAGTTTGATTCTTCATACCAAGAACGAAATCCAGATTCTAGGGTTTAAGTTTTCGTTGAAAATGAAGTGGGTCGACAGTGGAAACTCGAAGGCGATTACGAGTTTGGAGAAGACGAGTTCGAAGAAGGCAATAGCAGTGGAGAAGACAAGTTCGACGGCGAAGAAGGGTACTGAATCAACAAGAACTGAAGGAAACATGCCAAATAGGGTTGGTGTTGACAGTAATGTATCAAAGTAAGTGACCTTTTGTTGCTTTTCGTTTTTGAATAAATTAAGGTTGGTGGATGTATTGAAGACTGTTAAATTTGAAACCTAAAACCGTATGTATACTGTATATATATATATATATATATATATATATATATATATATATATCTATATATGTATGTATGTATGTATGTATGTATGTATGTATGTATGTATGTATGTATATGCTTTAAGAATATTCTATATGTATACAGTATGTATATACCGTATGTATATTGTATATAACTGTATATATATACATTATGTATACAGTTAAATACAGTATAATGCAAGAGTATAAATACACTTTGAATTAAATAATCATACAACATTTATTCATTTCTTGTAGGTCTTATGAGAACCACTACTTGAAGATAAGGTTTCACTACAAGGGTTACTTCATTTGTGACCCTGTGGTATCTTATAAGAAGGGTGAAATACATGAATATGGGGTGAGTGAGACATTGATGAGGTGAACTTAAACGATGTGGACAAACTGATCAGAGAGATTGGGGTGGTAGGGGAGTACAAGCTGTGGTATATCTGTCCAGGTTTTGACATAGTTGATGGTATAAGGTTGTTGAAAACTGATAGGGATGTGGTTAGGTTCATAAATGAGCATAGGGATGCAGTAGGAGCTGAGTTTTATGTTGAAGCCAAAGATGTTGAAGTTGAAGATTGCAGGTATGATAGTGAGGTTGAAGAGGTTGTTGTAGTTGTCAAAGGGAAGCAACCAGCTGGATCTGATGAAGGGGATGAGTCTGATCCTGATTACACAGGTGATGAGGAGGGAGAGGTTCCTGAATATGAATTAGAAGATGAGGATGGAAGTGTAGATGGGGTATCTGTTGATGACAGTGATTTTGATGAAGAATGGGATTGGACCACTGTTTTGCCTAGCCAGACTGTGAACCCAACCCTTGGTAGTCAATCAGTTAACCATAATCAATCTACACTTGGTGTTGAAGTATCTAGGAACACTGAAGCGATTGGTTTGGAAGACTTTGAAGATGAGCATGAAGACTCAGATGTGCTAGAAAGTCTTGGTTCATCTGAGGAAGAAGAGGGATCAAGAAAGAGGAAAAAACTTAATAGGTTTAAGTTGGGTACTAATGATGAACCTGTGGTATTTGAGGAGGGTCAGATCTTTGCAACTGGTCTTTTAGTTAACACTATTGTGAGAGAGTATGGTTTGCAGAACAAGAAGAATGTGTACCTAGAGAAGAATGAGAAGAAAAGAATTTTGGTCAAGTGCTCTCCAGGTTGTCCATATCATATTAGATTTAGTAGGGTTCCTCCTCAAACTCATTATGTTCTTGCTAGCTTGAAGCCTATTCACAATTGCTTTCCAACTGGTAAAATTAGAGTGTTAAATGGAAAGCTGTTGGCAAAAAAAACTGGTTCCAATACTTAAGCATACACCTACTATGACCCTTAAAGCTCTAAAAGATCACTGTAAGCTTAGGTGGAATGTGATGTTGAGCTCTTTCCAGGTCTATAGGGAAAAATTAAGTGCTTTAGAAATGATTCATGGTGCTAGTGAAGAACAGTATACTCATCTAAGAAACTATAGTGAAGAGTTGCTCAGAAGCAATCCTGGGAGTAGTGTTAAGATTCAAACCAGGCCTGGTGTTGGGGTTTTTTTTTCCCAGAGAATGTATGTTTGTTTCAATGCTTGCAAAATGGCCTTTGTGAGTAACTGTAGGCCATTGATAGGACTTGATGGATGTTTTCTGAAAGGGAGGTATGGTGGACATTTGTTATCAACTATTGGTAAAGATGGTAACAATCAAATGATCCCCATAGCTTTTGCTGTTGTGGAAGCTGAAACTAAAGAAAGTTGGGATTGGTTTATGGAACTGCTTCTATCAGATTTGAATGGAATTGAATTCAAAAGATGGTCTTTCATATCAGACCAACAAAAGGTAACATTTAATTCATTTAATTTTAATTGTAATTTTAATTTTGATTTACAGTCATTAATTTAAATTTGTGTATGTTTTTTTTTCAAGGGTTTGGTGAATACCATAACTTCTATTGGTGATCATGTTGAGCACAGACTCTGTGTCAGACATTTGTATGGAAACTGGAGGAAAAGGCATGCTGGAGAGAAGTTGAAAGAAGCTTTGTGGAGATCTGCAAGGGCCAACACAATGATTGAGTTTAACAAAGCTATGGAAAGTCTGAAAATGTTAAGTGTGCCAGCTTGGGAGGAAATGAGACAGTATGCACCAGGTATGTGGTCTAGGGCTGGGTATAGCACTCATACAAACTATGACTTGCAAGTCAATAATATGCGTGAGGCATTTAACTCTGCAATACTTGATTTAAGGGATTTACCAATAATTTCACTTGTTGAGGGTTTGAAGTTCTATATCACAAATAGAATAATTAAGTTAAGGGATTACATGCTGAGGTATCAAGGGGAAATTTGTCCAATGATAAGAAAGATAGTGGAAAAGGCCAAGAGAGATGCAGTTGGTTGGACACCAATATGGCATGGTGATAGTGAGTACTCACATTTTTCTATTACTGATGGAACTGACACCTATGCTGTAAACCTCAGAGAAAGAACTTGTGCATGTAGAAAATGGGATTTAACTGGTATCACTTGTGCTCATGCCATTTATGGTATTTTTTACAATCAAGCTAACCCTGATGATTATGTGGCACACTGGTACAGGTTAGTGTATACTATGTATTTGTTATCAAATGAACATTAATTATTATGCTTGTTGAAAACTCTTTTTATATTATGTATTTTTTGGCTCACTGATGATTATGCTTGCTGAAAAGTCTGTTTGTATTCAATTGGTAGGAAACAAAAATTCCTCGATACATATGATAATCTTATCCTTCCTTCAAATGGTCCAAAACTATGGCCAGAAGTGAATGCTGAACCAATACTCTCACCTAAGGCAAGAAGGGCACCTGGGAGGCCTAAGAAGGCTAGAAGGAAGGAGAATGATGAACCCAAATCAACTAGCAAGAAGGGCAAGAGAAATCAAGAAACTGTGAGGTGTACAAGGTGCAAAGAGCTTGGACATAATCAAAAGACATGTGGGGGAAAGACAGGTGCTGATAGAAGGATTCCACCTAGAGGGAACAAGATATTATTGTTACTTATTGATTTGTATTATAATTTAGGCTAAAAACTACATCGAGTACCGGACCAATTATTTGCGTGATACGTCCCAGATTTTTTTTTTCAAGTCCAGAAACCTCAGTATCCGAAGTGGCAGGAGTTAGTCTCATATTAAAATATATCCGTTTTTT
>Ga0228710_1006077_pt1 | contig 18498 bp, 15 predicted proteins | sample MedpolnodulmetaG_FD_177995 | JGI IMG/M metagenome (GOLD analysis project Ga0228710, IMG submission 177995) | Root nodule microbial communities from Medicago polymorpha collected in Santa Monica, California, United States - pink nodules | ecosystem: Host-associated > Plants > Roots > Nodule...
CACACTTCGACAATGCAGCTCGAAGCCGACATCCGAAGCTTCATCGAACGCCATAATCAGAACCCGAAGCCTTACAGGTGGACGAAATCCGCAGACGACATCCTGGCCTCCGTCAAACGTTTCTGCGAGAAAGTCCAGGACTTATGACACGAATTCGGATTCGGATGACTAGCTCTTGAGTTCTTGAACCAGAGCCTTCCATGTGATTGAAGCGGTCAAATGGGATCGATCGTTGAAGGTCAGCCAGAATCTCTGCAGGGTTTGGGCCAGTATGACACTCGACATCGGCCGGCGCCTGTGGGCGACTGTGTTGTTGTACTTGCACGATCACTTGCTGCCCCACTAGGGTGCGGACGTTGTTAGTTGACGTTGGAATCAGGAGGAAGGGGCGGGGCGATGATTGATGCGTGGTTGAGAATATTCGGCGAAGCCTTGGATGCCCCGGTACCAGACGCATACCGCATATGGCAGCAAGCGCAAAAGTATCTCGCGGAAGGCAATCAAGGAAGTGCCGATCGATGTGAACGCCTCACCTATGTGCTTCATAACTCGCACATCCCAAACGCCGTACGGATGGGCCCCGATGTAAAGTTCGGGTATGGAGGCATTGGAGTTGTTATTCACCCTAGCTCTGATATAGGGCGTGGCGCTACCATTGGAGCAAACGTCACGCTTGGCGGTAGAACTGGCGCCAAGCGACGCATCACATCTGACGGGCAATTCAAATTCGCTCCGCTAATCGAAGACTACGCTTACATTGCGACCGGGGCCAAAATCCTCGGCGGCATCACCGTCGGCGCGATGAGCATCATTGGTGCGAATGCAGTAGTCATCGATGACATACCTCCCCTCTCGATCGCGGCGGGCGTTCCGGCCAAAATCATTGGAAAGATAACGCCCGAAAACGCGTTGTCCAAAAAAAGCACGTACCTGTCTGCTCGGGCCATGCCGGGCGATGATTTCGTTGCAATGGTTAGGTATTATGGCCGCGATAGATCGATTGACTGCTTGGTTGACTGGGGGCGACCGGTCGGAACCCATTCTTACAAGCTGAGGCGCAATATCATTCAATGTCCTGAAGAACCAGGTTGGCCGAAGGCGGTTGATCTGAATAAAGAATTCACCTGGAAGTCCATCAATGCTTGGCCACAGGCACTGCAAAAGTGGCTTCATAGCCTCGTCACTCTGCGTGCCTTGCTGAATCACTCTAGCAGAGCATTCCATGACGTTAAGTCATCAGTCCAAATTCTTCGCGCCTGGCGCGAAGAAAACAGCCCCACAGATTCTGCATCAGCACTTGCGTGGGATTACGAGACGACAGCGATACGAGCAGAGCAAGTGGCCGCTATCTGGGCGTTTGGCTTTCAAGACAAGTGGATGGAGACCGTTATTCGTGAGCATGTAGAGAGAATCAATGCATCCGTACCTTCTAACATGAGATTGAAACGGGGTACGGCGTTAGCTGCCTTGGGGAAAGCAACTGGTGATGAATCAATGATCGCGGAAGCACAACAGGCGTTGTCTGAGGCTCGAGGCGACGACACTCCCGCCTATTTTCGATTAGCGGCGCTGGTGGCTTGATGTGTTGCTTCTATGTTCAGCGGTTCAGGTCCGTCGGCCACAGCGCAACGCCGACCGGCCGCGGTGTTGCCGTAGTTGTTCAAGCTTCGGCCGTCGCTCACGGGAAAAACTCTGAATAGCTGAGCGTCTCACTCCGACATCTCCTAAGGGGAAAGCGTTGAGGGAAAAATTTAGTCCATCGGACTTGCTTAATATTCGATGGAAGGCACGATGGCTTGGACTGATTTCACCCGGCGGCAATATGCCTGAGGGGCGCAGCGATATGCAAGTGAACTTACAGGCCGCGAGTGTCCTTAATCGCACACGGTTCGTGCCGCCGCCCCGTCGGCTTTGCAGACTGCGCAAGACCAATATGCGAGCGAAGGTCTGCTATGGCGAGACCAGCCTTGGAACCGCGACCTCGCAAAACTCCTCCTGGTTCCCAACAGACGCTGGAGTGCTGGCGATCCAACTCAAAATTCAGGTGCAGAAGCTTGTGACAAGGAGTGGTCGTGCGAGACTGGCGTACTAGCCGGGGGGGTGTAAATAGCCGTCAATTTTTCTTGAATGTAAGGCACCGATGGTGGTGAGACGGAGACAGACGGATAACATCGCCACTCACCGAGACCCTTGCCGCTCACCGAGGGGGACGTGCACAATCGACTACCCCTACACATTCGCCGGCTTCGGGGCGCTCACCCGCTGCATCAAGGTCATGACCACTGCCCATCCCATACCGAATGGGGACTGACCTAACACCACAAGCCGAATCTGCGCTATCGGCGGCGGTTGAGCCTTGAAGCGCTTTTCGCAGGCCTGTATCTGTTTTATCCTCGCTATTCGACACCGAGACGGAGCACAACAACATTCGAACCAACCGTGACCGTGATCAGAAGATAGCTCGACGAACCGCAAGGGCGTTGCCCCTCTGGGGGTGCAATGGTGGGCCCCGCGTCCTTTGGCCTGCTCAGCTGGCGCTAGCTGCTACCGGCCTTCGTGACGCCGGTGATCCACACAATAGGGAATGACCGCGATGGCGAAGATTCTACGGCCAATCCGATCCGTCTCTTCCGCTGCATCTCCGACCGGAAGTCCCGCATCCTTCGTTTGTTCGGGCGACTGATATGGGCTATTTCTCCATCCATGTTCGTGTCGTTGGCGCCCTTCTGGTGCGCGAGATGTCGACCCGCTTCGGCTCCAAGCCCGGCGGCTATGTCTGGGCGCTGCTCGATCCGGCCGCGCACATCTTGCTGATGACCGCCATCTTCCAGGCTATCGCCCGCGCGCCAGCGCTAGGCACTAGCTTCGCGCTCTTCTTCGCCACCGGCTATATCGCCTTCCAGTTCTACCAAGCGACGACCAGCTATCTGAACGCCGCGGTGAAGGCCAACAAAGCGCTGCTCAGTTACCCGAACGTGGCGCCGGTTGACACAATCGTCGCGCGGCTGATCCTGCAGATGGGCACGACATCGCTGGTCGCCTTTATCGTGCTCGGTTCGATCGTCGCCACCATGCGGGTAGAGACCCAGGTCCACTGGCCTTCGATCCTCGAGGCGACCGCACTCGCCTGCCTCTTCGGCCTTGGCGTGGGTTTGATCAACTGCGTCCTCTTCCTCAAGTATCCGCTCTACGAACAAGTCTTCAGCATTGTCAACCGGCCGCTCTTCCTCATCTCCGGCGTATTCTTCTTGCCAGATTCCATTCCGGCGCCCTATCGCGATCTCGTTCTCATTAATCCGCTTGTTCACGTCATCATGGGCTTCCGCCAGGGCTTCTATCCGGAGTATCGTGCGATCGGCCTCGACATGAGCTATCTCTATGGAATCGCATTTCTGACATTGTTTACCGGAATGTTGGTATTCACCCTTTCCAGAAAGACGCTGAGAAACGAATGATCCGGTTCGAGCAGGCGACGAAATACGCCCGCACCAAGGGCATCAAGAAGCCGATCATCGAGGACGCATCGCTGACGCTCAACCGCGGCAAGAGCGTCGGCCTGCTCGGCCGCAACGGCGCCGGAAAATCAACGCTGCTGCGCCTGATCGCCGGCGCCATCAAGCTCGACAAGGGTCGAATCATCCGCCGGGGTAAGATCTCTTGGCCGCTCGGCTTTGCCGGCAGCTTCCAGAGTTCGATGACGGGCGAGCAGAACGTGCGCTTCGTCGCCCGCATCTACGGCGTCGATACGGAGCAACTGATCGGCTATGTCGAGGATTTCGCCGAGCTCGGCCCCTTTTTCAAGGCGCCGGTCGGCACCTATTCCTCCGGTATGAAGGCACGCCTCGCCTTCGGCTTGAGCATGGGCGTGAACTTCGACTATTATCTCGTCGATGAAATTACGGCCGTTGGTGACTCAAATTTTAAGAAAAAGTGTCAGGCTGTCTTTGAGACCAAGCTGCAGGAATCCGACATCATCATGGTTTCGCACAGCACCGGTACGATCCGCAATTATTGCGATTGCGGCGTGGTGCTGGAAAAAGGCAAGATGACCTATTATGAGAATGTCGAAGACGCGATCCGCGCGCACGACAAGAATATGAAGGAAAGCTAGATGGCGGCAAGCAAGGATGCGGCAGTGAACAAGCCTGACCCCGCGCAGGCCGCCAATAGGCCGGGCCCAGTTGCAAAGGACGCCAAGAGCAAAAGCGCTGCTCTTCTCGAAGGACTTCTCGGGAAGGAGAGCGCGCCGGTCATTCCGCTACCGGGGCGCCAAAAGGTCGCGCCCGCTAAGAAAACCAGTTGGCAAACCGGTCGGATCGAAAAGCTGCGCTGGCGCCATGCGCTAATCGGCGGCACCTTCCTCGGTCTCGTTGCTGTGCCCGCGACACTCGCCTCACTCTACATGGCCTTCATCGCCGCCGATCAATATCACAGCACCAGCTCATTCGCCGTGCGCAGCATCGAGGGAGGCGCCTCGAGCGACATTCTAGGCATGTTCACACAGGCTTCCGGCGGCAGCACAGTTTCGGACAGCTACATCCTCATGGATTATATCCGGAGTGAGCGGATGGCGGCTGACGCGGACCGCCGGTTCAAACTCGAGGAGGTTTACGCAACCCGCGGACTCGATTATTTCTACGGGATCGGTTCCGAGCTGTCGATTGAGGACAAACTCGATTATTGGCGAGATATGGTTAGCGTCAGTTTTGACCACGCCTCCGGTATCATGCAGGTAACCGTCAAAGCTTTCGAACCGCAGCAGGCACGCGAAATCGCGCAATTCATCGTTGACCAGAGCGACAATCTCGTGAACAGCCTCTCGCTGTCGGCGCGCAACGACGTGCTGCGCGCCGCGCAGGATGAGGTGCTGGCTGGCGAGGCACGCCTTTCCAAGGCACGCGCTGCGCTGCGCGACTACCGAGACAAATCGCAGGAAATCAGCCCAGAAGAAGGGGCGAAACTTGCCGTCCAGCTCATCGGCACGCTGGAGCAGCAACTGACCCAGCTCAATGCCGACCTTGCGACCGCGAAGAGCCAGATGAGCGAGGACACGCCGCGCATCCGCGTGCTCAAGACCCGTATCGAAAGCCTGGACCAGCAGCTCGCCGTCGAGCGCCAACGCTTAGGCGCGGGCGATAAGACTACAACCGAGAACGACCCGAATTCACCTGATGTCGCCGGCCGCATTGCCGAATTCGAGGAGCTGGAGACCGAGCGCGAGTTTGCCGAGCGCGCGTACACCGCGGCGTTGGGATCACTTGAAAAGGCACGCATCGACGCGAACAACCGGCAGCGCTATCTGGCGCTCTTCATCGAGCCGACGCTTTCTGAGCTGGCGCAATACCCGGCGCGGCTGCTCAACGCCTTTCTTGTAACACTTGCCCTTCTCTTTGCCTGGGGAATTGGCGTGATGAGCTACTACAATATCCGAGATCGGGCATAGCAATACTCGGATGGTGACTCCCCCACACTGACATTTTGAAGCTTGTCGTTGGACGTCGGCGTACTCGCGTCAGACCTCATCACGTCTCTGCTTTTTGTAAACGAGAGGTTGGTCATCGAATGGGAGCTTGTCGGTTCATGAATGGGGCGAGACAACTTTCTGGTGTTTGGAGGCGCCTAAAATTCTATGGCTCTGCGGGCACTAACGGTTGCCCAGTCAATGCAATTTGAATACTGATGCGGGCCAACGCCCGATGAGTTTACACCCTTCCCGCCCGGAAACGTCATCAAGATGAGCAACGAAGTGACTGCGAGATACCTGGCATGAAAATATTGACTGTCTTTGGAACTCGACCAGAAGCCATCAAAATGGCTCCTTTGGTAAGAGCGCTGAGGGAAGACCCCGCAATGGAGGCCAGGGTATGTGTCACCGCTCAACACCGCCAAATGCTCGATCAGGTATTAGAGTTGTTCGAGATTGAACCAAACTATGATTTAAATATAATGAAGCCTGGTCAAAGTCTTTCGGGGATCACCAGCGAGATTCTTGTACGAATCGAGCCGGTCCTCAAGGGCTTTTCACCAGATCTGGTATTGGTGCACGGGGACACATCGACAACACTGGCCACGACATTGGCCTCGTACTACCACCAAATCCCAGTAGGTCACGTTGAAGCGGGGCTGCGCACAGGAAATTTATACTCCCCTTGGCCGGAAGAAGCTAATCGGAAATTGACGGGCGCGTTAACGAAACTTCACTTTGCTCCAACCGAAGAATCGCGTCTTAACCTGCTAAGAGAAGGTGTTTCCAACGGCGAGATACACGTGACCGGCAATACAGTGATCGACGCGCTCCTTCAGGTTCGAAGCAGGTTGGAGACCGACAAGCGATTGGCATCCGATCTCGCAAGACGGTTCCCCTTTCTGGGCGGTGGGCGACTCGTACTGGTTACTGGCCATCGACGGGAAAACTTCGGTGGCGGCTTCGAGCGCATCTGTTCAGCTATACAGCAGCTAAGCAAAGAGTTTCCTACTGACGAATTTGTGTACCCCGTGCACCTCAACCCGAATGTTCGTGAGCCGGTGGAGCGCATCTTAAGTGGGCTTTCAAATGTTCACCTGATCGAACCCCTGGAATATCTGCCATTTGTGTATCTCATGACGCGAGCGCATATCATCCTCACTGATTCGGGGGGGATTCAGGAGGAGGCGCCTTCCCTGGGAAAGCCGGTCCTCGTCATGCGAGAAACAACTGAGCGCCCGGAAGCAGTAAAGGCGGGTACAGTACAGCTTGTAGGTACCGAGATGGCTCAGATCGTGGCCGGCGTGCGCCAACTAATGAATGATGAAGCGGCCTACAACCGAATGGCGTTCGCTCACAATCCATATGGCGATGGTCAGGCCTGCAAACGCATCCTGTCTGCGATTCAGGATGCGTTTCTTAAGTAAAAGGGAATATTATGTCGCAACGTTTCATGAATAAAACTATATCCATAATTGGCCTGGGCTATATCGGATTACCGTCGGCCGCTGCATTTGCCGCGCGAGGCGTTAAAGTGATTGGCGTCGATGTCAACCAGCAAGCCGTTGACATAATCAACCAGGGCAGAATCCACATTGTCGAGCCCGAACTGGACATGGTGGTACACGCTGCCGTCACCGAAGGGTATTTGCGGGCAACTACCACGCCCGAACCAGCAGAGGCTTTCCTTCTTGCCGTACCGACACCGTTTCGGGATGGTCACGAACCTGATCTAAGCTTCATCGAAGCGGCGTCTAAGTCGATCGCACCGGTCTTGAAAAAAGGCGATCTTGTGATTTTGGAGTCAACATCTCCAGTCGGCGCTACAGAGCAGATGGCGGCTTGGTTGGCAGAGGAGCGCCCCGATCTGAGTTTTCCGCAAGACAAAGGGGAGGATTCAGACATACGCATCGCTCATTGCCCAGAAAGGGTCTTACCGGGACATGTCCTCCGTGAGCTGGTTGAAAATGATCGAATAATTGGCGGCCTGACCGCAAAATGCTCTGAAGCCGCGGTAGCGCTCTATAAGATCTTCGTGGAAGGGGAGTGCATTGTAACCGACGCGCGCACAGCGGAAATGTGCAAGCTGACCGAAAACGCCTCACGTGACGTATCTATCGCGTTCGCTAACGAGCTTTCTCTGATTTGTGACAAGCTGGGGATTGATGTATGGGAGCTAATCAAGCTTGCGAACAGGCATCCCCGCGTCAACATTCTGCAACCCGGGCCCGGTGTCGGTGGTCATTGCATTGCAGTAGATCCATGGTTCATTGTCCATAACACTCCGGAGGAGTCTAGGTTGATCCGCACTGCAAGATTTGTGAACGACAGTAAACCTCGTTGGGTCGAGGAAAAAGTTCACGCCGCAGTAGCTGCTGCTGCCGAAAAGTCCGGAGCTAATCTGAGCGCGATCAAGATTGCCTGTATGGGCCTGTCTTTTAAGCCCGACATCGATGATCTTCGTGAAAGTCCTGCTCTCGAAATCGCGCTTCGGCTGGCAGATCGATATCCTGAACAAATCTATGTAGTTGAACCTAATATTGACGCCGTACCACCGGAGCTTGCCAAACGGGGAGCATTGCTCTCAACCCAAGCCGAAGCACTCGAGATTGCCGATGTGGTTATAATGCTCGTGGACCATAAGGAGTTCAAGGAACGGGTGCCCGCGCTGCAGAATAACGCGTTGCTAGTCGATACCCGCGGAATTTGGAGGCAATGATCGGGCTTGAATGCGACGGTCGCCGTCGCGATGGGAGGGTGCAGAACTGCTTCGATCCATATTTGAAGGCAGCACATAGAGATCGGAACGAGTGAATGCGAAGAAGCGAATTGTCTGTTGCACTCATTTCTGACGGCCTAACTGCCGCGTGTTTGTCAAAGGAATGCCGCATACATGCGTTGACGCCTCTGAATTACAAATGGGTGCTCCGCCTGCAGAAGCCGGATCTGCTATTTGTGGAGTCTGCTTGGGAAGGGCACCGGCGTCGGTGGAGATACAAAGTTGCCTCGTATCCGGGGGTTCGTGGTCACAACAACAAAAAACTCGACAAGGTAGTGTCTTATGCCCGCGATTGTGGCATTCCGACGGTCTTCTGGAACAAAGAAGACGGCGTGCATTTCGACAGATTTATAGAGAGCGCTCGCTTATTCGACCACATCTTTACGGTCGACGAGAACTGCATAGATAAATACAAACGAATAGTAGGCGAGAAGGCAACGGTAGACAGATTGATGTTCCCCGTTCAGCCTGCAACGCATTTTTTTCGCGGGTTTGATTTTAAGCATAACAAGGCAAATTTTGTCGGAAGCTACAGTCAAAAAATACATGAAACTAGGCGGAACTGGCAGAATCTGTTCTTTTCGGCATGCGCGAGTTCTGGCGTTGAGACTGTTGTGTATGATCGGAATTCCGGGCGGAGTTCTCCGAATTATCGGTATCCCGAGTTTAACGGGCTGGAGGTTCGAGCTGCAATTCCTCACTCAGATACGGCTCAGGTCTACAGAGACTATCTAATTTCTCTCAACGTGAATACGATCGAAGATTCACCAACGATGTATTCGCGCCGGCTGGTAGAGATTCTTGCTTGTGGAGGAATAGCAGTAACCAACGCTACAGCAGCAGTAGATCGTTACTTCTCTGAATATTGCCACGTGGTCAGAGATCATGCACAGGCTGCTGAGTTGTTCGCGCGACTGAAGAAGGGGCCGTCGGCACACGATTTAGATCGAGCGGCGGCGGGCGCACGTTACGTGCTTGAGGAACATACTTGGTCTCGGCGGTTAGACGACGTCAGAAAGGTCGCCGGGCTATAGGAAATTTTCTCGTGTTAAGAATTTGGGTCTGATCGTGGGAGAAGAAGTAGTGCCGAACGGCGGTCCGAGTAGTGCCTCTTGCGACACGGGTGTGCCATCACCTTCCAGACAACTCTACCCGCACGCATGCGATGATCCGCGCTAAGGCGAGCCCGTCTCGGTTGCTATAGGTCCCCATCCAGGTGACGCTTAGCCGTCAAAGCTGCGATGCACAAACAGATCGCTGGGTTTGCACCCGTTGATGCCTGTTGGTTTTCTATTGCTGCTACGAACTGTCCGACATCCCAAGCAACAGCGCCGACATGGCTCGGATCAATTGCCCTTGCCAACTTAAGAGCGTCATCGAGGTAGTTTGTGAACTGCGGAAGTTGTGGCCGACCCGCAGAAATGTCGACGACGTTTGGCGCGATTTTGGCCCAATTTACCGTCTTCGCGATTACAAGATCTAGTTCGCGCTCAGGCTGTGTCGCTTGTTTCAAACGTTCGATTAAAGCGGCGATTTGATCTGACATAAGCGTCCCTTGTGATGTTGTTCGGACTGCAAGCGACTCAACAACGTTGGGCGTCTAGCTCCAATAATATTGCTATGCAAAGAGCGATCTCAGGCGTTTGTGCCTCAATGTACGGCCCTTCGCCCAGTTTTGCTGTACCCATGCCGTTCTCCCATGATACTCCGCCACGCGAAGCCAACGTTGCTGCCAACTTATACAAAGTGTGGAGGCTCGAGGTGTAGAAAGGGGCTCTGGGGGCTTCGCGTCCCTGCGGGTCGGTCCAGATGGTTTGCCTCTTAATTATGCCAGCGACTTCGTCATACTCCTCGGTGATGTGCGCGTTCCACCCGAGTACCTGAGCAACAGTTTGGTCGAGCGCTCTCGACGGTGTCTCTGCTGATCGCAACAGGCTAACGACTTCTTGTATGCTCGAGGTCATGGTGTAGTTTCCAAAGACTGGGTGGGAAACGGTCGCCCCACCGGGGCGATCGTAAATCCGTGTACTCGGTCAAAGCCAACCGCCATTAAATCCCCAGCGCCGCATTGAGGCGCGGAAAAATGTGCTCATTGCCATACTTGCCTGCAACCAACAGCCTGTTTTGCACCAAATCTGTTTCTTGTTCCGAGCTAGAGAGCTGACGAAACGCCTCAATCCGCGACGCTGCGCTGGCCGTATCGGCGACAACCCACTTGGAAGCGTATAGCTCCGCTGCCTCCTCCCATGGCCAAACCAGCGGATGACAACCCGACAGCACTCCGTCTGCCAGGGCATAGTGGAAGCTTTCGAAGTCGCTCGGCGACAAAATATGATCCACATTTTGATACCACGATGCCACGTCATTACCCCACGGGTAAAATGCCACCCGATCCGTGAGCTTCGCGTCGCTTTCAAGGCGACGGTACAGCTCAAAGTAGTAGTCGAGTTCGGCGCGTCTACCAGGGCCATGCATGAAATCAAGTGTCTCTGGCCTTGGGCCCTTGACGTGCAGGCTCGCATCGTGACCGCGGCGTACTAACTCAGCAAGAAGATCAATTGCCCGGTCGAGCCGCTTGCGTTGCGGTACGATTCCCACCATGCCTAGTTTGATCTGCCCCTCGAATGACTTTCTAACGTACCGGTAGTCATCCGTGAGAACGTAGTTCGGAATGATGATGGTCTTGGCGACCGGCCACCTAAACATCTCGACAGCTTGATCCCTTACCCGTTCGGAAACGAAGATAACGCGCTCCACATTGTCGATGTTAATCTGGGGGCCGAACTTTCGAGCTTTGTCGTTAATCTCCTGCAGGTGAACGCGAATAAAGACCCTCTTACCTTCAAGACGATTTTGAGAATGCCAAACTGCGTTCGCGAGACCCCACTCGCAAAAGATCGTATCTGCCCACCCTTGTTGCCGTCTAGTCCGGTCGAGGTCGGTCGGTTTTCCCCACTCCCATGCATCGTGCACGATCTCGTGGCCAACAGACTTGAGATAACTGACATAGGGGTGAACGAACTTCATGTCGTGGCCAGCAAAGCAAATGCGGCGAGGCTGACTGATGCTCACCACCTGAAACAATTCGCGTTGCAGCCTGTCTTTCACTGCTGTGAGTGAATGATCACGGCGAATGCGCTCGCCGATCGCGGGGGCGGGGGACTTGGTTTCAGGAAGCAAGCTCCTTAAATCGTCATAGTTGCGGACGAAAAACGGATAGTTAGAACCGAGCGTGGCCTTATTGATGTCGTTTGGATAGCAAAGGCACCTCGCTCCTGATGCGGCCATTTCAACAAGCTTAGTTGATAGCTCCAGTGTGTGGTCTTCCAGGCTTGCAGGGCGCCAGCACCACACATAGTCCATCCGCGACATTAGCTGCATTGACTGTTCACGATTCAGGCTCTGATGGTGTTGGGCCCTTAGGGCCTGGATGCGGGTCAGCAGGTCAATTCTGAAACCGGAATGAGTTTTGCCGCCAGCGGCCTCCGATATCTTATTGGCAACTATATGCAAGACAACGTCGATCCCCTCGCTTCTAGCGCGCTCAGTCCAATCGAGAAGTTCAACGATGCCCCACTCAGGGTTGATCTTTCCGGCGTAGCCGATGTGGATCTGCCCGTCGGTTCTAGTCAGCCAACGCTGGCTGACTGCCGGAAGCTGATCCGGTATGACGGGTGGCAGGTTAGATTGCTTGAACGGAAAAGGAGCTATTTCTCGAAGCTTACTAGCAATGGCAGATGTCTGAGTCAGGATGGCCGCCGCCTGAGAAGTAATGAGCTTCGCTTGCGCCTCTCGTTCGGCTGTAATCGTGAGGCCTTCGTCGGCAACTTTATAGAAGTCGGTCAGGTAAACGATCGACCTCCCCCGAAACTGGCGGGTGCTCGTTAGCTCCGCTGCGGCATCTGTGCCTCGGAGCACGGCATACTTCAAGTTCGGTAGGAGGTCGTCAAGCGCACGGATCACGCCAGTCGCCTGCTGAACGGTAAGCGCTTTGCCGCCCAACTGGATGTCTGCCGGACCAATAATCAACAGATTCTCGCGTCGCTCAACATTTGACAAGATAATATCGCTGATGACGTCTTTTTTCGAGACAAGAACGCATTGTCCCAAGCGGCATAGAATAGATGCAACAGAGGAAAGCCATACGGACGAGCCATCCACGACATTGACATCTATGTCTGCATACAAAACGAAAGTAGCTGATGTCGATACCGGATGTTTCTCGACCCATCTGGAAACGCGCGCATGTACATCAAGTCCAACGTTGGGACGAGTAAAAAGTCGGACTTTTTCTAAGTTAACGAGACGCTCGGCCGGTACGTCTAACTCGACGTACATCCACTTCTGGAACTTCGGAATGCTGATTTTCACCGTTTGCAAGTAGCGGTTTCCGACTTTTTTGCCGCCACCCAGGTAGGCGAAAAGTCGGCCGTCGGTGCCGCGAGCCAAACCAAAGTCCTTGATCGCACGCTCTCGCTTCGTACCTGTGATGAATCCGAAGCGGCAGATTATACTCTTTCGCTCATCAGCAATGAATGTATCTCGATGCTGGATCTCAAAAATCATCTCACCGCGCGGCACGTTCGCAAAATAGATTCGCCGACGTTTCTTTGGCCAAATTACAAAAGATGCGATCGGCCTTCCCGACGCTCTCGAAATTAACGCGTTCGATAGATGTTGGTGTGTTCTCGCCGCGAGGTGCCAAGCTTCTCGTTGAGCGTTCCTGCTAACATAATTATAAATATCTTCAATACGCAGCAGGAGAGACTTAGATTCGACTGGTGCCATATATGCCATCTCTGAAATTACCGGCGCTGGCGGCGATTCGGTTCGTTGTTGAGAATCACAGGTTCTTATCCACTCTTCCGCCCGCATGAGTGCAGAAGCATTGTGGAAATGGGCTGGTTATCTGAAAGTAGCTTGGGAACTCATGCCTCGCGACCTTCTAAATGGACGCATTGGATAGGCTCGTTAACTGATTAGGTCAAGTTCACGATTCGTCATGATTACGCAGGCATTCGGCGAGTGCCCGCGGGTGCAAGCTTTTTTGCGCGAGGGAGGGTGCCACTTGGGCCGCGCATCTGCCTAGTTTGAAGATTACCGGTTTCGATTGCGATACGCGGGGCGGCCCGCCCGGAGGCGTATTGAGCACCGCGAAGCTAAATGTGTGTGAAGATCCAGATCCAAGACAGATAGATGGAAACCCATGTCCGCCAGGAGGCTATGAATATCACGTTCCTCAGGTTCTCAGTCGGCATACAGAGGTGGGGGAGCGGCCCGGCAACTAGGTTGTCTAAACTGTCAAGCGCACTGACGGAGAGCGATACGGAAATAAACCGGCGTCCCGCCAGAACCTTCCCGAAGCGAAGCGCCCCAAGAGGAGCAACTTCGTGCGCCATTCCTCAACTTTGCCGCCTGCTTGGAAGCGACTAACGATATCCGGTCGTAGTAGATACCAAAGACTGCGCGGCAGGAACACTCGATTCATAGCTGCCACGACATCAGCGTGCGGGCCACCGATGGTTCGTCTTAAATATGATCTACAGAATCGAATGGCTTCCGGTTCGAACCGCGGCAAACTGTGGGTTCTCAGCATCATCATTAGGAAGCATCCCGCGTCGAAGCCAGGTCGTCCAATATATCCCTCACCCCAGTCGATCAGGAAAAGCCTGTCTCTGGTGCAAATAAAATTCTTTAGAAAATGATCTAGGTGGCTGAGGACTGGCTGTGCCTCGGCTATCAGCGCCTCATTCGCTGCAATTGACGTAGCGCAACTCTGAACAATATCTTCGAATTCCGGGAATGGAGGTGGATTATTTCGCATGTATGCGCTTGTGATCGAGGTGATGTTGTACCGACGACTCTGGGCGGCCCCCGATAAGAAAAAGTCGAGTTGTGGATCGATTGCCATCCGTTGAACCTTGAACAGCCGATTTGTACTGGCTTCGACGCGGGCAATCAACGCTGCTACGTCACCCAGTTCGCCAATGTGTTTCGGTGACCGTCCCTCAAGGCGTTCGATATGGAGCTCTGACGAAAGTATCCCCCTCCGATGCCCCAGTAATCTAGCAGTGAATGGGGCATTCTCTGCCTGCGCCTCCATCGCAAGACGGTGAATTTTGAGTTCGTGCGGCAATAGAAAAATTCCGCCGTTGCGCACTCTTTTTAGAAACACTGGTTTTTCGCCTTCAGCCATCGACTGCCTCTCTTGGAAGGGTAGGGTAAGCACATCAGTAACCGCGCCGAAATTGATTTGATACCGAAGGATGGATCATAAGCCTAGGGCCGGCGCGCACCGCAGCAGGCCCCTGGTTGTTAGTGGGAAAGGCGTTCTAGAAGCTCCGGCACTCGGAACAATGAACACCGTTCATGCCGGTTTCGCCAAACTCGCTTCCAAACAGGTGACGTTTCTTGTGAAGGAAATCCAAAAGGTGACGCAATTTGGACCGGGGAGAGATCAGTAGATTGGAGAATCTCGTTCAACATTATTGTTCAATGCAAACGAATGAACGGTCAATTTGCGCAACAGAATCTGCTAGTTGCAGCAATCGCCGCATCGGTGACCACTGTAAAGGGATATACGCGGTGGCAAAGAAGAGCGCAAACCTGGTGCAGAGCGCCGGCGCGCGCGATCGTCTGTAAGATCACCGTCATCACCAGGCCGGATCGAGCAGCGCCCAGACATAGCCGCCGGGCTTCGAGCCGAAGCGCGTCGCCATATCGCGAACCAGAAGCGTACTGACGACGCGGAAATGGGTGGCGAGATAGCCCAGTCACCCGAACGGATAGAGGATGCGGCCGATGAGGCGGTACTTCCGGTCGGACAGGTTGCGGAAGAAGCGGATCGGGTCGGCCCTGAAGTCTTCGATATCGCGGTCACTGCCAATCTTCCGGATCGCCGGCGTGACGAAGGCCGTCAGCAGATGGCGCCAGCCGAGAAGGCCGTAAGGGCCCCAGGCGCGCCATTGCGGTCGCGGCGGGCCTAGGCCCTGCGGCTCATCCAGCTGTCTTCTGATCGCGGCTACGGTCGCTTCGAATGAGGTTTGTGCTCCAGTCTCGGGATCGAAGTAGCGAGGATAAAGCAGATAGGCGCCGGCAAAAAGCGCTTCGATGCTCAAGTGCCGCCCGCGGCGCGGGTTCGGCTGACGATCGTCCGTCAGGCCCCATCCGGAATAGAAGGGACAGCCGGCGGTCGTGACCGGGATGCCGCGAATGAGTGCCTCAAAGCCCGCAAGCGAGGTGATCGTATAGACGTGGTCGACGGTGAGTAGCGCCTCGGCCAGCGGCAGGCTCTCGGTCACGAGCTCGCAAAGATGCGCCACTTCGGCGGGGTCGGACCTTGCCGGGCGAGAGCGGCTCAGCACGTCCGGATGCGGCTTGTAGAGGATCTGGGCGTCTGCTTGCTCTGAGGCCGCGAGCCGCACCAGGTCGTTGTTAGTCATGCGGCTGAGACAGCCGTAGCGGATCGAGGCATCGTCCTCCACCTGGCCGACGACCAGCACCCGCTTGCGAGTCTTCTCGCCATAGACCTCCTCGGCCGTGCGCCGGCGCGCGCCATTATATTTGCTGATGCCGCTTTCGGTGAGAAGAGCGATGCCCGCGCGCGCGCGCTCCATCAGTGCCGCATTCGCTTCGAAGTCATAGGTCTTCAGCAGCACTTCGAGGTCGGAGGGATGCCGGCAATCGAAATAGAGCGCCCTGCCGTCGAGCGCTAAGGAGAAAGGAGGCGTGCGGCTGGCGCTTGGCCGGACCGAGCGAAGGAAACCGTCCTCTATGAGGGTGACGGGAATGTTCCGCGCTTTTGCCAGAGCCTCCACTGCGGCCGGCAGCTCCGGTCCCCAGGCGAGAAACTCGGCGTCCTTCTCGGCCAGGATTCGCGGCTTCCAGACGCGCTCGAATTCGCGTTCGCCGACATTCATGGGGAGGAAGTGGAAGTGCCTCTCGGGAAAATATCGCTCGAAAGACTCTATCTTCCATCCGATGATCTGGACGGCAAAGGTCGTCACCGGCTCCGATGTCGGAGCAGAGGAAGTAGTGGCGAAGTCTTCCCGTTGTCGTCGCGTTACCGCCATTGGCGCCTTGGATCCGAAAAAGCAAGACTGCTATCTACATGCCCTGCGGTCGATCCGCCAGTATCAAGCGCTTACTGCTTGTCACAAATTATTCGCCCCGGTCGCCAGTTCAAGCTCTCCGAGTCGTTCGGTGCAAATCATCTTGACGAGGCGGTGATTTTAGCGCGGAGGATAGTGGGACGCCGAAGTGCAGACCAGATGGGCGCTTTCCGGAAGATCAATCTAACTCCCAGCGCGGAGCCGATGCGAACATCGCAATGTGCCGGGATGGGCGCCTGACCTCCAATCGAGACACCAGTGACTATAGTGACTTCTGAAGGAACGACCGCGCTTTCGGCCTGACAGCCGGCAGGGTGTCTGCCGACGGGCATGTGTCTTCTTGCAGTCGCACTTCAGCCTCGTCTTCGCGACTTGTTCCGGATCTGAGGGTTCGTGCACTCTCAGCTTCCTTCGGATGAGCTTGTCGGACTTCACCGGAGCCTTTTCTTCAGCCATCCACCATTCGGCACAAACCGTCACAGCGACTGCCGCCAGGAACGCTGTCTTCATCGCGAGCCTTGAAATTGCGTACTTATCCTGAAATTCAGGCGTGTCGAGAATTGCTGCGCTGCATATCGATGTCGCTATAGCCGCGAGCGTTTGGCAGGCCGCGTCACGCTTGACATGTCGCCCGCGCTTCGCAGGGCAATTGACTTGCCGCGCCAGACACCTGCATCCTGCGAACGAACTTCTTTGCGCCGGCGAAGGCGGCCTTGCTGTCTATCTCCCAATCAACGGCATTGGTGCTCTCGACAAGCCACGATTCACTCTCGTCACGGCCATCCAGGGGTGGGTTTGGCCATGTTCATGGCCTGTTCATAGCTATTTCAGGCAGCGCGCTGTTGAACGTAAACGCCAGCCGATGAACTCGGAGGAGGCGGAGCAACTTGCCGGGCGCAGTCGGTCCCGGCTTCCGCCCTTCGGGCGGCGCTATGCTAAGCCTCCTGCGGCTGCGCTGTTAACCGGTCAAGTTGCGCGCGAACTGGCTTAGACGCTAAAGCGTCTGCGCCTGGTACGCTCATTTCACTTGCCATGGCCCTGGCGGGCCAGCTGCTGCATCGCAGTTCATCACGGTACTGCAGGTGAGGGGCAGGTTCACTGCTCGCAAACAGGCTGGGGCTCGGTATCGTCGTTCCGCGCCAGGCTCTATGAGGTATGGGCTGTGACTTCTCTCGCGAGCAACGCGCAGGTTCTTGATTTCCTGGCTGCTGCCACATCGGTCTGATCGGTGCCAAGGTTGCGATCCGTACTTCGAGGGCGGAGGTGCAATCGCCAAATTGGATCCGCAGGCATCGCCTCTTATGGCTTGAAGCATGCGATCGGTGCTTCAGAAAGGACGGAGCAGTCGATCCTCTTCAGAGAAGGCGAGAACATCGATCGTGCCATTTTTGGCCGGACGATTTGTGCGGCCACATGCTATGCCGCTATTTTCAACTTGGCCTGTTCCAGCGACCAGTACTCCATGTCGAAGAGATCTGCCTCGCTGATCGGGGTGAAACAGCCATAGGCTTCCGCGGCGTTGATTACCCGGACAGCCTGTTCGCAGAGATCTCCGCCGATTTTGGCCGCCTTGGCATTCGCGCCGATTGCGAACATGCCTTTCCCAAGCACCAGAACGACGCGTGGATAGACGTCCAGTATCCGTTTCGGCTCGTTGGCGCGGGTCGCGTTTTTCTCAAAGTAGGCCCTGTAGCGGTCCGCATAGGCGGCTAACGCGCTTTCGATTGCGCGTTCATCCGCATCGGCCCCGATGATCATCGGCCAGGGCTTGATGCGAATTACGTGGTCGGGTGTCACCGTGCCGCGCAGACTGATCGTCTCAACGTTCGGGTTCGATGTGAGTTCACGGATGGCTTCGGTCGAACGGTAATTGAGGAAGACACCCTTTGCGAAAGGCGACCCTTCCCGCATCAGTGCTTTTTCCAGCCGCGCAGCAAGCGCCGCGTGTCTCTCGCCGTCATTGGGCTGGGGGCCTGACAGTGCCACGCCGGCACGGGCGAGTTCCTGCTCTGCCAGAGTGACGAATTCGATCATCAGCTCGTAGGAAGCCCGGGCATCGTTTGCGAAGGTGAAGAGGCCGTGATTTTCGAGCCAGAGACCCTCGCAACCCGAATGGTTGCGATAGATGCGGTCGGCGGCGATGG
>Ga0228710_1006078_pt1 | contig 18498 bp, 10 predicted proteins | sample MedpolnodulmetaG_FD_177995 | JGI IMG/M metagenome (GOLD analysis project Ga0228710, IMG submission 177995) | Root nodule microbial communities from Medicago polymorpha collected in Santa Monica, California, United States - pink nodules | ecosystem: Host-associated > Plants > Roots > Nodule...
GGGTTGCAAGTAGTATAATGGGGACAAAACGGGTGAGCTTAATCCGATTGGATCTGGACCATCCGATCAAAATCATATGTCCTAGATATGATCATGGATGAAAGCATCAACGGCCATCAGATCTAGATCAAAGGGCCTTGAAGCGCGGGTGCATCTCTAGTGTATGGGCTGGCACACACGAGATTTGGTGGGCCTATAAATAGGCCTCACCATCAGATTCTTTCATTTTTTAACAATCTCCTTCTCTCTCTTATTTTCTTCTCTCTAAATTCTCTCTAAAAAGCCATGAGTTTTCTAACCATCAACTCAGATTCCGGCGTGGTGGTCAGCCAGCCAACCAGGGAGGCGGCGCCGCCGCACCGAACATTAAAATGTCCTCTTTTTATTTTTATTTTTTATGATTCCACTTATTTTTCTTTTCTCTTTCCGTTCATGGCCTCAAAATTTTCAAAACATCTATGTACAACCCTAAATCTGAAATAATAGAAGAAATCTGCCTTTTTTACTTCTTGATGGATCCGGTCTGTTTTTAATTCGGTTTGTGGTGTTAGACCGGTTTGGATTTCGCGTGAACTGTTGTTTGTTGACGTGGATCGGTTCGATTTTGGTTAATGAGGTTGGTTTTTGAGTTTGTGTTGATGGTGTTGCTGGTGATTTCGTGACTGAGGGTTTATGGTTGTGATATGGTTGAGATTGTGATGGTTTTGTTGGTGATTTCGTGACTGATTTCGAGTTCCAACATCCTGGCACGGTTCAGTGTGCCCTGTTTGTGTGGCTTGGTTTTCACGCGCTTTATCTTATTAAGGAAACCACACCTTATTTTTTGTTCACCAAGTATCGTATTTTTGTCCAGAATCAGCTGGCTGATTTGTTCCTAAAGTATAGACAATATTTTAGGGATCTTTGGTGGTGTGTTTGGCGGTTCCTAAAGACGTTCTTACTTTTTAGGAGTTGCTATATTTGTTACTAATTTGTTACATGGATCAGCTAGAGGATCTACAATTTTCTAAAGCCCAACCAGACTATTTAGCCTGTGTTGCTTCATTATATATACAAGACTAGAATACCTAATTCATTGATTCAAGCTGTCATATCAAGATTTATTCATAACTTTACCAGTCATTGTGCCTAGTTGTGAATCAGTTATAATCTTTGACAACTTGATGGCTTTCAGAATTCCTCCTTGATGAAAAATTTCAGATAATAATCTTCCATAAGGAATCTAACGTCTGTTGCTGTCCTGGCTTTCCTTCAGTGCCCAAAGCATAAGTGATCAGGAAATGTAAGAACACTTTGTGCTCCAATGAGGGTTGATCTACTCCTCCACCTTTGGGCAGGAGACATGGCAATAGTTGCTTGTCTTTTGCTAGCTCAAGATATCAGATTCTCACCCAGAAACTGGCAGTTGCCACTGGTTGATTTCCTTTCAATCTTGTCACCAGCATAGTCAGCATCATAGAACTCAACCAACTTATAATCTAAGGATTTCCTATAGAGGAGTCCAAGATTTGTTGTTCCTTTCAGATACCTGAAGATTCTCTTAACAACAGTTAAATGAGACTCTCTAGGATCTGATTGGAATCTTGCACACAAGCATACACTGAATAAAATATATGGCCTAGATGCAGTGAGGTATAACAAAGAACCAATCATACCTCTATACAGCTTCTGATCTACCGTTGATCGAGTATCTTCTTTGTTTAAAGTGTAGGTTGGATGCATTGGAGTGTTCATCACTTTACAATCTTCCAACTTGAACTTCTTGAGAAGCACCTTTGTATACTTTGTTTGATGAACATACACCCCATCTTTGCTTTGATTAATTTGAATTCCAAGGAAGAACTTCAATTCTTCCATCATACTTATTTCAAATTCATCCTGCATTAACTTAGAGAATTCCTTGCAAAGAGATGCATTAGTAGAACACAATATTATATCATCCACATATATCTGCACAACAAGAATGTCTTTCTCAAGATTCCTTCTGAAGAGTGTTGTGTCAACTTCACCTCTTTTAAAATCATTTTTAATCAAGAAATTACTTAGTCTATCATACCAAGCTCTGGGAGCTTGTTTCAAGCCATATAGTGATTTCTTTAGTTTATAAACATGGTCAGGATACTTAAGATCCTCAAAACCAGGAAGCTGGTTGACAAACACTTCTTCTGATATCACTCCATTGAGAAATGCACTCTTTACATCCATTTGATATAATATTATGCCATGATTTACTGCATAGGAAAGAAGTAACCTGATTGCTTCCAATCTTGCAACTGGAGCAAATGTTTCAGTATAATCAATGTCTTCTTGTTGACTGTAACCTTGAGCAACAAGTCTAGCTTTGTTTCTGACTACTTCACCTTGTTCATTCATCTTGTTTCTGAATACCCATTTTGTTCTAATAATATTCTTCTTCTGAGGTTTGGGTACCAGATCCCACACATCATTTCTCTGAAACTGAATGAGCTCTTCTTGCATAGCTAATATCCATCCATCATCTGAAAGTGCTTCATCAACTGCAGTAGGTTCTATCATGGATAATAATCCTATCATAGACTCTTCTTGTTTGAAATATGATCTTGTTTTTCTAGGACTATCTTTGTTTCCAATGATTTGATCCTCAGGATGTGATGACTTGTACTTGAATGTATTCTTGGATTGGTTAGCTTGCTGAGAACCATCTTGAGCTTCGTTAGAAGCTACTTCATCTTGAGCTTCTGGAGTGATTTCAGCTTCTGCAATTTTTTCATATTCAGCAGTCTAATCAGGTTCTGAAATATCTTCAGGCACATGCATATCTGCAACACTTTCACCTTGCTCTGGAGTTTCATTTCCAGGCTCTTTGTCATCAAATTTAACATGCATTGATTCTTCAACACAAAGTGTTTCTGAATTATACACTCTGTATGCCTTTGACCTTTTAGAATAACCTAAAAAGATTCCTCTGGGCTTTGGCATCAAATTTCTTTAGGTAGAGCTTGTTATTTAGAATGTAACAAGTACATCCAAATTGATGAAAGTAATCATGGTTCTTGCCATTTCTTGTAAAGTTTTATTCTTTCTCTCTACAACCCCATTTTGCTGTGGAGTTCTAGGAGAAGAGAATTCATGGATAATTCCATGTTTTTCACAAAAAGCTTCAAATGGCTCATTTTCAAATTCTCCACCATGATCACTTCTTACTTTTAAAATCTTCATTTCTTTTTCAGAATGTATTTGAGTGCAGAAGTTACTGAATACATCATAAGCATTATCCTTACTTCTTAGGAATTTTACCCATGTCCATCTGCTGTAATCATCAACAATGACTAATCCATATTTACTTCCATATAAGGATGCAGTGTTAACTGGTCCAAACAAATCAATATGAAGTAATTCTAAGGGTCTGGAGGTTGAGACAATGTATTTAGTTTAGAAAGATGATTTAACAATCTTCCCTTTCTGGCATGCACGACAAAGTGCATCTGAGTGATAGCTAATGTTAGGTAAGCCTTTTATAAGTTGTAACTTACTAAGCTTAGAGATTAATCTCTAGTTAGCATGTCCCAATCTTCTGTGCCATACACATTTCTTATCATTCACTGATAGAAGGCAAATCACCTTCTGATCAACCAGTTCAGAGAAGTTGATTTTATAGACATTCTATATTCTTTTTCCCTTGAACACTATGAAATTATCATCCTTGTTAACTACTGCGCAGTTGGTCTTTCCAAACATCACATGATAACCATTGTCACAAAACTGACTGATACTTAATAGGTTATGTTCAAGACCATCTACCAACCACACATTATTAATAGAGATAGAGGAGTTACCAATAGTTCCTATACCAGTGATCTTGCCAGATTGGTTGCCTCCAAACTTCACATTTCCTCCTTCTTTCATTGTGAGGGTGAGGAATATAGACTTCTCTCCTGTCATATGTCTTGAGCAACCGCTGTCTAGGTACCATGATTTTTTGCTTTTCCTTTGCTCTTAGGCATATTTGCAGTATTGACAATTTCAGATTTAGGTACCCATTGTTTTATGGGTCCTTTGAGGTTAGTACCAGAAGTTTTACTCTTCACTTCTTGTACCTTGTGCTGTAAGTTTGATTGCTTCTGATTAACCAATATGTTAGGTTTAGCACCTTTTGGTTTTAGTTCCTAGGAAGCAACAATTGTTTTGTTCTTCTGAAACTTAGACTTTAAGATACCAGACTCTGGTTTCAACAGGCTCTGAGGAATAGGTTCTGATCTCTTTAGAATCTTGATCTTTGAAGTTTTAGAATCAGAGTTTGTCATTGCCTTAGACTTAGAGTTCTTTGGCTTTGAAGTATTTTTAGCCTTAGAACAGGAAGCTTCAGGTTCTGACTGAACCACAGTTTCAAACTTAGCACCTTCAGGTACAAAGAAGGTTTTCAACCCTTCCTTGATGCATTCACAACATGCTTTGAGACTGATTTCATTAGGTTTTCCTTCAGAAAATCCAATCCCTTTACTATTGTTTCTGTAAATGTTATAAATCATAAAAGCCACTTTGCTTCTGTCAATACCAGATATAATAAAATCTTCAAGAGCAATTTCATGTTTACTTAAAGATTTTCCATTACACTTTTCTTGTAGCTTCTGACAAAGAAACTTGAGCTTCTCTTCATAAGTTTTACAAATGAAGTCAAACCCTCTAAGTCCTTCTTCAGAAGCTTTTAGATTCAATAGAGTTGATTCTTGTTGTTTCATTAAATCAACATATTTTTCTTTTAAATCTTTCGATTCATTGGTCCTAAGTTCAAAATGTGTAAGGAGCTCTTTAAGAGACTCAACAAGTTCTTCTTTGGGAATTTTAGAGTATACCTCATTTTCATCTTCTGAGTCTGAGTCAGGTTCAGCTTCTGATGTTAGTGTAGCTACTAACCCCACAACTACATTTGCTTCATCTCCAGCTTCTTCCTTTTCAGACCTAGATTCACTATCTAAATCTTCCTAGGTTGCCATTAAACTCTTCTTAATCTGCTTCCTGAATTTCCTTGAGTTAAAGCTTGATTTCTTTGACTTGTCCTTTGATTTCTCCTTCTGATGATCAGGGCAATCAGCAATGAAATGTCCATGCTTCTTACAGTTGAAGCATCCCTTCTGATCTTCTTTCTTGGAGCTTTTGTAGCCACCTTTCTTACTCAGAAACTTTCTATTCTTCCTTGCCAGATACTCAAGCTTGTTGGAGAGCATAACCATCTTCTCAATAGGATCGTCATCAGAATCTCCATCATTTGATTCTTCTTCAGATTCAATAACTTTAAGAGCTTTTGATGACTTTCCTTTAGATGGCAGAGCAATAGATTTACTCTTCTTAGCAGGCTCATGTTCATTTAGACTTATCTCATGAACCTTGAGAGAGGTGACAAGATCTTCAACACTTAAAGTGTTTAAATCTTTAGCTTCCTTAATAGCAGTAACTTTAGGTCTCCATCTAGCAGGCAAGTTTCTTAGTATCTTGCTCACATGATAAGAAGCTACATAGCTTTTCTTCAGTACTTGAAGTCCAAAGACTAGAGTTTGAAACCTCGAGTACATTTGCTCAATACTTTCATCCTCTTTCATCTTGAATAGTTCATACTGATGAACAAGCATAAGAGCTTTTGGTTCTCTGACTTTCTTGCTACCTTCATAGTTTGTACATAGAGAAGCAAACATTGCCTTTGCAGTGGATTTGTCACTCATTTTCATATATTCTGCTTTAGGTATAGCAGTAACAAGTGATCCTTTGATCGTGTGATGCTTCTTGTAAAGTTTCTTCTGAGCAAGAGTATGTTTCTTTCTATCAATAGCAGCTTCTTCTTCATCAAGGACCAAGTCACCAACACCATCTTCAAGAATGTCCCACAATTCTTCATCTAAACCCATGACATAACTATAAAAGTTGGTTTTCCACCAAGAGAACTCTTCAGGATCTCCATTAAACTTTGGAACTTTACTAGAGTCAGCTTTCTTATTACCATAATGATATGGCACACCATTGTTGTTCTGACCAGAACAAGAAGTGGAGTCTTCACCAGACATGTTTTTCTCAGATCTTTTTCTGTTACACTGTTAAGTGTTAAGACAACAGATACAGACTCTTAAGACTCTATAGTTTCTAAGATATGAAAGTTGTTAAGAAATTCTAAGTGAACTTTTGATGTAGAACAATTTCAATAGAGTTTTCTCACTTGTAAATTGTTGTATGAGTCTTAAGTGTCCAAACAGCAGGTCTTCACTCCTTTATATAGAGGTGTGAAAGATACGTTGTTGAATTTGCCAGCACATCAAAAAAAGTCGATTAAGCTTGATCAAATCACCAATGATCTTATGCCTGATTTGGTTATTGTCCTATGATGGAGCAATTTCAAATCCATTCCAAGTCTGGAGGAACACTGGTGCATGCATAGCTGTTGTTCTTGTCCTGTTGCAGACACAAATCAAAGTAGTGGAGATAGTGGTTCTACACTTCGTACAATTGTCCTTTTCAACGTTTTCCAAAGAATAAGCATCCAATGCCTTCAGATTCATTTGAATTAGCCGTTGTTTTATTCTTCCAGTCTTCTGCAATGATAGGCGTGATTAAATCTTCATTTGAACAACATTTGAAGTTCTTCAGTCTTCCAGCTTCTGATGACGTCAGCTTCTGGTGATCAGCTTCTGAGGAGAGTACTTCTGATGACGTTAGCTTCTTCAGGACCACTTGTCTTCAGAACCTCTTTTCTTCAGATGCTTCAAGTTTCCTTCTTGTTGATTCCATTGCTCTCATTTGTTCTTTCAGAACCTATACTTTAACTAAGACACTGAAATTTTTTGTCTATGGTCCTGCACACTTGAACAAATATTAGCATATCCAATTGACAATTTTTTTAATACCTTGTATCATCAAAACTCAAAGGGTAATGTTAAACACATTTTGTTCCAACAAAGTGGACGCCCAATTATGAAGGGACATGTTGTTAAGAGAGTTTTCTCTGGTGGTGCTATGACTCTTACAACTACGGATGGTGAGAAATTTCCTCGTCCTGTGAACTCCGATGCAGTCAAGACATACTTTGTCTAAAAATAAAAGAATAGCTCGGTAAGTCGAAAACCCGAAAGGGCGGCTTAGGAAAAAATTAGCGTCTTGGTGGACTGAAAACCCAAAAGGGAGGTCTAGGCAAAAATTAGAGACATAAAACAGAAAAAATAATTATCCTGATAGGTAAAAAACCCGAAAGGGCGATCTATGCAAAAGTTAAGGATTATGAAAAAGTAACTGCATTGAATCACACACCACTCACTTAGGGCACCTTAGCTGTTAGAGGACCTCTAATTTGAAGCATCTTAAACAGTGGAATTCAAAGTTGGTAGGGAGAATATGGGTTATTGTGTTCAGTGTACCTTCCCCGTATAATTAGCATTTTCCAAATTTTGTAATCCGTGGACCTATGCTATTGGCGACCACCACTCTTTTAAACAAATTTGAGCATGTGCCCCTTTTTTTGGAATTACCATTTATTCTATGTGCAAAATTTATTCCATTTTAAATATTAATACTTGAAGCAAAAACTTTCAATAAAATCAAACTTTTTCACGTCTTTTTGAAAACCAAGAACCAAACCGCACACATAACCAAAGCTAAAATCGACCATCAAAGCTGAACCTAAACATGACAACCGAACCGGTCCAAAAGAAAAAGAGGTGGTTTTTCTTTTTTATTTTGTTCTAGATCTAGGGTTTTGTGAATTCCTTTTGGAAATTGTAAATTAAGAAAGGGTTAAAAAAAAAAAGGAGTGGAAAGAAGAAAAAATAAATAAAAAAAAGGATTTTTTTTATTCCGACACGGCGGCGCTGCCTTCTTGGGTGGCCGGCCACCGCGCTGGAATCTGGAAACTTGTCGGAGAAGGTGACCGGAGAGTCACCAAATTTCTAGAGAGAGGGCAGAACCTCTCCCTCTAGAAAGAGAGATGAAAGAAAAATAAAAATAAAAAATGAGGTTTTTTTTTTCCAGCCAAAGACTATTTATAACCTTTTCCATATCAAATTTGGAACGTTGAGTGATCAACAGTCCAGATCTGATCTGGAAAGCCCACCTGCGCCTCTGGCCTCCTTTTAATCCCAACCTGCTTTTTTTCCTTCTTGCACACCTCCCTTTTTACTACTTGCACCTCCTGTCCCTTTTAGTTTTTTTATTTACTTTGTCTCATGTATTTTTATTTTTTTATTTTATTTTCGCATTTTCATTTTTCGTTCATCATCATCACCAACATTTTTTATTATTGTCATTTATTTATCAGCAATTAGAATGTATTTAGGTCAATTGTAAACATAAAGGAAAAATCATGCATGTGTCTTTTATTTATTTTTTATTTATTCTGTTTTACGTGTAAAAAATATGCAAAAATATTAGGTTACTTTTAATTCAAGGGAAAGAGGTTTCATTTTGATCCAACGTCATTATGAAAATCCCCCGCGCTTTTATTTTATTGCCACGCTTTAATTTTTTAGGCTTTAAATAAATAAAAAAACAAAAACATTCAGATAATAAAAAATTCGCAAAAAAAATCTTTTTTCTAAACAAACCTTGATTTTCAATCAAGTGATTCCCCATCTTTTCTTAATAAAATTCTAAATCCATTTTAATCATATTTGAGTTATTTCTTTTAAAATAAAAAACATTAAACAAATTTAAATCCACTTGGCTTTTGACCTTTAAAAACTTTTTCAAAACTAATAAAAAATATCCAACAAATCAATCAATCTTTTTACCATGAACTACGTGGTTTTGATCCCTCACGGGTACGTAAGCAAAAGACAATTGTCTTTCCAAATAAATAATAATAAAAAAAACATTTTTCTTTTTTGCTCACCACTTTAATCTTTTTTTAAGCAAATTAATTATAGCCAAAAAATAAATAAAATAAAGAGGTTCCTATAGGATACTATAGACATTTAGGGTGCTAACACCTTCCCTTTACGTAACCAACCCCCGAACCTTAAATCTCTAAAAATTGTGGGTTATTTCGAATTTTCCCCCCTTTCCCTTGGAAAAATTAAACCTCGGTGGTGAATAAAAATTTGTGAGTCAACGCTAATCAATAGCTTGATCTTTGAAAATCACCGCGATAATCAGTCTACCAACATAATAGTCTCTAAGCTTTAAAGTTATCCCTCTTCACACTAAAACTTGACTATGAATGTTTTAAGAATAGTGTCTTGTTGTTTATTGTTGTCTCGCAATTAAGTTATACTTAATGTTCCATTTAACATAACTCGATATTCTAGAGACTTTATTACTTTAAAACCATAAACATAATAAATAAATGCTTTTATTTAATAAATAAGTATTTGATACAAGTTTCAAGTTCTTATAAATAATTGGCCTCTAAGGCTTACAATAACAATAAAATTATATATGAATTTCAGAAACATAATTATTTTCTTATTTAATATCCCAGAATAAAGGTACAAATATTATTATATGATTTAAGAAATGATGATTATTTTTAAATTTTATCATCATGGAAAATAAATCCTACATAAACCATTAACGCACAACACATATCTAGGTAATATCTGTCGTGGACAATCATTTCTAGAATCACAAGGAATATCAGCTGCATTGTCAAATAAAAAAAAAAAAAAAAAAAAAAATGATAAATTAGTGAGTATAACATAAACTAGAAAATATGAAAATGGTGTGAAAAAAGGCATACTTTTTTTGGTTTCAACCAAAAATAGAGAAAGAAAAATAATCATAGCACCAACAAACAAGATAACTTGAGCCATATTTTTTAACTCCTTTGATTGTAATCTAAAAGTATTTTTGATCGCTTAATAAGTAAATTTCATGCTTTTTTAGCTTTAATTAAATGGGGTTTAGCACTTTGGGGATGCAAAAGTCAATTATAATATTATAATTAATGTTAATTGTTGAAAGTGTTGTTCATTATTTTCTTTATTAAAATATATTGTATATTTTATTTATTCATATTTTAGCCTCTTGTAGTATACAGGAGACATCCAAAAAGAGAAATAACAATAATGAATGATGAAAAAAATAGATGCCTGAATACCGCGAGGAAAATGCCTAGAAAAATCTAGTCTTGAGAATTTAAGTTAAAACTATATATGTTTTTTTTTTATGGTATTGAGGAATTCAAAATTTGTGGGAATCCCTACCCCATACCACTTAAAATATCATTAAAATTTTCAATAGAGAACAAACATCTTTAAATGAGTAAACCAAAGTCTGATAAAGTAACACATACAAGCAAGTTCCTTGTTATAAATGTTATTAGTAAAACCAAGATATAAATCTTTATGATGCCAAAAAGAGTGTAGTTAAAACAAGGCAAAAAAGATTAATGAAATCTAAAAGAAGTATTTCCATGTTTTTTCCTACAGTAGTTTTTAGTACAATGAGGTAAACTATCTGTCCAAATGAAACGATCTTAAAGAAAAATAGGAATATGCTCATTCACAATGAATAAGGACAAGGCCAACTTGCATGAGAAATTACAAAAGGGCACAATAAGGAAGTACAATGGTAATGTATTTCTCTCTTTGTCTTTAGATTATATTGGATTTTGAGTGAAGTCGTATATTCCTCGGATAGTTTTAGATGCAATATGTCCCACTAGTCTAGGATCAATTCTCAATTGCATTAACTTTTTCCATGCATAAAATCTTTGTTAAAATCCTTTTCAAAGCTCTTTTTGCTAAAATTTTGCTTTGCTATAGTATTTGGTCATACGAGCATTTTCAAGTCATTAAAAACAATTTTCTAAAAGATGAATCTATTCAAAAGTGACAACTGACTCTCTGAATTGATTCATTCAAGTCATAAAGTTTTTATTCATTTTTGAATCGTTGTTAATCGATTCAAAAGTCATAATTCACTTTCTGAATTGATTCACTTAAATCAATGAATTTCTAGTCAGTTTGAATCGTCTCAAAACTGGATATAAGGATCATGAATTAAATCACTCTTCTTGGAGTTCATCTTAATCGATTCGATTTGCATCTGAATTGACCCGATCATCTTCATACTTTGTCCAGATTCATTTTCTTTCATATGAATTGATTCAACATAAGTGTAAATCAGTTTGTCTCAATTGATATTGTTTTTCTCTAAAATTCATCTTTCTTAAGTGCTAATAATATCCTCCACCGATAAATATAACTTTCCTTTATTTTTCCCATTTACTGAAATCATTCATCACTACTCACTCAACTCCGTTTCTCTCAAAGAGCTTGTGAAATAATTTTCTATGAGAACTTTGTAGATAAGTTGGTAGATCAGGGGGCATATTGTAGGTTGTGAAGTAGTTTGATTCATTTAAGGAATTTGAAGTACTCCAGATTAAAAAGGATGCATGAAATCTATCTTTTCTCCTCTAACCTCGTAGAGGAATTTTGTAACAGCCCGTTTTTCGCTAGAATTATTTAAATTATTGTTTAAATGTGTCATACTTGCATATAGGGTCGTGTCTAGACGCATTTCACAACTTGATAGGTGTCATACTTTCTATGTGCTTGGTGAATACTTGCATTGGTGAAACTTGATGAATTATATTCTTGGTGGAATTTGATGAATATGTGAAGATGTGAAAATGTACTTGTGTATTATTATACTTGTAAGCTTGATGAATATTAATGATGTTGAGTTGTTGTGAATGATTTTAATTAAGTGTTGTTTAATCATTTGAAAATATTTATGCCGTTTTACTTTCATTTAATTATACTTGTGGAATGTTATCTAACCCCAGTGGTCGTTTGGTTGACCGCCTATCTTATCTGCATGGATGGGTAAACGGCGTGCAAGATTAGTTGCTTGATTTGATGTGAGTATGCTTGAGGCTAACTTTCGAGCTACCTCGTTTTTTTCTTTTGGAGTCTTAGTTTAGGGCTCTGATTAGGTGTCTGTCGGATGTTATTTATACTTTATGACTTTATGAGATTTGTTCACTCAGTTGTTGAGATTTGGAGATTTATTTTGGTGATGTATTATGATCATGTGGCACAACTACTTTGGAGATGAGTTGTATGATATTATTCCGTTGCGATGTTTTGACAAAAATTATTTATGTATGTTTGGACTTACAGAAGAAGTAGCATCTAAATCCTTTGTATGATTTGTATTATTTGCGTGCTTTATCGCTTTAAGGGTTTAGGGTGTTACAAATTTTATATCATACATACACGTTAAGAAACTTATGGAACCTATGTAAAAGAAGGGATTTTAACGAATATCTTTGAAGGATTACATAAGGTTGAAGATTCAAAGGGTTGAGGCTTTAAATTCAAAGGGTGCAGATTTGCTTCAAGCTTAAGGCGATCTTATTGAAGTAGATCTAGGTTTTTTTCGTCTTTAGAGTCAAAGGTTGACATAATTGGTAAATTTCTTGTAACACAAACCATGTAGCTCTTTGTGTATTCAATAATCAATGTAGAAGACCGTGAATTTATTCACTAAGAGTAGGCGCACCATACAACGAGGACGATTAGAGGAACTGCTATAAAATTGGTTGTTTTCTCTTCCTTTAACCTTTTGTTTTTGCATATTTGATTTGATATATTTTAAATATGTTAGAACAAAAATGGTTCATACAAGTTCTCTTGGTTTTTGATGATAACAAATTATTGAAGAATAATTGGAATACTAACGTATGTTCAAGTATGCAGTAACTTTTATCATGAAGAAGGAACATATGAAATCATCATAAAGGGATTGAGAAGCTTAGCAGACTATGGTGGAATATCTACTGGAAGGTCAACCATAAGTCAACATCCTAATAGACAGAAGTCTCATAGAAGCTGGGGAGTGACATCCACAAATTCTGTGAAGGACATCAAACACAAAGGCTCACTAGGCTACATAATTCTGAGGGACCTAGAATCCACGTAAGCTTTTGTCTTATTATGTGAGCTGTCTCTATCACTGCATCTGGTAGAGTAGCTATTTTGTCTTCTTCTGTCTACGTGTAAAGGACGTCAGGAATGAGGAAAGCAACGGATAATTCTCATTTCAGCGAAGGAGATTCAAAGTACTTTCCAACAGTATTATTCATATCAGGCAAAGGGCCAACGTTCGTGATTGAAGCCTCTCAATGACTTTATTTGCGTTGGCACTCTTCTCCAACATCTCTCAAATCACTGCCTATGAAAGGAGCTGAAGACTTGAAGAAGTAGCAACAAGATTCTGTATTTTTCTGTGCCAAAACTTTGTCAAATCAAATAGCGCAAAACACTTAGGATTATTTTCAAGTTTATATCTTAGAAATTCTAAGGAGTGAGTTTGTTCAGTTTACACTCACTATTAGAAAGAGTGTAAGAAGAAATTAACGTGTTTGAAATAGGGGTAAACACTTTAGAAAGTCTCTCGCCTGCATGCTTGAACATACAAGTCTCTTGGTGAAACCTTGAGCAGCTAGGAAGTCTCAATCAACTGTGATTGAGCAGGGTAAAGTCTTAAGTTGTTGTTCTTAAGCAAGAGAAGTCTCTTGCAGGGGTGCTTGAGCAAAAATAAGTCTTTAGGTAGAGTCCTAGAGCATATAATAAGTCTTTAAGTAGAGTCCTAGAGCATAGAAGTTTCTTTCTTTGTACTTGAGCATTATAGTAAAATCTCTTGGAAGTGAAAGAGGACTGGACTACTCATGTGTTGTAGCAGGAACTATTATAAATTGCTTTGTGTCTTTGTTCTCTCCCTGACTCTTTATTTTTTATCTGTGTGTTCTCTATTTTCCGCTGCATTCAGACTCTAAGTTAGAATCTGCAACATCAGATTCTGTCCAGATCTGTATTTAACACTTAGAAGAAGAAATAGAAGAAAAGACTCACATAATTCAACCCCCCTTCTTGTGTGTTTTTCTCACCTTCAATATAATGTTTAATTGCAATAAGCTTGATGTGATTAAATATGTGAAAGTCTAATTTTCATTGATTAAATCATAACTATAATTAGCTTGTTCATCATTTCATCATAGATCAAATCATTGTAAATTCTTTGTTATGAATTTATTGTTGAAATATTATGTTTGATTTGTTATTGTATTGGATTATCAATTTAGTGTGTTAGTTTTGATTGTAAGATAATTTTAATAGTTAAAGCCTTGTTCAATATTAAAATCAATTGCTTAATCATTGTTTTACTTGTATTCCTTTGATTCAACTGTTACAAACTAATATTTCAAACGATTTGTGAAAATGCTTTTAAAAACCGTATTTGTTTAAAAACAAAACTAAAAGAGGATCTATTCACTAATCTCTCTTGATCCATAAATATACCGTCATACACACCAACAACTGGTATCATGTGTCTGATATCTTTGACCAAGGTTTAACCACTAAAGAGTTAGTATGTGGAGTAAGGATTTGAAGGAAACATACAATAGAGCTTCGGTCTTTTAGGAGAAATTTAAGACTATTGGAAAAAGTGAATGAGCATGCATATTTAATCCAAGGACATGGAAGTTTGGAATTCAATAATAAATGAACAATTTCAACGTCAACTAAAAGTTGATCTAGGTGTTCATAACAAACCAAAAGTTGATTTGTTCAAATAAGGATACTAAGAAATTCTAATAGAAATTGAAGGTGAGGAATATTACTCATTTCCGCATTGCGTGTGAATAAGCATCAGATAAAAGGAAAAACACTCGTTTTGTATTTTCCAATACTGATTGTTGGATTTATGCAAGTGTACCAAATTGTTTACCAAGTAATAAAGAGTCAGTAGAGTATCGTATCTACGGGGATTGTTGCTCCAACTAGGCAATCCGCGTTACTTATTTGGGAAAAATAAAAATAAATAAAGATAAAGGGTTTAGAGTTTTGCAATTTAATCTATTTGAAACAGAGCAAAGTTTACCTGTTTTGATTGCAGAATGTTATCGGCGGTTAAGATTATTCAAATCCCTTCTATTTATTATTGGATATACGTAACAGTCAAATCTTATTCTGCTTTTAGTGTTTTCTATCTAAGTGATAAGTTCGTAGGGTTGTACTACCTACCAGCTCAAGTTGCACCGGTTGATCACACATGTAGGTACCTGTGGGGTCTTACTCTCTCAGAGGTAAGAGTTCATTGCCCTCCAGCTATCAGTTGCAACCTTTACACCAGAGTTCCTACGGGTTTCAGTGTTGGTCGGCATGACAATGTAATACGCGCTAAAGGGGAGTGAATATCATTTTAAAATTTAAATCGAGTTTGTAGCAAAATCGTTTTTAGTAAAGGAAAACATGACTTATCGGATTATGCAAGGTTTAATAACAATGATAAAAAATAACAAGACTATGTTCAAGCTAAGATTAACTTTAAATTGAGAGATTTTAAGTAATCATAATACAATTCACACAAGATACAAAACAAGCACAATCTCAAACCAAACCTAGAAACCATTAATCAATTATACTAATTAACATAATTTTCTAAGTGTTTGATAAATTGTCAATGAATCAAAACGATCTTATAGTAATGTGAGACAAATCAAAATCAAGTTTAAAGGGTTAAACCTAGAACACACTTAATTTCTACACCATCAATTTATCAAGCTTCAAATACACAATTAATCAAAATTAAAGAGGATAGAAAAGAGAGAAAACACCGAGATTTATAGTAGTTCACCCTTTCGTCCTCGCTTCGGGCTACGTCTACTCTTCTTGATGGAAAACACCTCCACCAAGGACTTCCACTAGAATATTGAATGTTTGATTACAATGTGAGTATATCAATTCTTTGAAACTACCCTGGTTCTTCAATTCCTATGCAATCACTCCCCCAATCTTCAAAATCTTTTGAAATTGATGCTTCTTGATGTATTCGAATCTCCAGTTATCCGTGCAATCCTTCAGGTTCTTCACTCGAACTCTTCGATTCCCCGTCCGACAATTAGATCCCCTTTAACATAAGAACTTTAGAAAGAACCCCCAAGACCTTTGGAGGTGGAATGAGATTATTCATTTCACTTTAGAACCTTGATTAACCCAATCAAAGAAAATGTGTTTAATCTTGAAGAATATATGAACAATGAGGTGTAGAGACTCTAGAGAGAATAGATGCAACTGATTCAATACTTTGGGTGTTACGAGGAAGTGACTATATATAGAAAAGGGTGTCGAGGCAAAAATTTTGGCCAAAAACATGTTGAATCAACTCACTAATTGTGTGAATCGATTCAGGCAGCTAAAAGACAAGTCTGAAGGCTATGAAGATTGATACGTATCGGACAAGATATGAATCGAATCAGACAGTCCCAGATGAAGATTGACACGATTCTATATAATTTGACTCGATTCAACCATGGTCGGAGAGTTTTTATGATACGATTCAAACTGTTTTGAATCGATTAAGAGTGATACGATTCAAAATAATTTGACTCGATTCAACCAAGGTTAGAGAATTTTTATGATACGATTCAAACTATTTTGAATCAATTCAGAGTGATATGATTCGAGACTTATTTAAATCGATTCAAATAGCTAGAAAAAGGATTTTGACATACACACATGAGGATTCCTCTTAACACTTGCTTCAGGGTACGTCTACTCTTCTTGTTAGAAAACGTGTATATCAAGGACTTCCACTATTGTTGAATTTGATTACAAATGTTGTGATTACAAGAATTCCCTCAACTAACCCTAATCTTCAATTCATATGCAACCACAAACCCCAATCTTCAATTAAACCTTGAAATTGGTGATTCTCCAAGTCTTCGAATCCTGAAACACCCATGCAATCCTTGAAGCTCTTCACCTAGAACTCTTCTTTGCTATCTCCGGAGCTTGGATCCCCTTGAACTTGAGAAGATTAGAACGAACCCCCAATACCCTTGGAGGTGGAAAGAAATCACTCTATTCACTTTGGATCCTTGATTCCCAACCAAGATCCTTGAAAGAAATCACACTACAATCCCTATAGCACTTTAGAAATCACACTACAATCACTTTTCTTGGGAGTCTCATTAACAGAGGGAACAACTTTGCCTTTGCTACTTCTCAATCTTTTGGCAGGACCTTCTCCAATACTCTGCACAAGTGGGATGTCAGAATCCATTTCTTCTACATCTATTACATTCTTTTCTTTTTCATCAGCCTGGACTTCCTCAGGATCAGATTATTCTTCAGTTAGTTTCTCATTTTCAGAGATAGAGTTTACAGCAGTGTCATTGGAAGGGGCTTCCTTCTCAGCAGTAGTTTTAACTTCTGACTCATCTTCAACAAGGGTACCAGTATTCTTATCCTATTTCTCCTATTGATCCAAATATGTTCCAACATCTGGTCCAACACCCTTTTGATCATCACTCTTCTTAGGAGAAGTTTGATCAAGGTCATTTATCACATTCTCTTCATCTAGATTAGGGTTATCGACATCCATAACTTCAGTACTATCTATTGCTGCGTTCAAGTCTTCTAGCTCTAGTTTTCTACCAGATTCAGAAACAACAGAGGGTAGGGTTTCATCAGGGGTACCTTTTTCAGCAGTGGAAGTTGCAACATCGGAAGCAATCTCAGGATTTTCTCCAGCTTCTGCATTCTTGAGATCTTTTGCAGAGATTCCATAACTTGGTTCGACTACGGTGGATACGAAGGGATTTTTCTTTTCGTATAGATCAACCATGCTTAACGGTGTCTTTGATTCACCCTTTTTTTTTTTTATCTTAGGAGCCTTTTTCTTCTTTTTGTGATTGCCTTCTTAGATTTTGGAGACGAAACCACTGTGATGGGTTCAACCATTTCGGGAATGGAGCTTTCTGGTCCCTGTTGATCATAGGAGAGATGTCCTTTTTGAACTTCATGGTGATGTTATGTTGTTGATACTGTTTGGTGAAGAGAGGAAGATGATGGTGTTTGATTGCAAGAGTGTGAATGTGAACGGTTTTTGGAAGTTCAGATAAAGAAGGAACGTGAGTAGGGGTTAGAGATGGATGACTGTGTTGAGATTGAGGTTGAGTGAGGGTTTGAAAGAAACTTCCTGAATTAACGTGCACCAATGAGAGGCGAGATAACTGCTATAACTTCTTAATCTGAGAAATACCTAATTTATCCTTAAGATTCTCAAACGGCTTCATATCAAACATTCCTATAAGAGTGTCTACAAGACGGTCTTCAGTATCCATCCATTCCTTTCTCATAAGATTAGAAGAGAAATGTTGGGACCAGATCTGATCATTTATCAAGAATGAATTCATTCTTGAGCTCCTTCACCAATCATCTATATTGCTGAACTCAGAGAGGTCATGTTCTTCAGAGTTTTGTTGATGTTTCAACATTGCCTGCAACATCCTGGTTTGCTGTACATTTTCACCTTTTAGATGTGGGACCCACTTGAAGCATTTTTCTTCAGCTTTAATGCCTACCATGAGAATTTCACCATTCTCATTGGTTACCAGACATTCTGAATTCGTGAAATTCACATTCATCCCTTGTTCACACAGCTGACTTATACTAATCAAATTTGACGTTAGACCTCTTACCCATAGAACATTGTCAAGCTTTGGAGATTCATTATTGATCAAATATC
>Ga0228710_1006082_pt1 | contig 18494 bp, 5 predicted proteins | sample MedpolnodulmetaG_FD_177995 | JGI IMG/M metagenome (GOLD analysis project Ga0228710, IMG submission 177995) | Root nodule microbial communities from Medicago polymorpha collected in Santa Monica, California, United States - pink nodules | ecosystem: Host-associated > Plants > Roots > Nodule...
GAAAAAAATAAGCTATAATCACTTTTTTTTTTTAAAAAAAAAATCAATTATCAAAAATGATATTTAACAGGAACTGCTGAAAACAGCTTCTCATCTAAAGTACTTTTTTTTCTTTTCAGATTATAATTTTTTGAAAATCTGTAACAAATGGATCAAAGCTTCTAAAATTATTATCTTTTATAATAAATAAGTGACTTTTTCACAACAAAAAAAAAACTGTAACAAGTGGGTTCTAAATACCTTTGGACCACCAGTATTCCAACTCAGCTGGCATAGGTATCCTAAGAGGAGATCTATAGAAAGAGTTCAACCACATTTCTCTTTCCTGATCTACTTCATGCGCGTATGTTTTCCAGTAATCAGGGACCTGTAACAGAATCATATGCATGTTTCGTTTCCTTGCATAAAATGAAAATAAGCAATGCATTTAAGATTTTTTAGTGAACCTTACTTCATAAAATTGGTTAATGAAGCCAGGTGACATCCACACATCCTCTCCTTCGTACAAGTAAGCATGCTGTGGATCATTATACGGACCTCTCTTTTCTCTAACCACTGCACAGACAAAATGTCTTATGATAAATGAAAAATAACAAGATTAAAAAACAGTATGGTGCCAATCAGGAAAAGGAAACATGGAAAATATCATATTACAAAAGTTGAAAGACTACTAGTATGCCAATAATCAACATGCATATTAAACCATCATCAATTGTTGAGATGATTGTCAAAGGGTAAAGAGGTGAATCTGATCATTAACATATTTGCGATGCATAGTTCTCCATCCAGGATAACTGCATGGCACAGCGACCTCAAAACAATTATAGTGGAATAACGATAGTAGCAAGTCTGTCACGCTTAGGAGTTTATATACAACTCAAATAATTTATACTGCAAAAGTGCAAATGTATAAAAGATAAGAAGAAACCCGAAAATAAAGGCTTGTATATAATTGCCAATTGGAATTAAATAAATATACACCTAACAGAAAACATAAAACCAAAAAGGGTGAACAACACTGCTACATAACAGAGGTAGACCAAAGGCAAAACCCAAGAGTAATGAAAAGGACTAGCTTGTAGAAAAAAAGCATGTAGAACAAAGCAATTGGCCACAGCATATATCTGCTGCACTGATCAAGGGCTAACAGATTTTATCTCATGTTTGCAGTTCCAGCCATATCGAGTGTTATCAATAAATATGATGTAAAGTTCCAATTGGTCTTTATATCATGACTTAGCCACAAATTGGAAAAGAACACTGGTGATGGGTGTTCTTAAATCTTACTTGGTATTGATATGTTTAAATGGTGAGAAGGAGATGTCGGAGGAAGGATAAGATAGTAGGACATGAATCTGTACTCCATCCGGAATGAAATATAAGCAAAAAAGGTAGTTGAAAAGTTGATGCATGTAGACTAAATTTTTAACCACATACATTGACTTTTCAACTACCACTTTTGCTTATATTTCATTCCGAAGGGAGTACATCTTAATATGTAGTAACATGTGTGCTAATTAATGGATCTATCAAACAGACAGAGGAAAGTCAATGACCAAAAACAAAATCATGAATACGAGGCTTTCAATTTCAAGTTTTGTCTAGACTAAACATCATACTTCCATCTGGCTTGTTCACAAACATGCGAGCCTTTGCAGCAGCAACTTCAGCTATACCAGCGTGCAGCTGAAATTGACAGAATGTCAGACAGTCAGAATGAGATATTGCCACACCTCTCAAATTACCAATATTATTTTTTTAATTTTCGTATACGAAGAGTATTTAATACCGCTGAAGTTTTGTCATCACATCCCTCATCATCATCCAATACTTCTCCAAAATAAAACCTACCCTGCATGGCACAGATAATGTAATAAATATGAAATAAAATAGGAATCCTATATGTGATTCAAGTAAGATGAAAGTGTATTTTTCCCTTATGTTGAGATGACTAGCATTTTTTAAACTTTGAAAATTTAGATGCAAGTTTCAATCACATAATACAGGTGGTACATCTTATACTTTAAATTGCAATATTTTGAGTTAAAAATGTATAAAGGTCTCCATAAGCATAATTAATTTACTGACACTTTCCAGAAAGCTAAAGCAAATCGTATTATTTTCTACAATTATGTTTTGAGTTTAATTTTAATACACTGTCAATGTAATAAAAAGTTTTACACTGATAACAAATCATAATCAAGCATGTGTGTGATTTTACAAGTAACTATTATTATTATTACTATTATTATTATTATTATTAGAGTCAAACGTTTTTAATGATCTGACGATTATAATTGATTGACCGTGTAAAAAACTTTTGCACTAACAGTGTATACTATTTAAAACCTTATTTTTATCTTAAAAAAGTCCAGCTTCCTCTCCCCCTTTTTTATAAATTTGAAAAATAAGTTGTTGAATGGAGTTAACAGTGACACAAACTTTATCTACTCCATGGACCTACATATATGATACGCTCATTAATTTCATATACACCACATCCATGCATCCTCCCATGCTTCATCTGACCAGCATAACGATAGCGACCTTTCTCCCTGGCCACAAAAATACAGTTTTTTCAGACCAGTTACAACGTATCAGAGAGAAGCCAAAATAAAGACAATGTAGCATGATGTCTAGAGCGAGAATCAAGAATCAATAATTGAACTTACGGCTTTTGTCCAAACTCCTTAACCCATTCACCCCTCTCATAATAGGGGACTTCATAGTCGCCATTTGCAAGAAAATAACTATCTTCAATATCCTTATCAAGCCATTCTCTCTCTTCTGGGGACATAAAATCCCTTCTTATTATCTTCCCTTCAGCTCGCATTGCTTCTTCAAGTCTGATGACATCGATAAAAGCATTCAAAGTTTTGTATGCAATAAATTGAACACAATTTTAAACTGTGGTACAATCTAAGACTTCAGATATACATACTTGGACCCGGGAGCAGGTTCTATAACAGGTACTTCAACTTCAATAACACCGTGACCCTCTGGGTCGTTTCGAAGCCATTCACCTTCATACCTATGATAAAGAAAATACACTGTAAAATATCCGTGACAAAAAAGTGTTACACAATGCAGTGGCATAAAAAGATATGATGAAGCTAATACATTTAATGCAGGAACACAAGCAAATACTCGCAACAGTTAAAACCATTATCAAACTAAGTCAAAGGCCTCGATCATTACCATGAAGCCGCAGAAAACATGACAAATAAATGCATTATTTAACTCATTTTAATCAAGTTCTGTCACTTTTTTTTGGGTAGTTAGCCAACTTGGATAACACTTCATATGCAATGGTTAATTACGGAAACCTTTCCAACAGGGACATATTGAAGGGGGGATGCAGGGGCTCCAACCCACCCACCACCCACCAAAACATGTATATTAGTATATTGTATTACATATAAACTATTATAAATATAATTTATTTATTTATTTTTGGTCGCGTAGCTTAGTCGGGAATCTAGGCTTCGAACCCTGACCCCGTCGTATTATTGTCCTTGCAGCAATCAACTGAGACAAATATACTCAATAAAACTATTTATTCATCAGAAAAAAATAAAATAATAAAACTATATATACACCCAAATATATCATCATCAAAGTTTTCTTTCAATTTCAAGATTGTTTCCTCCTTCTCTGTAACTAAGTTTGTCAAAGTAGGATAGTCAATTCATTGATACAGTAACAAAACCTCGTCAAAGACCAAAAGCTTGGTCCTTTGTTTGCCGCCTATATCAAATTACAAAGTAATGTGTTGGTCAGCAGTTTGTTTGTGCATCAAGCCCAATTGGCTTTTGCATGTGTAGACATAGCATATGTACTATCAGGTGTGAATGATTTTTGTTTTTCCAGCTCCCCTATCAGTCCTGTGTTTAACTAACAAAACTTGTATTGCCTATGGTAGCAGTCCCCTATGGTCACACAACCAGGCAAATCACCAACATCAGTGATAGCTTGTATCGTGAATTTAGCAAATCAATTTCAACGATCAGATTACTATCAATGGTCAAGATTTCTCTAAAGTCACCTTTTAACTACGGGGAATACATTCACGATCGTGAATGCCATTGTCGTAACATCCTAAAAGTCCCCTCCAACCCCAACACAATCAGACAATTACGGTACCGTTTGGATTGACTTATATGAATTTGTCTTCCGACATTAAAAGTTGTGATACTGTTTGGGAGAGCTGATATAAACAGTTTATGACGTGTCCATAAATTGTTTTCAGCTTATTTTCATAAGTTCTCTATGATAGCTTATGCAAACAATTTAACTCTACTTTACCTTTTATTAAAATAATGGCTTATACATAAGCACGTATATGATAAGTGATCATGCAATAAGTGCTTAACTAAGCTGTTTACCCAAACAGGGCCTGTATCTCATTCTATCTTGTTCTATTTACCACTGCCACTACCACCTAAACCATTTAAGCATAACTAACAGCACTAACTGCATGCTAAAACAATGTAGCAAAGACAAACCTGACAAGTCCATCTGGAGAAGTATAAACACCTTTTCCTTGAGCAATATCATCCCAAAGAGTTCCTTCATATCTAAAAATTTAGCAACACAAAACATTAATGAATAACAAACAAAACCAGTATTGTTAATCGCAGCCGGCAGAAAATAGGCATTTGTTTAAAGGGTTATGCTAACAAGTGCCCTTAACAATTGTTAAGGATTCAAAAAAGGAAATAATTGTTAAATTTCATGTAAAAAAAAGTTGCTTTTTAATCTTTCAATAAGCTGAATACACAATTTCCAAGATAAAGTAGCTACTTTAAGCTTCTTATCAAGTGTCCTTCAGGCACTTGTTAGCATTTCCCTTGTTTAAATTCCTCTATGCAACACTACTACAATGCCACCATTCGACAATATTGTGCTAAACACCTTATTGCAGAACAATAACTATTTGCTTAAATTCCACCTTGCTATAGCCTCTATTTACCAACACCGAACAAAACAGAGACAAACTATGAGTAAACCACCAAACTTTGTAGGATGCTTTAAAATATGTCCCTAAGATTATAAATATTTCGAAAAGGTCCTTATCTCTATCAAGCTGTCAAGTTTACTATGTTTAACCACTCATAATCAATTAGGTCCTTGTATTTTAACAACTTACTATAACTTTGGTCTCTATTTTTAACCACTTACTATCAATTTAGTCTCTAACATACTTTCGGAATGATAAATATGAGTAAAATTGAACAGAGTCGGAGCATTTTTGAAGTATTCATAATCTCAGTGACCTATTTTAGAGCACCCTACATAGTCAAGCACATTTATTATTTGAGAGCACCCTACATAGATAAAGTATTGTGTTCTGGTCAAATAGTCTAGTGACTATACTCACAAATTGGCATTCAGTGACTTTAAAGCGGGAAAGTCGGAGACTATGTGTCTATCTCTCTCTTATATTACACTCTCTCTCATCTTATTTATTGTTTCTCTTTCATAAAACACACAAAAATACACTAAAGTCATGTGACTTTCCCGTCTTAAAGTCAGTCTGTGTTCGATCTCAGTCTACTCAGACCCATCCATATTAACGTCATTGCAGCTAACAACTAAGTTGTACTTACAGGACAAACGAGACAAACTATATACTAACATAAAAAAAAAAAAAAACTAAAAAATGAAAAGAAGAATCTCTATAACATACGTGCTACCATCTTCAAAAACATAGCTAACCCATTTGAGAAACTCTTCAATCCTATCCAATTCTTCAATAACATCTCTAGGACCTTTAATAGTAGGAAGATTAGTAGGTATAGGAGGAATAGGTTTCCTATAAGGAAGATAAAAAGGAGCAATAGGAACATCTTGTCCCTTATAATGCTTCCATTGCACATATTCCCATTCATCAGGCGTAGCAAAAGCAGGGTCCCAACCAGTACCAGTAATGGTGTTATTCCCATAATCCCAAAGCTCTCTCAAATCTTCTTCTTTCCAATTCTCATAATCAGGTGGAAAATCAAACGGGTTACGAGGTTGAACCTTGCGACGAGCTTTTTTGTCGTAGTGTTTTTCGACATTTTCGGAATGATAAGCTTCCATTACGTCTTTGAAGTTTTGTTCTGGGTCGAATTCGGAGTCCGGGACTGATGTGACGGTGTTTTGGGAGATGAATGCGTTGAGATAAGCTTCGACATCGGGGTCGTCTTGGGTTTCTGGTTCTGAGTCGGAGGATGAGTCGGAATCGGAATCGGAGGGGTTTTTGGAGTCGGAGGTGGGTGGCTTTTGGAAGCGGCGAAGAAGGAACATTGTTGAAGATAAGGTTGGTTGTTGTTTGCGGGAAATGAAGATATGAAAGCTTGTATGTGAGAGTGAGGATGAGAGTGAGAGAGTGTTCCATTCAAGTTTAATTAATGTAGATAAATGATTTACTTGGTGTAAATAGGCAAACACCTTCCAAATTGTAAAATCTTACAATTACATCTTTGAAATTTGTGAAAAGGTAAAAACTTATCTAAATTATTAAACGTTAGTCAATTTACCTCTTCATTTATATATTTTGTATTCTTATGTTTATATGTTTGTAATATTTACATATTCAGGAGAAGGAGAGAATGCAGAGAAGGAGATGATCCAATTTAGACTTAGTAACATTGTCTATAATTGATACATAAACAATATTAAAAGATTTTAATCTTTATTTAACTATTTTTTTGTAATATTGATAAACGGGTCTAACCTTTAACGGTTGTGCATGTGAAGATGTTGAATTATCTCTTCCATCGTCTTCAAAGAAAGGGAGGAATAACCAAAAGGATGTTAATGATGAATTGCAAAAAACACCTACAAGGAAGATATTTCATCCTAAAGTGGTGTCTGAAAATCCCAAGAAAATAAAGAAGCGCCATCTTGAAAGTGGTAGCACTCCAAAGCTTGCAACACCGAAGCAACATAGTGAAAGTTATTTAAAAAAGATTCCCAAGTGTCAGCGGCAATTATTCGTTGAAGATGGAGATTTTGTCTCTTTATGATTTTTGGAAAATTTCAATGATTCAAAGGTTGAGCAGGGTGAATTTGAGAATTAAACCATAACCAATGAATCTGTTGTCGAATACAATTCTCTACAAAGTTTGGTAAAACCCTTGCCCTATGTTGAAACGGGAAAGAGACCCAAAAGTTCTACGAGTGGGCAAAAAATACACAGAAAGACAAATAAGCTAAATCTCCATAAAAATAAAAATAAACCAGGGGAGTTAGTTCTTTATGGACAACCACCCTCGAGAGTTGATGTAATACTTGATGAAGAGACATTAAGAGTATGAAATTTACTCGTTGTTGGAAGAGAACATCAAGAGAATGATGAACAAAAGCGGAGGTGTTGGAAGGAGACAAGAGAAACCTATCGTAAAGTGATTTTATTATTCATAGATGAAATGCATAAAGTTCAAGGTATGTTTTCTTCTCTGTTGATTTCATATTATACCATCAATGTTGGGTTTTAACTTATTGAATTATTTGTGAATCAACCGCAAATTGTGAGTCACTAATAGCATAATATAAATTTTTTGCTTAGTAAATATATCAATGGATTTTTTTTTATTACACATGACTATATTTGTAAGCGTTAATTTCTTGTTATAAGTTCTTTTGTTCTGTGTCAAAATATTTGTAAAATGCATGCACCAAATGTCAAGTTACCGTTGATTTTTAAAAGTTGCAATTGTAAAGTTATAATTGATTTCTAAAAGTCGTGATTATAATTATATCAATAAAATTTGTAGGCAATATGAGATTCTTACCATGGAAAGGCTCCGTTTTAGATTACGTGGTTGGAGTTTGCTTAACTCAGAGTGTGAGAGACTCTTCGTCAAGGTAAAGTTGAAAAATAATTAATTAATTTACCCAAATTTTCTTTGGCTTTGAATATTAATACTTACACCTGTTTCTATAGCAATGCATTTATGTCACTTGCTGCGAATTTCCCTGTTAAACCAGCTAGCAGGGAACAAAGCAAGAACATGGATTTTTCAAACTCAAAAGTTGATACAAAGATGAACTATATAAATGTTGAAGAATTTGAAGCCGAGAAATACTTTGAAACTTCCAAAGTTGATAACAGTGGAACTGAAAATAAGTCATGTTTCATTGAGAGAAACTTGGACCCTTCCAAAGTTATCAAGGAAGAGATCAACAACATGGATATTTTAGATCCTCAATCCGATAAAAAATTGAAGGATAGAAAACTTGAAGAAATAGAAGCTCAAAAGGTCAGCGAATCTTCCAAAGTTGATAATCGGAAAACTAAAAATAGTCCACCTTCCATAGAGAGAAACACAAATTCTCCTAGTAAGAAACAAACGCCCAATACAAAAAAAGGTAAGAAAAAAGGAGGAAAAAATAGGTTGTTGGAAAACCAAAGACAACATTGGGATACACTAAGAAAAATCCACACCAAAAGTGATCAACACATTGATCATGTGGATTCTGTTGATTGGGAAGCACTAAGAAATGCAAAACCTTATGAAGTTGCTAAAACTATTGAATTCTGTGATCAACAACACCTGATTACTAAAAATGTACGTATTTAGTTTTCTGTTGATAATATATAACTTTTGACATGTTATTATTGAGGTAATTATAATTTGTACATTATATATTTGTAGGGAGTATTGAACAAGTTAATGGACAAGTATGGCAACACAAGTTTAGAGTGGCTACGAGATATTCCACAAAAGGAAGCAATGTAAGTTTCAACATCTAGGTCTCTTTGGAAACTTTATTTTTTGTAAAATTTATCTATATTAGCCATCAACTTCAGTTTTTCTAATCAAATAAATTGTTCATGTTGCAGGGAGTATCTTATGGACATACATAGATTGGGACTGAAAAGTGTGGAATGTATAAAGCTTTTAACATTTCAACATGTTGCTTTTCTGGTGAGAATATGCGAAGACAAATTCTTGTTTTAATGAATAAAGCTATTTTTATTAGACAATTGTGTTTTTACTTATAAAATATTTGCCACTGCTAAAGGTGGATGTAAATGTTGGAAGAATTGTCGTACGTTTGGGATGGGTTCCTCTGCAACCATTACCTGAATCAATTCAAATACATAATTTAGAGGAGTAAGTGTCTTAGAGTTTTTATTTTATTTATTTTTACACTATTGTTTATATCACTATTTATTAATTACACTGTTTTGTGATATCTTGCTTTGTATAGGTACGAATTGCATTATCAGATGATAACCTTTGGAAAGGTACATATTAATGTTATTTAGAATAATATAGTTTTACCTTTTCAATAAGAAAATCAAAATCATCTTAAATTATTTTGCAGGTTTTTTGCACAAAGAGAAATCCAAACTGCAATGCATGTCCAATGAAGAATCAATGTAAACATTATGCGAGTTCTCTTGCACGGTATGTATTGCACTTAATTATTAAATCTGAAGAACACTTTATGGCTTGATGTTGGAGAGAGTTCAATAGCTTTGACAATACATATATATTGTTTTATAGGAAACTTTAATTTGCTTTGGGGAATAAATTGTACACTATTCTAAACCTACCGCAAAAAGCTTTGAGATACATTTTTAAGCACCAACCTTGTCTCTAAAAGCACCATCATGTTAATTGTAAAATGTATTTTTTTTTATCTATTGCAATCTATTATCATAAAACAATAAAATTTGAGATTTGTGATATCTACTTTTAATTTTATTCTGAAGTTTATGATATATATATATATATATATGTGTGTGTGTGTGTGTGTGTGTGTGTGTGTTGTATTATTGTTATTATTATAGTGACACAATTATATTGTATCCATCATATTTTTATGTCAATAACCGTTTCTTCGCACCTAATTTTAGATGTTGTTTAGCAGAATATAATCAAGTTATAGCCTTTATGTAATCATTGAAGATAAATAATATCACAAGAAAGGGGGTTTGAATTGTGATGTAATAAAATTTACCTATTAAAAATTTCTCAAACAAACATGTTAGTAACTTAATTGAAAATTAAGATAGTAATTGTGAGTGAGTGTGAACAATATAAATATTAAAGAGATAAGGAAGAAAGATCACACAAAAGAGTTATCATGGTTCACCCAACGTGGGCTAGTCCAGTCCCCGCAATACTTGTGAGATTTTCCACTAGGTAGTTGAGTTATGACTTAATCTCAACTCCTTCTTTCTTTTTTATCCTTACACTAACTTCTTTCAACTTTCACTTGGTCAAGTCACTTGCTGTTACGAGCAAGAATTTTTACAACCTTTATGCTTTCTGCACAATTACAAATTTTTTACAAGAGTATTTGAATTTGAAAAGTATTAATCTTCTTCAAAGATTTAATACACGAAAAGAGTAGCCTGCTCAAAACAAAGATATAGTTCTTCAGTGATTTGTAAACAAAGAGATTCTTGATGAATATGTTCTTTTTCTTTTGCTCAAAAGTTGAGTTTCCCTCTTGCTGTAGTATTCTATTTATAGGAGAGGAACTCTTGATAACTTCTTTCTTTCTTGCAGCGCAAGACTCAAGAGAGTCTTTGAGATGAAACTGTTCTTTTGAAAGTTGAGATCGATCTCTAAAACTGTTGAAGCTTTCCTCTGTACTTTGTTGCTTGCCACGTGAGACATGAGTTTTGTACAACTCATTTCCTTTTCATTCTTGCTGTAGCTTTCAATCTTGAGCCCAAAGAAAAGGCTTTTCTTGTAATAGGTAGCTTTCCTTGTCATGTTGTGAGGTGACCAAAGAGTGAATACCCAAAGGATCATAGTTTTGTATTTGTCTTACACTTTTGATGTGTTGTTGAGTTTGTAGTGGTCCTTCTCATGCCAACCTTTTTGCACATGATATTAAATATGTTCTTTTTGTTCATTTGTACATTTGTAGTAAACTTCAAATAATATTTTCTTGTCATGACATAACTTATACTTCAAATATTTATTGCTTCCTTAAATGTGACATTCTCAATACTTCCATTTGCCCGGTACGTGTTTGGCTTGTTTTGAACTAAAGTCCACATTTGAGACCAATGTTTGAGATCAATCTCTTTATCATAACTTGGTGCTTTCCTTGGAAATCATATAGTGCTTTTATACCTTTACCTTAAAAAGAAACACTCAAGAGCACAAGTTATATAACAATTAAAATCAGAATTAATAAAGTTTAATTTAATTAGTCTGTTATCTTTAAAACAAAAAATAGGGATTTAGATTTTATATCAACAATCATAAGTTACCATTAACACATACTCATATCCATTTACCCTTTATGATTGGTTTTGCTATAAGTAGACTATGCAAAATAAAAAAAATCTAATGTATATGCAGGACAAAGTTTACCTTACCACCCAAGCCAACCATAAATCAAACAATTGTTGTGACCTCACTAGGTCATGCTAATGTATCAACATTTACTGTTGTGGAGGGTAAAACATGTGAGCCTATAATTGAGCTGCCAATGTCACCTGAACTTGAAAGCACAAAATTGGTTGATTTTGAAAGAAGGCATGATGAGGATGAAGTAGACATTGAGGATATTCTTTCAATCAACCTATGTAGTCAGCAATCACCAGACATTCCAAAAGTGCTCGGTCATTCTTTTGAAGAATATGACCATGACATTAGTTCATCAATCGCTTTAGTGACATTATATCCACATGATGCACATATTCTTTTACCAAAAATAAAAAGTGTCAACCACCTAAGAACTGAGCGCACAATGTAAGTTTCTCGTTGTATTGTATTATTATGTTATCTCTTTATTTAGATCTCTTAATATTCTTAATTCATTCATGGTTGTATTATCTCTATTAAATTAATATTTAATTTTGTTACCATGTGTTTCTTACTATTGTCAAGAGTCCCACATTGAAATAGATTTGACATAAACATGTGTTTATAATTGAGGGAAATCTTCATATCTCAAATTGGTTTTGTACATTTGAGTTGGATTCAGCCATCATTCTAAGAGTTATTATCATCTTTCTACTTGTGTGAGAGTTTTATAAAGACTTTTCTGCTTTCACTTAAACTATGTTAATAGTGTTTTTTTAATTTCTAAATATTTAGAGTTGAATCATTGTGCATTATCATTCTTTTGTAAAATATTCCCCTGGTCATTGTACTTTGTACAATAATGACATCAAAATTATTAGTTACTTCAAAAGCTTTAAGATGTGTTTGAAAATGATGTTTTAGGTATTTGGAAATGGAGTTTTATGTATCTCGGATGTTGATGTCAAATGTTATAACATTAATTAGCCATTACTATAGTTCTTGCATGACCATTGACTTACTTGAAAAGTGATTTTTTTTACACAAACAATTATTACTTTAGGCCTTATAAACATTTTCTTTTACTTTGATATGCATACTCAACAACAAACACCCTTGTTGAAATGTACTTCGTAAACAGTTACAATGCATGTGGGATAACTCTGCAACCTTGTTAGCTAATAACTTCATATCAAATCGTTAAATAATGTTTGTTAAAATTTAAATTATTGTTTTGTTGAATTATTTGAATTTTAACATGTAGATATTTCAAGTTCTAAGAAACTTACTTATACTTGTTACTTTGCATGTTAAGACTTACATGTTTCCCCCCTTTATTTGTTCAGTTATGTTCTTCCGGATAATCACCCTCTCCTAGTTGAGGTAAGTAGCAAAATAATCACAAAGTACACTTTTATACACACATCAAAATTTATATATTCATGTATCTAATTATTATTAATTTTACAATATCCTCCACGAGAACATGATGATCCATCCCCTTATCTTTTGGTTATATGGCTACTAGGTACTGCCTTCGTCCCTTCTTATCAGTCCTTTTTCGACTTTACACACATATATAAAGGAAAAATTATTAGTAGTATAATTAACGTTTACATTTTGTGTGTATAACTATTGGTACTAAATTGCTCTGTGTATAGGTGTATTTAATATATATTTTTCATGTTTTAAGACAAATTAGTAGTAATAATTATGGTTATATTGAAAAAATAATAATTAAATATATCTAGTAATTTGAAAGAAAGCTTTTAGAGATAATTTTTTATTCCAAAAGATACTGATAATTAGGGACGAAGTGAGTATATAGTATATACAGTAGAAGTATTGCTTAAAATAAATTGTTTTTTGTTTTAAGAAAGTATTAAGAAGAAATACTCACTTGTTGTGTATTCTTAAAAAGCTGAATTAGAGAGCTCAGGCTAATCAAGCAAGACCAACTTGCAGGAGGAAGAGAAATATCAAACTCTATCAGTTCCAGGAACACTTCTGGTTAGTTAAACTCTACTAGTTTTGAACACCATTTTTTCTTTTACAATTAAAAGGGCCACTAGCTAGTTTCAATATTTTATGAAACAGATACCATCAAAGTTTTACAACTCGAGAGTTTACCTCAACTCGTTTTGTTTAGGTAAATTCGACTCGAGAATTCGCACGAGTTTACCTAAAATTAAAATTATATAAAATTTATTATATGCATGACATATATAAGTTAATATAATATTGTAAATAGGTCAACAATGTAAAATATGATTTAATTACAAAGATAAATTATACCAAACTACCATAATAAAACGTTATGCTCAACTTAGCATCAAAATACAAAAATTAACGCACAAAATCATAAGTTTTATAAGTCTCTAAGTTTAAGTCATCCATAAAACCATCCAAAAAAGCAAGTTTCACAAGTTCCTAAAGTTGTTAATAAAACTATCTAAAAAACAAACTAGTTAATTTCTTCAAAAGGTCATCAAACACCACCACTGCAATCCTAAACGGTGTTGCAATCACCAGCGTCGAAATCTGAATTTCCACCGTCGGAATCGCAACCCTAACCGGTATGTGCTCCCCTGTTCATGGTTTGAGAACTCAAAGAAGAAAGAAAAAGAAAAGATTCATTTCAGGAACAACGTGTTACTGTAAATGTAACTATTCAGTATACGTTTCAGTCTTTGAGCTTGTAGAAAAGGAATTGGATTTTGAAAAAAATGGGCCCAGAAAAAGGGCCAATTTTTTATTAATTTTTTTAGATGTTAACTCGGTCAAACTCGTCAAACCTTCCGATTTAACTAAAAACCGAGTTTACCTCCGTGTTAACACGATTTTGGTACCTAAAAATGTAAACTCGGTAAACTCAGAGTGTTAACACTCAATTTGTGGAACATTGGATACCATGTCGAACTGCAATGAGAGCTCAATTTCCCTTGAATGGAACATACTTTCAAGTTAATGAGGTAAATAATTAAAACTATTGCTACATGTTTGGCTCATAATGTCTTGAAAAATACTTATCGTAACATTTCCCTTTTTTTAGGTTTGTGCTGACTTTGCTTCAATGATACAACCCATCAATGTTCCAAGAGATTGGGTACGTTATTTAGAGAGACGCATAACATATTTTGGTACTGGTGTATTGGAAATAACGAAAGGTAAATGAACATGATACACTTTGTTCTTTTTTAATTGTCTATTTAAAGTTATTATACATAACAAGGAAATTAATGAACTTTGTTGTTTTGATAAAATTATTTATCTTTTTCTCCATGCAATAAATAGTTAAAGGTACTTTTAACAAAACAAGAATGAATGTCGTCTATGAACTTTGACAATAATACGAGACAAAAATACCAAGTTAGTTATTTAACTTTATTAAAAGTTTTTTAAGATTTTTTTAGTTTCAAATAAGTCCTTTAAGTTGTTAATTTAATGCATCTATTTAAAGTTTTTAAGTTTCAAATAGGTCCTTGAAAGGGTGATGATGCATTAAATTAACAACTTAAAAGACCTATTTGAAACTTAAAAAACTTGAAGGACTAATCCGATATTTTTTTCAAACTTAAAGGAGGAAAAGAAGTATTTCGCCAAAAAAAATTAATATTTTCTACGATACCGATACTTGAAAAGAAATGATGAGAATATTTTGACTTAATCATAGTGCAAATAATAATAAATATTCGATCAAATATCAATGCAGGTATGTCTTATGAAGAAATACAAAAATTCTTTTTGATAGGTAAGAAATGTTAATTTATACTTTATATATCATTTGATTGTGTATAAATTCCTACTTGATATGGTAAACACACAATATGTAATGTCCTTTATATTTTACAGGGTTCCTTTGTGTGAGAGCAATTGATACAATAACAAGAGCTCCAAAGCCTATATCATCTATATATATGGCATCGCAACACAACAAACCAAGTTCGAAATAGTCAAAGAGAAACAAAAATGTGTCAACTGGGTCACCAAAGGAGTTATAAGCAGTTCATGCCAGTCCTTAATAAAGTATCAGTGCTTTGGTTTTCCTTTCTACTGTGGTTAAGGATAATTTGTATGCTGCTTTTGTTCTTTTTCCAAACTTCGAATTCGGTTTGTTTTAGAAATACTTGATTATCGTTTTTGTTGATGTATTTCAAGGGTTTAGTCTTTTGTTCGTTATGTACTCTTTTTTCCTTCATCAAGTTTCATCTCATTGGATTTCCTGATAAGGTTTTTAACGAGGCATACGATGTTTATGCCCTTGACTGTTTACTTTGAGTTTTGGTGAGTCCCCCAATATTTGTAATTTTCTTCTTTTTATTTTGGATAATTTCTCTTATCACCCACTTTCTCTTGATCTTGCTGAGCATGTTAATTTAATCAACTTGGTTGTTCTTCTATTTGAAGATTCTCCATGAAACCAAAGATTAATTTTTAACTCATAAGAATAAAAACATAAATTTTAAAATGCAAATATAAGTATTATTGGAGAGTTTGATAAACTTATTATAATTATCACATATACTACTTATCTATCTATAGCTAAAAAAAGTCCCAACTTAGTTTCTATTATATATGCTTTCTAGCAGTTACATTACATCAAACAGTGGATACCAAATTTCCTAGCTTTATATTGTCTAAAGCTAAATTAAGAAGATAATATTTCTCTCTTTGAAGCATGAAAATATTTATGATTTCAAGGCTTATGATGCTGTGTGTAGATGTAGTCTAGGTGAGCTTCTAAAGTCATTCTTCTCTGCATACAATCTTCATCTTCAATATCACACTTTTCCATTCCTAAGAGCTGTGAAATTTCATAACAAACACAATATAAAAGGTATAGTCTTTTAAAATTAAAAAAAAATGGGGAATAAGAAAGTTATTATTAATTAAAAAATTAACTCTGATAGTCATTTCTTAAAAACAATTGTAAAGCACAATAAAATAAAGTTGTGTCTACCTTCAAAGATTCATCTGCTTCAAGCTCCAAAACAAAGTTATCCCCTGAGACTTCAATTTTTGTGTTTGGCCCTGAAGAAACCAAATTCTACTTTGTAAAATTCACAAGGAGATAAATTAAAATGAAGTGTTAAGTATTGCATGCTTACCTTGTTCATTGGTAAGTTGTCTGGCAGAGAGTATTGAGGATGAAAGTAGAAAGAAAAGGAAAAAGATTTGAGCTCCAAAGATAAAACTTAGCCTCATGTTCACTTCAATAAGAAAAGGGTTTTGGGATTGGGACTATAGAGTGTAGAATTAGAAGGGATAGTTTGGTGTTGGTACCAACAGAAAGCTATATATAAAAGTACATACATGCAAGCAAGCAAAATGGTCTCTGCTACTCACATGGGTGACATAGAGTTGGGTGACATTGGCCAATCACAATGTCACAATGCTTGTGTTTCTCTCTCTATCACAAGCATTGTGACATTGTAATTAGTCAATGTCACCCAACTCTATGTCACCCAAGTGCTATCTGGGGATTTCTAAAAGAAGGCAGTTCCATTTACAATACGTGGGCCCAATCACCATTTTCATGTGAAATTTTAAATTGAAAATTGCTTTTTAAGATTAAAAATTGTTCTCTGCCACCCTAAAATTATCATAATACCTCAGACGACTGTTAATAACATAACGCTATCCCTTAATTATCATAACAAACGGCAATTAACTGTCGTTAGTTGTATTAAAGTAATTTTTGGATGCGGTAGAGCAATTTTTGAAGCTTGATGAACAATAGCTTTTTAAATATTCATGTTTTTATAATATTGTTATGGTCTTGCTAACGAGTGTCTCTGTGACAACGTTTAAAGATCTCAAATATAGAAATTATTTCTCAAAAAAGTCAAACACTACAAATTTTGATACATTAAATACACATATATTCATGAAAACTTACGATTTAAAATCTTTAATCAGTGTCCCGAAGACACTCGTTAGCATTTCTCATACTTTTAAGAGCCTAAGTGGGGAGTGACCCTTGAAAAAAAAAGGTGGGAAACATCAATCACACTATACACACACAAGAGAGATATTTTAGATTCGAATTAGCGTTTCAACAGAACATACATCTCTCTAGTCTGGTGGGGAGCGTTAATATTTTTCTTCTTTGTTCGACATTGAACTTGTGTCCTCCAACTTTATTAACCTTTAACTCAAATCAGGTCAACTACTCAACGTCTCAAACTCAAGTCTAGTTATCAATAAATGAAAATTTAGGTTCAACATAACTCAACCATACAAAGGTAGTTTGTAGGCTGATGATTGACTCTCTTCTAATTTGAGACTCTCAACGGATCTTAAATAGACCTTTTTTTTTGTTAGCCTTTTGGTTCATGGGGTAATGATGCCCCATTAACCTGGAGTTTGAGAAGGAGTTTAGTAAAGTCTAACTAAAAACTGTTCTACCAAATAATCAAACTTGAGTTCTTAAATATCATACTAAAATTTGTGTTTGGTCTAATTCAATCTTACAAAACTTGTAAAGTGATGAAAGTCGATCACTTATAAACTTCTGTTCAATAAATATCTTACCATATAATCTTATATGGTCTCAAGACCAATTTTATACTCCATTTGTCTCATAATAATTGTCACACTTACATTTTTTTTTTCTATCTCAAAATAATTTTCACTTTAAAATAAAATGCAACATTTATTATTTTTCTACACTAATATACTCTTATGGAAGATTGTTAACATTAACAAAGGTGGCATTTAACATGGGACCATGGGTCAGTTGATTTTTACCACTAGATTAAAGAGGAATACCGATTTTATCATGGTATGTCTGCACTAGATTTCTTTTTCTTTCACTTTCATTGTCTTCAACCTCTACCTATGGAATTTTATACTCACTTTCAACGAAGAAGAACAACATGAAACAGTAACAAGAACCAATAATCATCATCAACAACATCTCAAATGGCACAATAACCAATAAATCATGAAAATAACAAATTAAAGGTACGCTGCATCATGAAAATAACCAATATTCTTACTTGCTCAACATCTTGATGAACAAGTTCATGGCATTCAAAGGATTTTGCAGCATGCTCTAAAAATGAAGAACGGCAAGAGTAAAGCTAATTGTAACAAGGAGCACCATGCATCTTCTCATGTAATGCTTGCAACTAAAAATTAAATACCCACAAAATTAAAATCATTAAAAACAATGAAATTTGAATCAAAATGAAAACTTTGAGGAAAAAAGTGAAAGGAGAAACA
>Ga0228710_1006083_pt1 | contig 18493 bp, 11 predicted proteins | sample MedpolnodulmetaG_FD_177995 | JGI IMG/M metagenome (GOLD analysis project Ga0228710, IMG submission 177995) | Root nodule microbial communities from Medicago polymorpha collected in Santa Monica, California, United States - pink nodules | ecosystem: Host-associated > Plants > Roots > Nodule...
AATCAAATTGAGTGTGGTTATGAACTTATTATGACCCTCACGTGCCTAACATGACTCCGAGTTTGTTTCAACATTCGCATCACACACACCTGATTCAACTATAATGAAAATAATGAAATTCCCTTATACAACAACATAAATGGTTATTATTATCTAATTAACATATGCGAAATCGTAATCAGCAAGCTGAGGTACACACATTAAGACATGACATAATTAAGCTTATAGAGATACATAAGCTCGTTTTGTAGAGTAGAAACTAGAAAGGATAGATAGATTGTGATGCTATGCACGGATATGATATAGGAAACATGAATTTGCGAATTAAGGGCATTTTCCTTTGCCCTTTGAGTTCTTCATGTCTCTGTAACAAGGACACTCATCTTTGTTGCCATAAGTACCAGATGGTACACAGTTACATTTCTCACAACAGATCCCACAAAACTTCAAGCATCTGTCCTGAATCGAAGCTTTGGAGCATCTTACTGCACACTTGCTGTTACAGAAATCTAAATCCACAACCCTTCATTAGTTTACAAAGCAAATCTAGTGGTATATATAGAATAAACCTCCCTAATTTTTTTTTTTAGTAAAGTCTCTAAAATATATAAACATAATAGGTGCTCCTTAAGTAAATAAAATTTGTCAATTCAGTCTATGTTAGTAAGATGCTGAAGACTAACATTATCAAGGCCGACCTAAATGCCAAGTTAGGGTTTTAGATGTCAAAATTTTGGGCTAAAAAATTCTTCAAAAAGTACACGTTAATTATAAATATATAATATGAGATATTAGTTTTAGATGTTCACCCAACTCAATTAGTCAAGATGGCAGTTTCATATTCTCCTAGAGTCTGGCCTTGAACATGATCATTTTTCATTTATTTTAAGGGCTAAATCGAAGATTTCATATATTTTAAAGACAAATTTTTATATTTAGGACTAAATTGAAAAGATACTACTATTTTATGGACTAAACTAGTAATTCATTGAAACAAATTAAACACATGCACTGATAGGAAAACAAATGAGGAAGGAACGTCAATAATATAAATAATATTGGCTTACCAGAACCAGCAAATGAGACTTCCAATAAAGAGGAGCTAAGGACAAGAAGGAGTATAGCAAATGCAAGCTTCATCTTGATTTCACAGTGTTGAATAAGAGAATAGGGGCAGAATATATAGAGTTGTGATGTGGTATATATCTGGCTTTTAAGGAATTTGAAACTTTAGTACTTGGTTGTGCCGTGGAAGTGTGAGCCAGTTAAAGAATGTGATTTTTGTAGTACCTGAATTAATGAATGTTAGGTGAATTCGAATGATGTTACGTGAGACTTCATTGCTTCTTAAGTACTTCCTCTCTTTGTTTAAACATGCATCTAGTTTAATAAACAAATTTTAAATATCTTCTTGCTTTTTATTAGCTAACTCACTAATTTAATCTCCCTCTTGGTCCCTCTTATTAATATAGATGTAAAATAAGTGGTAATATAAAGCTATAATTAGCAAAAAGTAGTCAATGTAAACTATGACCAAACTTTTCCTAAAAACACAAACAGTTAAAAATAACAGAAAGAGTAATTGCATATAGCCAAATTTGCAAGCAGGACACAGCTGGAATGTGATTATGATATTTTTCATGAAATGAATTTTTTTTTATGTAAAGTCATGAAATGGATCTTAAAGGTCAGTTTGGTTCGAGAATTAGGAGGAGAGAGATTTTAACAGAGGGGAGATATTTAAATTAAAAACGTGTTTGGTTCGCAAGGAGAGGGGAGGGATTTTAAAATTACTTTACTGTTTTACCCTTAAACTTAATTAAATAAGGATAATAAAGTAACGAAACAATAATTATGTAATCGATAACAACACGATGTAGACGATGGATAATGAATTAGTAATAGGGTTATACAAGTAGTAATAAAAGTTGTTACACGATAATTAACCTATAACATAATAATAATAATAATAATAATAATAATAAAAGTTGTTACAATGATAATATAACATAATAATAATAATAATAATAATAATAATAATAATAATAATAATAATAATAATAATAATAATAATAAAAGTTGTTACAATATAACCTATAACCTAGTAATAAAAGTTGTTTCAAGAATAATATAACCTAATAATAATAAATGTTGTTATAAGGATAATATTGAGATTTTAAATTAATCTAAGGATAATTTTGGCAATGCAATAAAATATGTTCCCCTCCTCTTCCCTCCCCTCCCCTTCTAAAAATTGAACCAAACACTTCATATTAAAAATCTCCCCTCCCCTCCCCTCCAAAACTCTCGAACCAAACGGACCCTAAACCCCATGATTTTATACACAAAAAAAAAGTTTATGTTAGTTTTTCCTCTCAAAAAATAATTTATGTTAATTTTTATTTGCAGATATTTTGTTACTTTAATGTTATAGAATAAATAAATTCAAAACTTGTACTAAAAAAAAAATCAAAACAGCCATGATAATATTTTACGTGAAAAATTCATGCTTAATTAATTAATGAAATGTTCTCTTGAAAAAAATCAATATAATGCGAGATTTTAATTTTATGTGTTATAGTCCTACCCCCAAATTAAATTCTAATATTTTTTTTTAGGGGAAACTCTAATATTATTTGTATAACATTTTTAATATTTAATTTATTAGCATTATTATTTTTTGTTAATACCAATAATAAATTTAAAATCAAACATTTTAAAATAAAAATATTATGTCCCTTGTCTTATTTTGTATCTCGTTTAGTGAAATATTTTGTCTCAATTAAATTATCATCTTTCAATATCAATAAAAACTAATTATTTTGGTTCACGAAACGAGTATGGGGATCATCCACAAAGGGACAACCCCAAGTAAGAGCTTGTTTGTGTCACGACCCTCACTTTGTTTTGGAAAAATAAATAAATTTAATATTTGATGTGAAATTAAAGTACAAGGAGAAGATAATATTTGATTAAGGTCCACACTATAAAAATAAATATACAAATATTTAATACACTAAAAGTCTATTTATCGCCCTTTGTATCTTTATGTGTTATGAATTTTCATTTTTTTTTATCAGGTAGCCTAGTGGCTAGAATTCACCTTATAAGGTGAATAAATGGGGTGTTCGGGGTTCGAACTCCGACCCCTGCATATAATAATGCATTGTCCTACCAACTGAGCTATGCTCACGGGTGAGCTATGCCCACAGGACATGTGTTGTGAATATTATTAAGAATCAGATGTAAATGATTGTCTTGTTACATATTTATTATTATTGGGACAAATTTATATATAATTATGTTGATACACTTTTTAATTTTTTGGATATGTCGTTGTCCGGACATTGTGTCCAAAGCAACTAAACAAGTGAGTGGAACACTACATTTTAACTTAAAACTTAACTTTTAATTTTTTAAACAATGTGTTTTTTTCATCAACGTATTTTTTATTTTCAACTTAAATAAAATAATATGGAAGATAGTAAATGTTTTTCTTTTGATGGGATGAAAGATAGCGAATGTTACTAAATCATGTGATTATCATTTAATTTAATCTATGTCACACATATAGATATTAGGTGAATTCTTGGGTGAGGGTTTAATTAAGTCCCTCACCGGTGAACCACTATAAACAATAATTAAGAGCCATTAGATCAATCAAACACATAAATTTTATTATACACTATATGCACTGGATCTTCTTGTCTCTTCTCTCTCATCATCCTCTCACCTTTTCCCATCCCCTGATTAGTGACCGTTCACTAGTTGTGCATCTTTCCAACTTAAATGTTATAATGAAGAGAACGATGGAATATCTGAAATTCATTTTTTAATTAAAAATTCTTCATGTTTCATTATTCTCATTGAAATTATGAAGATGAGAGGTTTATTTTTTAAATTATCAAATCATTTATGCATTGAATTTGAATAAAATCAAGGAGGGTCGTGAATCAATTTTGTAGAGATAGAGGTGTGGTTGCGGGCAGCAAATTGCAACTTAAATTTGCTCAACCAATTAAACACCGTGAGGATAAATGTATGGTACAGTCACAATGTTTCAAGATGCATAAATGCTTATTAAAAATAAAATGTAGTGCAAGTTCATACTTCCATTGCACACATTCGATTAAGGCTTAAATCATCATGTTGTAATATGTCTTGGTTAAAATAATCTATGGCAGCAACCATCTTGTGCAGCATTTTTGGTTAGAATGGAACTAGATGGGGAAGAAAAAAGGAAAACGAAAAGGACGAGATTCTGTGTGGCAATGTAAAGTTGTTCTCCTTTTTAATTTTCAACAAAATTTAACCATTGATTAAATCTAATGTTATTTTATTCATGGTCCATCGGTGAGGGATTTAATTGGGTCCTCACCCTAAAATCCACCTAGATATTATCTTTAAGGTTATCATAATTCTTTGGTATTCAGGAGAAAATGGGTACCGGTACTTGTCATACATAATTTAAGTTTACTTAAAAAATATTAAATGCGAAATAAAAAAAATGGTGTGGCTTCAAATAATTGAATGGTTAGGTACAATACTCAATAAAACTTTAAAACCCAAACACTCAATAAAACTTTGGATACAATATCTAAAAATGATATCTAAAACTTTAGCTACAATATCTAAAATTGTGGTTAGATGCATATGTAAAATAGATTTACATAAAATGTAGACTTTTTTTTTAAAAAAAAAAATAAAATTTTACTTCTGTTTTATTATATAAATGCAAACATTTTTTTTTATACAATGCAATCATTGTTGTTACTTATTAATAATGAAAAGGAGGGTTTTATAGCACAAGTTAATATCATGTTATCAAGATCAAGAAATGACGATTGTAAAAATTCAACTTATTTGTTTGGCAATGATAAACAACCAGAATATATGAATGACATATTCCTCAAATAATCTGAGAATAAATTGGTACTAATTGGTCGTAATGTAACTGTAGAAATAAAATAAAATAAAATAAAGGTACTACTAATTTTATTTTATTTTTGAAAGAAAAGGTACTACTAATGTATAAACGAGATTATGTAATTTTTATTATTTGTAACTTGAAAGCAATTTCTTTTGTTTCCTTTGAAAAGAAGTTGCTTTCGAACATGGGAAAAGGATGTAAACGACATGCTATTTCAAGCATGCATGCTTTAAGGAGTCTTTTTTATAACACCTTTTCAATTTTCTCAATGTTGTAGTAAAGTTTCGGCTAATCCAGAGGCCAGACTCCAGATGTCCCTCCAAATCCAATCCGTGTTACGATTCACCAGAAATCTGTTTTTTTACTCATCTAACATTCTGTTCCTTTTCCAGTCAAAGATAATTTGATTATTTTTTAAGTTACTGTATAACATTTTTTCTAAGATTTATTTTGTCACGGACTCAATGGAACGCTAGTGTCTAAGATGGGGAATGGGTTCCTGGCATGGGAATCTCTTCGGTGTGAACATTTATATCCTTAAATATTTTATCTCTTGATTTTTATATTTAATTTTCTCTGTTTTTATTTTTTTAATGACCATGATTTCATTAGAACTTGCAGTCACATTGCAAAGAATTCAGTCTTGTTTAAGATAAACTATCAAGCATGTGGTTTATTGGTGTTCAAATGCTAGTCAAAGATACAATATACTTTTTGAAACTTTTGTAGGTTGCAAATTTCTTTATATTGTTTTCAACATCAAAATTAATTTTATTAGAAAGAGAGAAGTCCAAATAGTAATTTATCTACCAATTGAAGAGAAGTACAAAGTGTACTCAATCCATCAAAAGTGCACAAGAAAATTAACTATCCAAATTCCAAACAAAGAAGAGGGTTTGAAATCTTGATGCAACATAATAACACAACCTTTGGAAATCGTGATGAATGGCGGCGAACCTTGGGGTCGATGACAAGAAAAAGTTGGGAAAACATGTTGGAGCTTGGGCCGCCGGAAGGAAAAGGGGTAAACCGGCGATGTGGAGGAGAAATCTTGTTTAATTTATATGAAAAATATGGTTTGTGACCTTCTCTATTTTTAAAAAAAATAAAAAATAATGTAAGAGCCCATTACTATAAAATAAATAGAAGGTATAAAATAGAGGAGATCTTTACTCGAAAATCTAAGGTCCCTTTGGGGGTGGTGGTATGTTTTGAAATCTTTAAAAGCTAAATCAATTTCTATTTTGAGTTTTTAGAATTTCTTCACATATATAAAAACTAAATTAGTGTTAAAAGTCATACAATCCTACAAAGTCTTTTTAAAAATCTTCAACACTTTTTTTTCTTCAATCAAAATAGTCTTTTAACATCTCAATCCAAAACACTCCTTTTAGTTTTGAGTTATACAATTTTCAAAATGCAAAATCAGTTTCTAACAAAAAAAATAAAATCACCATAAACATATCTTAATCCAAACATTTTTTTTTTAAAGAATCCAAACAACTCATAATTAGGAAATTTTATCAAGGAATGAAAGTATTGATGAGTTTGATGAAGAAAAAGTTAATATTTAAGTTTCAACATAATGAATGTTTAATGTCCTCATTAAACTTCTTAACAAGTGCCCTAACATTTTTCTTTTAATAATAGTGGTGAAAAGTTGTGGTTGTCGGCATAAGCTTGTCAAAAGTGGTGGTCATAGTAGAAGTTGACGATGGTCATAGTGCTGGGTCTGAGTAGTGGTTTTTGTTGGTTGGAGTAGTGGCCAGGGTAGTAATTGTAGTTGATAAGTGCTAGTTAGTGATGGTCGGATTGATAATCACCGAAGGTCGAAGCAATTGTTGAAGTGATGATTGACGGTGGTCAAAATAGTGACTTGTAGTGGCCAATAGTTAGTTGAGGTTGAATAAATGATTAGATTTTGATGAAGTGGTGGTCAACGACAGTCTTAATGGTGATCGATATCGGTCGGAATTAGGGGTGTGCATGGTCGGATATTTTGACCGACCAAACCATATCCATATATAAACCACTTATATGGCTTTGGATTCCTAACCATGACCATATTTTATTGTAAACCGGTTATGTAACTGGTTATGAATATGGTTATGGATATATCACCGGTTAGTTTTACAAAACCGGATTATAAATGGATATAGTTCGGTTTAAAAAAATATCCGGATTATTTTAATATCCGAATTAAAAACTAGTTATTTCTTTTTCAAAATTGATTTTTAAAACCAAATTTTATAAACGAAAATCCAAATTTGAAACAACTTATTCAAAAACGTTTATCTTATACAAAATAACTTATTACAATCTCTTTTTAAAAAAACAGCTTATTCAAAACAACTTATTTATGCAAAACGGCTTATTAGGATCTCTTTTTTCAAAACAACTTATTCAAAACAGCTTATTTATGCAAAATGGTTGATTAGGATCTCTTTTTTCAAAACAACTTATTCAAAACAGCTTATTTATGCAAAAGGGCTTACTAGGATCTCTTTTTTCAAAATAACTTATTCAAAACAACTTATTTATGCAAAACAACTTATTAGGATCTCTTTTTTCAAAATAACTTATTCAAAACAGCTTATTTATGCAAAACAGCTTATTAAGATCTCTTTTTTCAACACAACTTATTCAAAACAGCTTATTTATGCAAAATGGCTTATTAAGACCTCTTTTTTCAAGATAACTTATTCAAAACAGCTTATTTATGCAAAACGGTTTATTAGGATCTCTTTTTTCAAAACAACTTATTCAAAACAGCTTATTTATGCAAAAGGGCTTACTAGGATCTCTTTTTTCAAAATAACTTATTCAAAACACCTTATTTATGCAAAACAGCTTATTAGGATCTCTTTTTTCAAAATAACTTATTCAAAACAGCTTATTTATGCAAAACAACTTATTAAGATCTCTTTTTTCAATACAACTTATTCAAAACAGTTTATTTATGCAAAACGGCTTATTAAGACCTCTTTTTTCAAGATAACTTATTCAAAACAGCTTATTTATGCAAAACGGCTTACTAGGATCTCTTTTTGCAAAATAACTTATTCAAAACAACTTATTTTTGCAAAACAGCTTATTAAGATCTCTTTTTTCAACACAACTTATTCAAAACAGCTTATTTATGCAAAACAGCTTATTAAGATCTCTTTGTTCAAAATAACTTATTCAAAACAGCTTATTAAGATCTCTTTTTTCAACACAACTTATTCAAAACAACTTATTTATGCAAAACGGCTTATTAATATCTCTTTTTTCAAAATAACTTATTCAAAACAGCTTATTTATGCAAAACAGCTTATTAGGATCTCTTTTTTCAACACAACTTATTCAAAACAACTTATTTATGCAAAACAGCTTATTAGGGTCTCTTTTTTCAAAATAACATATTCAAAACAACTTATTTATGCAAAACGGCTTATTAGGATCTCTTTTTTCAAAATAACTTATTCAAAACAGCTTATTAGGATCTATTTTTAAAAAATAACTTATTCAAAACAGCTTATTTATGCAAAACAGCTTATCAAGATCTCTTTTTTCAAAACAACTTATTCAAAACAGCTTATTTATGAAAAACGACTTATTAGGATCTCTTTTTTCAAAATAACTTATTCAAAACAGCTTATTTAAGCAAAACAGCTTATTAGGGTCTCTTTTTAAAGAAACAACTTATTCAAAATAGCTTATTTTGAAAAAAGAGATCCTAATAAGCTGTTTTGCATAAATAAGCTGTTTTGAATAAGTTGTTTTGAAAAAAGAGATCTTGATAAGCTATTTTGCATAAATAAGTTGTTTTGAATAATTTATTTTGAAAAAAGAGATCCTAATAAGCTTTTTTAAATAAATAAACTATTTTGAAAAAGTTATTTTGAATAAAGAGATCCTAATAAGCCGTTTTTCATAAATAAGCTGTTTTGAATAAGTTGTTTTGAAAAAAGAGATCTTGATAAAGTGTTTTGCATAAATAAGCTGTTTTGAATAAGTTGTTTTGAAAAAAGAGATCTTGATAAGCTGTTTTGCATAAAATAGCTGTTTTGAATAAGTTGTGTTGAAAAAAGAGATCCTAAAAAAATACAGTAAAAAAAATTACAGTAACAAAATATATGGTTATGGATCTGGACATCCAACAAAAAAACCGGATTTATCAAAGTGGATGACTGACCGTTTATGAATAAACCTGTTAATATCCATATGTAAATATCCGGTTATTTAAATATGGTTTTGGATTTGGATGTGGTTTTATCCATGCAACCGGATATTTTGCTCACCCCTAGTCGGAATGGTGGTTTCAATAATAATTAGTGGTACTTAGATTGAATATCAGTTGTGGATATAGCAGTAGTCTGTAGTGGTTGATAATGGTCGAAATTGTAGTTGGAGTAGAAATTGACAACTATTCATGGTGGTTACATGTCAAGATTAAATATAAAATAAGAAATTATAAATTCACACATGAGTGATGACAATTTTTATTTTTTTTATTAGTCAAAAACAATAATAGTAAAATAAACAATAAAATCATAATATGAAATAGAAAAGGCCCCGTGAGAGGAAGGAAAGATTCATTTGTTAACGGCGCACCATCTAGACGAATTTCCGTCTACTGAGCAGTGTCTGTCAGGATCAGGAGGACCAGGGTTCAAAGTTGAACTGGCCAGTCCTCTCTCTGTCGCTTTCCATTTTCCTGTCTTCTAAATTCCAATACATAATACAACTAGACACGAGCACTTCCAAAGTCCAATGTCTTTTTCTCGCTGCTATTTCCTGTTCTAGTATTTGTCTTTCTGTTCTTTGTGGTTACTATCTCTTCCTGTTCCTACTTTTTCAACAGTAACTGTAACTCAACTATGGAGAAGAAACAAGGCTTGTTTTGGAGAGGGATGTCGCCGGCGAGCAGCAGTTCTCCGATGTCAAGTTTGCTCCGGCGTAAGAAGAAAGAGGATGTTCTTCCACTTGAGTTTTTTGTTGGAGGAATATGCCCTTCTACTCCGTTGAGGCCACCGTTGGAAGCAATGTCGCCGTTGAGAGAGGGACCAGATGAAACAGAATGTAGCTTCGGTGTTTCCTCTTCTTCTGATTTGAGGCTGCTGCTTAGTGTTTTGGGTGCACCTCTTGCTCCTCTTCGTGTCAGCATCACTGAGCCCTTTCCTCACCTTGCTATCAAAGACATTCCCATTGTTAGTTTCTCACTTTACCCTTTTTTCTTTCTTTCTCTTTTTTCATTAATATTATACTTAGAGATAATGTCAATGCATGAGTATTGTTGAGAAGCATGTTAGAGAGAAAATCAAATCTTGTTTGTATGGATAAAAGATACGCTTTATGTAGTGATTCAAACAAATTTGGATTCCCCTGAATCACCGATTGCACGCATTCACGGAGTTAGCACATTGGTGGTCAATGGATTGAGATTAGATCGTCTAGATTTTAATGCATTTTTTTTTTTATCTAAAAAATTGAACTTAAAATCTGGACGGTGCATCTTAGTCCAACGGCTACCAATGTGCCAACGGCATCACTGTGCATGCAATCGAATCAAAATTTGATTCTAGCAGGTTGCAATGGGAAGCTAAAAATTCATAACTAACTTGCAATTAATAGTAGCCTTTTTATTTAAAATCTATAACCAACTTAAACTAATTCTGAAAAATGTTATATTGTTGATCGTTGATCTCTAAAAAGTTTATCTTCTTCCATTTTCTATAAGATAATTAGTATTAATTGATTACTGGAGATTTCCATAACTATTTTATTGGGTGTTGGTGAAGGAAACATCTTCTGCTCAGTACATATTGCAGCAGTACATAGCTGCTTCTGGAGGGTTAAAGATTCAGGATTCCATTAACAATGCTTATGCAATGGGAAAGGTGCGGATGATTGCTTCCGAGTTTGAGACGGCTAACAAGCTCGTGCGCACTCGGAATCCCACTAAAGCTGCACAATCAGGTGGGTTTGTCTTATGGCAGATGAAGCCAGAGATGTGGTATGTGGAGCTTTCTCTTGGTGGAAGCAAGGTTCATGCAGGTTGCAATGGAAAGCTTGTGTGGCGGCACACACCTTGGCTTGGTCCTCATGCAGCCAAAGGGCCGGCTAGACCTCTAAGACGTGCTCTTCAGGTTTCATTTCTATATCTGTTAGAATTAGTTGGATTTTCTTTAAGTTAGTTGCAAGTTAGTTAAGCTTAGTTAGAATAACTATATGGAGTATTTCCTTTTTTTTGTCTTGCCACTCTATAATTTAGACTTGTTTATGTTTCTAGGGTCTTGATCCAAGAACAACTGCAAGCATGTTTATCAATTCAAGATGTGTTGGTGAGAAGAAGATAAACGGAGAAGACTGCTTCATTCTCAAAATATGTTCAGATCCATCCACATTAAAAGCCAGAAGTGAAGGCTCATCAGAGATCATAAGACATGTTTTGCTTGGGCACTTTAGTCAGAAAACAGGACTTCTTATTCACTTGGAAGACTCTCATTTGACCCGTATTCAGAACAATGGAGGCGATGCTGTTTATTGGGAGACCACAATCAATTCATTTCTTGATGATTACAGACCCGTTGAAGGGATTATGATTGCTCATTCGGGTCGTTCTCAAGTGACACTTTTCAAGTTTGGAGAAACAGCAATGAGCCACACTAAAACTAGAATGGAAGAAGCATGGGTAATTGAGGAAGTGGCTTTCAATGTCCCTGGCCTTTCTGTGGACTGTTTCATTCCTCCAGCTGAGTTAAGGTTTGCTTCTGTAAGTGAAACCTGTGAGTTTTCTCCAAGTCAGAAGATGAAGAGTGATGTGTAGCATAGGAGAAATTTCTGCATTAGCCAAGTTGTCTAATTTGAAGATTTTTATCCATACTGATACCTTGCTGGAGGTAGATAATGCAGCAAGGTTGTCAGTTGTAATTTTCTGCTGCAGGGCATTGTCTCGTCAATTTTGTTAATAGGGACAAACTTGAATTGAAATATTCTCGTGGTTTCTTCTTGGTGGGGGATTATGCACAGTAAGGTTTTTTCCACTTGTTTTCATTTTGGGGTTAGCTGATTACCTGATAAGTGATAACTATAGTATGCTATCATTTGTCTTTCTGTGGAAGCCTGATTACTGTTTGCACCCCTATGAAATTTTCTACCCACTTTGATGAAAATCATATGGTATTGAAGACTGTTAAGAGCATTAGGTACCAAATATATGCTGGTTTTTTTATCATGAAACGTGAACCAATTAGCTGGAATTTAGAGGAAGCTACATTTTTCTTCGTCTGGATGTATGGTTTTTGGTTATTCAGATATATATATCGACTATTCATTACTATGTTGAAAATATTGTTAATTCCCTAGTCAATGATGCAAATATTTAAAGGCTTACTGCATAATAAAGGAACTAGTTTGTGATGATTTAGAAAAGTAACTATGAAAGAACTGGTTTTGGTGTTATAAGGGTGCAACTGCATTATCTGGTGTCAGTTCTTGTAATTTTCAAGTTTTTCTTTTACTGGCCATAATTCACAGAATTCAAAACCAAAATGTTACGTGAAGAAAACAAAACTCCTAATCACGTAACTAAACTAATATGCATCTGCTTTTGGTTATAAAACTTTCGCCCCTAGGATGACTTGGTTTCAATACAATGTTGTTGACTATTTGTAGCATATCCACAAGTTTCTCATTCTTTCCCAAGTTTAGCCTTTTCAACATGCTTGTGACACAACATTTGCCCCCATAGGGATAAGGAATGTCTGATTATTAAGTATGATGTGTCTTCATTAAATCTAGAGTGCAAACTAGCAAAACTTCTAAGTGATCTCTAAGTTCATTATGTGTTGGTGAAAATTGTATTAAGTGTTCGTCTTGCCATTTCACATATCAAAATCAGCAGAATTCTTTAAACATTTGCCCTTATAGGCCGCCTTATGCTTGAGGGGCTGTAGTCTGTAGACCATAAAACACAAACTATCATGTCTCCAAGCTCAAAATGTGTGTTGGTCGAGTTCAATCACCCTTGACCTATATGTTTTATACTTCTCTCCCATACACGATACGATGGCATATTGGAAGTAACGGGTCTCGCCGAGATTATAGTAGACCCATGATCCTCTTGGTAACAGGCAGAGAACTGTGACAAGGGGGTAACTGCTAAGGAAATGGTTGGCAGGTAAGCACAAAAGGTGGGGAGGCTGAGGAAAAATGAGAGAACATTCCTTAACCAAAAACGAAGACCTTGAAAGACTGAAGACTTGTTTGGATTGTCTTATTTAAGCTAATCTACTGGTACAGACATTTGTGAGACTATTTGGGAGAACTTACGAAAGCAACTTATATGTTAATAAGTTGATTTCAACTTATTTTCATAAGCTCTCCAAGATAGATTATTATGACATTTTATAGCTTATACGAAAAGCAAAATAAATTATTTTGTTATAGAAATAGCTTATACATAGGTGTTTATCATGATAAACAATTACGTTATAAGTTGTAAAGTTATTTATCCAAACATGCCCTAAGTGTATGTTTGGACTGGCAGCAAGTTTCTTAAAATCACCGTAACACTTTGATTTTGTTGAAGCTACAAAATGTAGCTTTTGCCAAAATCATAGTGGCTCACTTTGATTCTGACAATCCTACCTTCAATTCAAACATGCATTAATTCGGAATCCGAAGATGCTGCAAAAATGAGGCACCCCCAGCACTCACTTAGATTCATCTATTTTTATGTATAATAATATAATATAACCATGATAACCCACCAAATGAAACTTTCATTGGTTGACAAGGGACTAAGTGGATTTGGATTTCGAACAACTTTTGAAACAGTAATTCATGCTAAATTCCTGCATAGTTTGATGTGTCCAGACATCTAGTCTTAGCCATCATAAGCTTAGAAGTTGTTACTGTTATTTTTCCATGCCAATAGTACAAACAAACGATTAATAAAATCCCATCTTCAATCATTTTGGGATAGTTAAATGAATCTTTGAAGCATGTCTAAAATAATAATCTTCTTAAGTGAAAGACAAAATCTAAGAAACATCCTTTTGATGCTTTCCACCTACGGCAGCCGCATATTCTTGAGACCACATTCTTTTGATCCTTTTGATGCTTTCCACCTTCTGTTTTTAATCCATATAACTCTGGTTTCTAAGGACTATGTTGTTGAATATTTTTGTTTGAATCTGCAAGTTTGGTAATGCAATGGGACCACATTCTAATATTAGGAGATTGTTTTCTCATTTGAAATTGTGGTCCCTAATCTTTGCTTAGCAGCTTACGTGTTCATTTCTCTTGACATATTACAACTTATAAGCTGTTTAAAATATTTAACTGCGGAAATTAGAGAGAATTGTGGGCTAAAGGTAGGTGAGTTTCCATAATATACATGTTTAACAACACTTATTTTGTTCACTTTTTTGCTTAAAGAAGGGCTTTATAGTTTATAGGCATAGGACTAGCATTAGTGTTATTGACAAATGAAGCTTGATGACAAATTTGTATGAAGTTAGTCATTTTTGTTGCGACATGAGTCTTCACTGATTGGATGCAAATTAAATACCAAAATACCAAAGTGGTTACGTGATCCCCTTTGTCACATAAAGATGAAAAACTCTTGTATGGAAAAGGATGTAATGAGAAAAGTTGGATTAATAAACTAAAGGTAAAGACACTTTTCATAAGTGTTGAACATTACAAACTACCACTTGTGCTCGCTTTTGATGTGGGAACTGGGAAGCACTTGTTAGAGAAGCCTAAGATACAGCAAAAAAAAAGTGTTGAGCATTATTTATACAGAAATTATAGAAAGTGTCCAAATGCAAAGTACAGTGTATTTTTTGAAATTAGGGTGAGTTGACAAAATCGTGGTGGCACCGTAATTTTGTAGAAGCTCCAGACATAGCTTCTACTAAAAATTTAATGTTTCATCGTGATTACGTCAAATTCACCATAACTCCAAAGAAGTGTTATACCTATTTCTGATCTCTCTTTTGAGCTGTGATCTTGTTACTACTTCCTAGTTTGCAGTGTAATCATAACCATGATAGTACTTAAGGCTTTCAAAAAATGAATATTCCAATTTATGGTAAAGACATAGACTTGTAACTTTTAAGAATGTCTTCACGTAGATTATCAGCTTAAAGTTGTTCAAAGACAAGTTAATAGGGGTGCCCATTGTCAAGTTAGAGCATCAATATAAGAATCTAGCCGTGTAAATACTGCTCTATCCCCTCTTGTATTACTTCGTTGATTTTTAAAGAAATGCAATAATCATATTTTGCATTAAAAGAAAGTGACTACATTCATTGGCAATCATAATCAAACCTATATAACATAAAATTTTAAATATTTATTATCAAAGGTGATATTAGATTCGAGTCATTCTAAAAGTAAACGTGTGTTTGATTATACGGTGATTATTCTAGACTGAGCCAAGGTTTAATTTGTTCAAGAACCTCAACCCAATTCATAATGGAGCCATATCCAACTAAGTATGTATACCTAACTTTGTTGAGCAACACACATCACCAAATCATGTGATCGAATCATGACTCTCCGATAACAATTAGATAGTGATCCATGATTCACATTGTATTATACGCAATGGCCTAACCTTTTCGAACCCTAAGTCTCTCACACATCACCTATGAAAAGGATCGTTACCCTGGGTGTACATTTTCACTTTCTCATTCAGTTAAGTTGTTAGGCTCTCCTAAAGTCTTCGCTAACTTGAGTGTTTGAGTCTTTGTAGACATACCAACCGAGTCATCGTCATTCTCTGACGGATTCAAGCAACTCTAACCTTTGACTTTAGACTTTAGTTCCCCTCCATATATATGACAAAAATTGATTTTGTAAAATTTATTATGGCTAAAACGTGAAGTGAATATAAAATGATTTTTGTCTTAATACATTTACAGACAAGTAGGTTAAAAAATAAATTTAAGTTAACAATCAATTGTAGAAGACAAAAAGTTATGAATTCTACATTCAAAGAAGTTAGATTAAAAAGTATACAAAGTTTATCTCATAAATTAATTCTAAAATTAAAATCAATTTTACTTGAAAACAGTCAAACACATTCAAAGAAATTAAATTAAAAAGTATGCAAAGTTTATCCCATAAATTAATTCTAAAATTAAGATCAATTTTACTTGAAAATAGTCAAAGACATTCAAAGAAGTTAAGTATGCAAAGTTTATCCCATAGATTAATATCTGAAAATAATAGAAAAAACATGTCATGTAAGCAACCATATCATGTTTTTTCCAATAATATTTCAAACTTGAATCCCTCAGACCCTCACTATCTTCTCCCATAAAACCAATAAAAACACCAAGCCAAAACTTACAAAGATATCTCCAACCAAACTATACAGCCATGCATTCACAAATGAAGAAAAAAACACAAACCCACCACAACATTACCAAAACACCTTACAACACCAGTGATGATATAACCGAACACTCTCCACATAATCAACTTTGTAACACCCCTTGTTGTTTCTTCTGCATTATGAAAGAACAAAATTCATCTCTCAGAAAAGCAAAAATATCAACCTGCTTCAAAGAAATGCCTCAAAGAGACAATCAAGAACATGTCTTAGTCCTCAGTGGACTGTGGAACATAGCCATGACCCAACCCAACGATCCAGAGTTTCCATCCCTCGGCATATTCAACTGTATGGCCAAACTAATCACCAAAGGTATAAAAAACAAAAACTGGCTTCTTCAAAATCAAAACATTTACATACCTTATTATGCTGCTCATATCATTGGCTCTTACACCATGAACAAAGAAGAGTTTGCACAAATAGCTGTGAAATCAGGTGTTATACTGCCATTGTTAGAGCTTGTGAAAGGTAAAATAAGTTGGGTTGAACAAAGAGTTGCTGTTAGAGCACTTGGTCATTTAGCTAGTTACAATAGCACTTTTGAGTCAGTGGCAGAGTATGAAACAGAGTTGGTGAAATTAACAATGAATTTAGCTTCAACTTGCTTAGAAAAAATCTACGTTGAATTTGTATCGGTTAAGAGAAGAGTTGAGTATCATAGAAACTTGCTTACAAGAGGTTTAGGTGATTTGGAAATGGAGAATCGAAAAGCCGAGGAATGGGCTAGTCAGCTTCAGTGTTGGTCTATTCATCTTCTGAATTGTTTTGCTTGCAAAGATTACAATAAGTCTTTGAATCTCATATGCAAAAAAGTGTTGTTAAATGATTTATGTGATATGTGGGGGGGATTGATGAATCATACTTCACCAGGTGGGTTTGGACTCATTAGAATCCTTTGTTATAATAACATTGGAAGAAAAAAAATTGCTGAGTTACCAAAAGTTGTGAAAACACTTTGTAACCTCTCAAGATCTTGTGATGATTGGCAATATCTTGGTATAGATTGTCTTTTATTGCTTCTCAAGGATGAAAATACAAGGTACAAAGTTATTATTGATGTTGTTTCATGTCTTGTTGATTTGATTGAACTTAGAAAACTTGGTGATAAATCAAATGTTGGCGACACCATCACAAAGGTGCTAGAGCTACTTCTTGAACATAATAATAATCATCATCATTATAAATTCTCTACAAATCTTATGGTGATTAGGAGGAACAAGGAGCAACTTATGTCAGGGATAAAATTGGAAGAAAAAAGGATTACGGCGAAGTTTATTAAGCAACAAGCGAATCATATGTTTAGTTTGGGAAAGGTAGAAGAAGCTTTATTGAAATATAATGAAGCACTTGATATTTGTCCATTGAGGTTTAGAAATGAAAGAATGGTGATTTATAGTAACAAAGCTGAGTGCAATTTGTTGCTTAAAAATCCTGATTCAGCTATAAGTGATTCAACACGTGCACTTTGTCTCTCAAATCCAACAAATACACATGGGAAAAGTCTTTGGAGAAGATCACAAGCATATGATATGAAAGGAATGGCGAAAGAGAGTCTTATGGATTGTATAATGTTTATGAATGGTTTTGTTAAGTCAAATGAGAACAAACATGTTAAGGTTTCATATCATGCTGCGAAGATGTTCTGCAAACAAATGGATGCCACGTGGCTATTTGGTAATGCTTGTTTAAAGTCAAAGGTAGTAGACGATGTTAATATTCCACTTATGGAAAACACTTGCGAATTTGAAGAGGATCATGAGAATGAGAATGAGGGCAACTATGAAGACCTACCTTGTGATCATAAGATCATGATGGTGGAAAAGAAGAGTCTCTTGCCAGGTAATTATTTAAGTCCTTGCCCTACATGTTTTTTTATTTTTTTTTGCTTTGCAGCTAGAGTCGTAGAATCTAATTGCAAGATTCAATTATGCACTTGCACTTAGAAAGTTAGAACTTAGGCTAAGTTTGGCCTGTTTATATTATTTGATTTAAAGTCTACTTTAAAATTAAATTTAAGATTTTATGCATTAAAATAAGTTTAGAAATAAAGTTAGAGTTACTTAGTAATATAAGAAGTTTAGAAATAAAGTTAGAGTTATATTTAGTAATTATTGTTTTTTGAAAGGATACTTATTATTGTTATCTTCTAGTTTTAAAGATTCTTTTTTTTG
>Ga0228710_1006092_pt1 | contig 18470 bp, 15 predicted proteins | sample MedpolnodulmetaG_FD_177995 | JGI IMG/M metagenome (GOLD analysis project Ga0228710, IMG submission 177995) | Root nodule microbial communities from Medicago polymorpha collected in Santa Monica, California, United States - pink nodules | ecosystem: Host-associated > Plants > Roots > Nodule...
TTTAATTTTGATAGTAGGAATAAAAAATAAAAATAATAACAAAAATGTTTAATTTTAATTTAATCAAGGACACAATTGCAATAAGTAAAAATATAGCGGTACACCATATGAGCAAATGTACAATACACAATATAATTTGATGTGGCATTCATTAAATACATAAATGCATTATGATTGGTCATTCTAATGACTTCACCAAAAAAGTCATTTTAACAACTTCACCATAGAATTTTCCATGTAAAATTTCTGAATTATATGGAATGTAAAATATATGGACTATTATAATTTCTATGTCCTAAATCCTAGCATTAAGCTGTTAAATGAACTTTAATAACATAAAGATGGTCAATAAATTTCATCAGTAATGAAGAATGCCTCAATTGCAATTGGTATCAAAAGATAATCATATTTCATGAAACCAAGGTTCAACATAAAGATAGTAATTAAATAACACTCTTCCAACTGTTACGGCGATATTAAAGAGATTTTTAATCTATGAAGCACAGAAAAAGACACAACATTGACACTAACACTAACACAGACACCGGTAATAATTGAAGAGACTAGAAGTGATTGAATATGGCCACAAGTGTCTGGATCAAGTGTGTCGGTGTCAAGTCAGTGTCGAAACAAGTGTCGGTGCTACATAGTTGATGTTGCAATGCATGCTATTAACTATTGTCAAATTCATGAAAACTATCAGAGACAATCACTTTAACATTAGCAAACATTAGAAGGTAGCTTCTATCAATGTTCAGACAAATCTTTAGTCGACATTCATATATTTAATAACATCGACATCTTAGGGTTACCATCAAAATAAAGTTCCTTTCAATTACTTATCTTAGTCAAAATATCAAAGCTTAACTACTAACTTAAATCCAAATTGGTTCACATTACTCTCCTTCAGACGATGTGTTTTTAAATTGTTCGATTCTTTTGTAACACCAGTCCACAAGCAGTTTAAATTTTAGACTAAAACTCGATTTGGGAGGCAAAAATTCAAAATTTCAACTTAAACTTAGAATCTTTTCCGGAAGGAAAATCAGTTCTGCTTGAAAACACTAAAACACATCGGAATTATCTTTCGAATTCTAGAATCAATTCTAGCTTCTACTATGAAGACAAAAGCTCCATATTTCTGCTTCAACTTTATGATTCTGTAATCAATCCTAGTTTTTGTTCTAGAGACAAGAACTCCAAATTCCAAATTCAAGTTATAACTAATTCTAGAGGAAAAATCAATTCTACTCCATAAAGGAATCAACTTTTTGCTTGTTTGGAACCATGTCAAAAAGGCAACTATCGCACGATTACGTCAAAGATTGAATTTGTTGCTTAAAATTCACAACAGCCCACGTCAAATTCAATCTTTGGAGCGGGCAATGTGGTCAACAATTTGCACTATTAGAGGTAATGGTTAGGATATGAAAACCTCAAAAGAAACGTTACAAGGCTTTTATGGAAGCCGCGCTGAGCTAAGCGATGATCCAAAACTAAGTTTCCAGGTTCTGACCACAGGTTCGTGGCCATTATTGAGAAGTTTCAGCACTTCATGAGAAGTACAAGTCCTATTATCTAGGAATCCACACCGGTAAGAAGCTATCGTTACTAGCAAACATGGGAAACACAGAGATAATAGCAAAATTTTGAAATGGTCATAAGCACGAGTTACATGTTTCAACTTTTCAAATGTGTGTCCTGATGTTGTTTAATGATATTGATCAACTAAGCTACAAGGAGATTGAGAATGCAACCAAAATTAATTCTTTGGATTTGATAAAGTGCTTGTATTACATGGTTTTTGTGAATGGAAAAAATATAATCAAGAAAGAGCCAATGAATGGATACATTGGTGAGGGTGATTTATTCTTTGTCAATGACATGTTCAAAAACAAGTTCTATGAGAAATTACAAACTCGAAAGAATGTAGAAGAGGACAGAAGGCCTCAAATTGAAGCAGCAATAGTGAGGATTATGAAATTCAAGAAGAAGCTTGATCATAAGAATATTATAGCAGAGGTGACAAAGGAGTTGAAGTCATTATTCCTTCCTAATCCAACTGAGATAAAGAAAAGGATTGAATCTCTTATTGAAAGAGATTACTTGGAGAGGGAGAATATTCACAATAATTTGTATAGGTATCTTGCATGAAGAAATTAAATGAGGGGACTCTTCTTTAGTAGGGAGTAAAGTGAAAGGTTCAAAGAAGTCTTTTTTCAAAATTAATCTAAACCATTTGGTTCTTTAACTAGTTTTTCTTTGTTTGGGATTTCTTTTTCTCTAAACCAAATAGATTGATTTGTTATTGCTTTATTGGTTTTCAGGGCACGAGGTTTTCCTTCCAAAAAAAAAGGGCACGTGGTTTCCTTTTTTGTGGAACTTTTATATTTTGTTGGTTTCGTCATGAGAAAGATTTCTAATGCATTTTTATTACACTTCCGCTCTCTGTTTGGTAAAAATAGCAGATGGCTGATAAGTTAGTTGATAGCTTATAGTTGATGACTAATAGCTGATAGCTTATAGCTGATAGTTGATGACTTATAGCTGATAGTTTATAGCTGATAAGCTACTTGAAGTGTTGGGTAAAATTAGCAGTTCAACTAGCTGATAAATGTAAAATGACATAAAAGGATATTTTTAATTCATAATAAAGTTTATATCAACTAATGTTTAAGTACTTAAAATAAAATAATTTAAATTTATTAATTAACTATTATTAAATTAATTTTTAATCCCTAAATATTAATTTATATTTATTTTCAATTGTCTAGAAAATTACATATAAAGTGTTAAAAAATATATGCATGATAAATGGACGTAAAATAATTTCATTTAGTTCAAAATAATGAAAGGTATGATTTCATTACCTTCCCTAAGGTATAATGTGGTATTTTAGTCCTAATGAAAGGTATAATTTCATTTAGTTCAAAATAATGAAAGGTATAATTTCTATTAAGATATATAATTAATTTTCTATGTGAAAGAGGTATTATGAGTTGTTTTACAAAATTATCTTTAATAAATGGTATGAGAAATATAAATACTCTCTTCGGTCACATTTATAAAGAACATTTACTTTTAAGATTCATTAAATAAGTGGTGTCTTTGGACTATATTATATTTCAAATACATCAATTATTTAATGAATCAAAAAATAAAAATTGTTTATAAATTTGACTAGGGGAAATAAAAAAAACTGAAAGAAAAGATAGTAATAAATAGTTAATTTTTTGATTGCTAAGTCAGGAGATTAGACAGACATTAAGGGGTAGCAACGACATCCCAACTACATTGGCACCCCGCCGAATCCCCATCCCATGCCGCCAATCTCAGAAAAATTTTAATAAAAAAAGGGAAAAAGAGTAGAAGAGGGAGGGACTAGGCCAAGACCCTCAAAAAACAAAACAGACAAGAAACAGAAAACAGAAAAACAGAAAACAAATGACAACAGAAACCTAGCGCGAGTGAACCCTCTCCAGTCCAAACTGAAGTCATTCTGAAGATTTTGAGCTAACACTGAGAACCAAACTAAGCCCTGAAGCGAGTGTCCCATATTAGCGAGCAAATCAACACAACAATTACCTTCCCTAAAGATGTGAGACCAGCACTGCATTAAAATCCCCCACAAACATCCAAGGACCATGAAAACAACCCTGCAGATGAGTGAGATCCGCCCATAACTGACGACAAGTCAAATAAGAATTACTTGCAAAATTTGCCGCTATATAAACAGAAGAATGCTGTCAAGTAATTTCTAAAGCAAAACACTGAGACGACACAAAATTAGCGTTATAATTACCAAGACCGCAGACATTCCAATAAAGAAAATTCATTGATCACCTGAAGTGGAACCTCTTTGAGAGCGGGTTTTATATGGCGGAGGCGTACCAATCTGAAGTTGTTTCCTAACTTGATGTTTCTGTTTCCGAGATAAGACCGAAGTGAAAGGTATTTCTGCATTGGCCTTGTCAGAGCCACGAACACGCATCCAAAGGTCCAAATCATGATGCACATTCAGATTACCATGAGGTTCATAAACATTCAAGATTATGTCGCCATTTTCATCAGTCCTTGTCCGTTCAACCGTGTAACTGTTCTACGCAAGTCTCTCCATTTCCAACAAAGTTGCAGTGTCATCTGGGATGGACCTGACTATGAGGGGGCTATCATGGGGATTGGTTTGCACGCCATCATGCACTACACAATGTTGAAGCGGTGACACCTCCCTAGAAGAAGCGAAGGTCTCCAAATCAACAGTCAAAGAATGCTCATCGTCACGGGCATCTGAGGATGGATGTGTCACAAATGCATCCTGAATCTGGGGAATCTCCAACTCCTCCCGTGATTCCGGACTTACTCGTTCCACATCATCCGAAAGCACTTCAACGTGCACATCATCAGCAGTTGAAGTCATCTCCAACACGGGGCGTGAAGGTAAAGAACCTTGTGGAATCTCATCAGACATGCAAGGATGTGTCTGTGTCTGTGTCTGTGTTGGAGCCATAAGGGTGGAAATAGCAGCAACATGAATTGTTTGTTGTGGCTCTGAAAGGGCTGCAAATGCGTTGGATGAACCTATCCCGGAGAGATTCTCTTTGATAGGCACCCACCGAGTTTTCTTGGTTGGAATCTGCGCCTTCCCCTTAGCAACTTTTTCCTTAGACATGTCTTCCTTCCTTGCGTACAACTAGCGAAAATTAGTAACATCATGTCCAAGTGTCTGACAATGAGAGCAAAAATCCGAAAGCCGTTCGTAAACAACCTCCATAGTAAAAGAAAATCCTTCCTGCTCTACAATGATTTCATGAAAAAATTTCTTGGAAAAATCAATGTCGACGAATATTCTTGCATAGTGACAAAAAATTCTTTTGGATGTTGCATTGTCAAGTACCAACGACGTGCCAACCGCACATGAAATCTCTCGGAGGGTACGTTCCATCCAATACTCCTATGGTAATTCCATTAACCGTATCCAGACTTGGGCATGTGTATATCTTTGATTATGCATATTAAAGTCCTTTGCCCATTCAAATAAACGTAATAACCCCGGTTTCAAATTTAATGTTCCCATCACCCAAACAACTTGTAAATCAGACTCAGAGGTGAAAAAGAACTCATAAAAGCCCCTACCTAGCGACATCAAAGTCCAAGTTGCAGCAGTCTTCCAATGTTTATGTAATTTTGGTTCAATTTCTTTCGCTATGTACGATTTATCTCCTTTGTTAAGAACCAGCCTTCAACGAAGGTTTATGTTGCAGACGTCTATCCCTTGTTCGTACATTGATTGCGAAATGCAGATGGAAACATTCTCTCCCCGGATTGATGGTTGCAGCTAGTCGTCATTGGTGCTGACCGTATGCGGTGGATTGAGAGATGATTTGAGTGCTTGTGCGAAAGAAATAGCCTTTGGAATAGAAGCCGCAATAGGAGTGGGTTGTACACGAACAGCAGGTGCAGGTGCAAGCGCCAAAATCTCTGCCTGCCAGTCAAATGGCATGGTAGAAGCGGTGAACAGTCAAAAATAATGGAGCGCAATTTTTCTCCAAAGCCTTGCGCTCAGTACCGTTCAAATTGAGAACAACAGAAATCAATTGATGGAAGCTTGTACCGAACAACAACCAATCAGTGGCTAGTGATCCAAAGACACGTGAATTGAGAAACCAAGTGGATTCAATGGATACAATCAAAAGCCACACGTAATTGCATAATAGAAAAGACAATCAGTGAGATATGGCACATGGAAGCAATGGAGATCGGTTAGGAAGAAACCCTAGCGGAGCCCCCATCCAAAATCCATCATTGTGTAATAAATAATTAATGGTATAATAGAAAAAAAAATATTAATGGTTCATTGGTATTGTAAATCGATTTATAATTTGAGACAAAATTTTTTTTCCAAAATGATTTATTATTTATGACAGATGAGTATTCAATAATTGATTGGTTTTCTAAGATTTAAAGATTTGTATGTTAATATGAATTTCAAATTTCTTCTATAATTATAAAATTTATTTAAGTAGCATAGTAAATTGTTATCTATAGCATGGAAAATAGGACAATGAATTTCATTCATACTTCAATACATTCAGCATCATCCCAATACATCGTTATACAGTCACTCACTCGTTCTGCTGAACCACAACAATGTTAACATAAAGGCCTTTAAGAAAGTTAAAATAAAAGCTTCTTTATTTTTTATAGTTTTAAAGCTATTTTTAAGTTAAAAGTTGTTTGGTAAAATATTGTACATAACTTAACACTACCAAAAAAAATTTGTACATAATTTTGAATTTATTATTTTTTAGTGGTGTCCGAGGTTCGAACCCCGGACCTTATATATATTTAATTTATGCATTGTCCCTATCAACTGAGCTAAGCTCACGAGGACAAAACTTTGAATTTAGGCTATAATATGGTTTTAGTCCCTGCAAATATGCCTCGTTTTGGTTTTAGTCCCTGTAATTTTTTGTTGTTGTTTTTGGTCCCTGCAAAATATTTTGTTTTTGAAAATAGTCTCAGGAGGACTATTTTCAAAAGTAAAATATTTTGCAGGGACCTTTTTAAAAATCAAAAGATTTTGCAGGGACTATTTTTTTAATAAATGGGTTCAGTCATCATGTTCCACGTGTGCAAATCATCACAAAAATGGAGCCAGGGACCAAAACCAAAACGAGAAATATTTGCAGGGACCAAAAACAACAAAAAAAAATTACAGGGACTAAAACCAAAACGAGGCATATTTGCAGGGACCAAAACCATATTTTAGCCTTGAATTTATTATGAATTAACATAAGAAATAAATAAATGTTTAAAATATTTGTTGAAGGGCAAAAATGTTTAAAATATAAAAGTTTTTTTTTTTTTTTACAAATACTATATTTACTCAATGATGTTTATTCTGTGTAACATATATAATATCAAAATAGTTGGTTTTTATGTTCCAATTATACTCTATAGCAAATTTCGTTATAAAAATACCATATTTTTAAAGATAAGAATTTATATTAAACGATATTATATTTGTTACATTGTTGGTGTCATTGAAAAAAATATGTTTAGTGCTTTTGAATAAGAAAAAGATATGCATAGTTTGTTACAATATAAAGGTGAAAAATATATAAGTATAATTTTTTTAGTCATCTATACTTGTACTTTTAATTGAAATTAAAATTTTATAAAAATAATTATACGCATTATGCAATACTAAAAATAAATTATACACATTAGTGTAACAAAAAACTGACAGACGAACATAAAGTATTACTCTAAAAAAAATATTGAAATATAATATTAAAAATAAAAGAAAAGGTTCCTTGCGTGGTTGAAGAGAGGTACTTGTGAAATAAATTGCCGAGAAGTAGTTTTTGGAAGTAGCATTCAACAACTTTTGGCCAAAGCTCATTCCATTCAATTTTTTGCATTCAAAAAAGTACTTTTTTTAGTAAGTACTTAATTGATATTGTGTTTGGCCTAACTTCTCCTTAAAAATATAGAGAAATTGAAGAAAAAAAACGGGCCAAACGGTACCTTAACACCCAAGAAAACTCGTGAAGATAAATATTTTGATATGACAATAACTTAACCCAAAAAATTAACCTACTGTATCTTACAATCTAACCCACAATGAAAGCATGAAGACATGCGCGATGCCTTGCATGTATAATTGAGCCCCGATCTCTAATAAGTTATAAAACACGGACATTCCTCAAATTAGATGTGTTCTATGTCTGACATGCGTCAGTGTCTGCGTCGTGCCCCGTATCCATGTTTGTAAATATCCGAGGAAAGCAGAACACTTGTTGCTACATTGTACAAAAGTATGCAAATTTACCGGTAATTGTGGATATAAATAATAAGCAAAACTACACTAGGGATCCGTTATCTTATTTATTTGTAACACTTTAGTCCTTTATCTTTTTTATTTCCCGTTTAGGTCTTTTATCTTTCATAAAAGCACATATAAATAATTTTTTATTAAAAAAATGCATAATTTTATTTTATTAAAATATATTTGTATTAAAAATAAAAATAAATCCAGAAATAAGATGAACATGTTCATCATCTTCATCTTCTGACGCATAATAGAAGCAACGGTTAGAAAACGCTAAACCTAAAAGATAAACATACAGGTTTCAAGCGACAAACCTATCTAATAAGGGTTTCCGAAATCCACCATAATTGAGATAAAAGTCTCGAATATTTTGATTGAATGAATATGACCTCTTAGGCTGCAAAAGTTCTGTTTAAATACTAAAAGAAATATCAAACCCGTATGGGCCAAAAAATAAAAAAACGAAACAAGATAGAAAGTTCAAGAAAATGTTGAAATTTTAAAAGGTGGTTTCGAAAAAGGTATAATTCAGGTCAGTCAGACATCGGATGCAAAATCTGCACCATTCCGACTAAACCTTTTTTGCGTGCCACTTCATCTTCGATTTGCGCTGTCAGCTTGTCGACATCATCTTCTTCCTTTGAACCTTCGTCTTCTTCATTTGGATCTGTTGTGAACGTGACTCAAAATTGAAGAAATTGAAATTCTGGAAGCAGAAAATCGGTGGCCGATTTTCAGGGCTCGGTGGCCAAATTTGCACTCTTGTTTTTTATCTGTTGGTTCGGCAAAAATCGGGGGTCGAATGGAGGAGTTCGGTGGCCGATTTTGCGCAGGAGGAATAAAATAGAAACGTATTTTCGGGCCTAGATTTGTTCCAATTTTATAAGGGATACTTTTACTATAAATATAGGCTTTGTATCCGAGTAAACCTTGAGATAGAGGGGGCTGAAACAAGGGTTTAGAAAGGCAACAACAAAACTAGGGTTTGTATAGAATTTGTCTCTTGGGAACAAACACTATGGTTTGAGGGTTGATTCACCTTGGGAAACACTATTAGGATTGAGTCTCTTGGTTACGAGAAGAGATTGGGGCTTTGGGTAGAATTAGGCGGGAGACTTATTCTTGTAACCCATTGATATCTGTTTTGTAAAGTTACTCATCATATAGTGAAACGGAGGGCTGCTCTCTCCCCCAGACTAGGTCAATTTGGACCGAATTGGGTCAAAAAATTCTTTTGTGTTCTCTCTTCTTTTCTTTCACTGTTTTAAACTTTTAGCTTGTGTTTATAATTGTTCCATACACTTTGTTTTGGTTGCTTGATTTTCACTTGCCCCACAAATCAATTTTGTTATTGGTGTGATTTTTCATCGAATTCACAACAATTAGCACCCACCGTGGGGCAAGGGTCAAAGGATAATCAAGTGCCATGGGTTCGAATTGGGATATCGAGAAGTTTACCGGAGATAACTATTTTGGGTTATGGAAGGTAAAGATGGAAGCGGTGTTAATACATCAAAAGTGTGAGAAAACTTTGAAGGGTGAAGGTGCGTTACCGGTCACCATGTCACGAGCGGAGAAGACCGAGATGGTGGACAAGACCAGGAGTGCCATTGTCTTATGCCTCGGGGATAAAGTTTTGAAAGAAGTAACGAAGGAACCAACCGTTGCATCGACGTGGTCAAAGTTCGAATATTTGTATATGACAAAGTCTTTGGCTCATCGGCAATTCCTAAAGCAACAACTTTACTCATTCGAGATGGTAGAGTCAAAGGCCATCATGGAGCAACTTGTGGAGTTCAACAAAACCCTTGATGATTTGGAGATTATTGAGGTGCATCTTGAGGATGCGGGTGCTCTGGTGGTGTGGTGTTGTTTGGAGGATGAAGAAGGTGATGTGTCTCACCTTAGGAGTGATGCCTAGTGGAGCGGTGGTCGTCTGGAGAGACGTTAAACGCTCAACATCAGCCTGGAGAGGTGGTGGTAAGAATACTCATGATCAATCTGGAGAGGCGGAGGTAACAATACTCATGATCTACCTGTTGAAGTGGAGTTTTCAAGGTTGAAGACATAGTGGGATGTACGCATTTGCTAGTTGAGAGGTTGGAAACTCAACTTTAGGTGGAGTTGAACACACCGGGAATGGTACGACTATGGATGACCTTGAGTGTTATGCTCTAGTGGTGAGCAAGGGATTTCTTCATGAAGACAGAAGGCACTCCGGAGGTTGAAGAATGTATAGCACGGCTTACGGGATTACCCTAAAAAAAGGCCAAGGGTGATTGGATGCAAGGTGATATTCAAGGAAGCAGGAGATGTCTTGTGTTGAAGATGTTATGGTGAATGCTTTTGGAACTATCTAAAATTCCTAGCGTAGTTGGACTGCAAGGACCTTCGAGAAGGCGGAAGACATTCCGAGGGCTGAAGGGGTTAAGGTGTGTACTTGTGGATTACTCTAAAAGCCGAGGGTGATTAGGCACAAGTAGATCTTCAAGGAAGCGGGAGATGTTCCGTATTGAAGAGGTTATGGTATAGTCTTGTAGAAATATCTGAAATTCCTAGTGTAGTTTGGATACAAGGATCTTCGAGAAGGTGGAAGACATTCCGATGGCTGAAGAGGTTAAGGTGTGTACTTGTGGAACTACCTAAAATTCCTTGAGTAGTTTGGACACAAGGATCTTCAAAAGGGAGGAAGGCATTCCAATGGTTGAAGAGGTTAGGGTGTAAACTTGTGGAGCTACTTGGTGTAGTGGGAAACAAGCGAAAGAGCAGCAAGGTAGTTGATGGTTTGACATCATCACTAATTTAGAGTCAAGGTGGAGATTGTTGTGAAAGTGACTCAAAATTGAAGAAATTGGAATTCTGAAAGCAGAAAATCGGTGGCCGATTTTCAGGGCTCGGTGGCCGAATTTGCACACTGGTTTTTTGTCTATTGGTTCGGCAAAAATCGATGGCCGAATGGTGGAGTTCGGTGGCCGATTTTGCGTAGGAGGAATAAAACAGAAACGTATTTTCGGGCCTAGATTTGTTCCAATTTTATGAGGGATACTTTTACTATAAATATAGGCTTTGTATCAAAGTAAACCCTGAGACAGAGGGGGCTAAAACAATGGTTTGTATAGAGTTTGTCTCTTGGGAACAAACACTAGGGTTTGAAGGTTGATTCACCTTGGGAAACACTATTAGGATTGAGTCTCTTGGTTATGGGAAGAGATTAGGGGTTTTGGTAGAATTAGGCGGGAGACTTATTCTTGTAACCCATTGATATCTCTTTTGTAAAGTTACTCATCATATAGTGAAACAGAGGGCTGCTCTCTCCCTCAGACTAGGTCAATTTGGACCGAACTAGGTCAACAAATTCTTTTGTGTTCTCTCTTTCTTTCTCTCGCTGTTTTCTACTTTTGTTTGTGATTATAACTTTTACCCACTTGTATTGGTTGCTTGATTATCTCTTGCTCCACACATCAAGTATTATTTATTGGTGTGATTTTTCATCAAACTCACAACAGGATCTTCACTATCTTCCTTGAATTACAAAAATTTCTACACAAATATATCTCCAAATATCATGAATTTTTGTCATGTTCACCTCAAATCTTCTTCTAAACACAAAAATCAAAACCTCAAATTGTCAATAATTAAATTAGGAACAACATCAATAAATTAGTTTGAGATTAATGATATTCATGTCGGTGTTTTCAATGATTTGCTTGAACCTTTGCTATTTACATGGTACATGGTGCTTTATATTTTCAATGTTTTTGCTTTAGATTTAGAAATGGTGTTATGAACTAAACATGCAGAATTTTGGTTTCGTTATGGATAGAAATTAACTGGCATACAACAAAGGCTAAACAAGAGAACAACTTGGTTTGAAACCCTTCACATGTACAAAGATTCGTTCAAGCATCATGGGAATCCCCATTTCCATCACAGAAGAAGTTATTGCAAGGGCAATAAGAAGAACAATTGAAGGATCTTTTGAAGAGGGTCTGGATAACAACAAAACAAGCCCTTGGAATGATGTGGTGAACATGACTATGTTCAACAGTACCAAGAAAGGAAAATATTGTGACCTGAAGATGGATTTCAAATTACTTCTGAATATCATGAATGAAAATCTTCTACCAAAAGGTGGTGGTGGAGATCAACCCTCATTGGATCACAGAGTGTTCCTACATTTCTTCATGACTCTTGAGAAGGCTAATGTGCCTAAGTACATTTTCAATCACATGATGTGGGCACTGAAGGAAAGCCAGGACATCAAGAGAAGCTGGATTCCTTATGGAAGACTTATGTCTAAGATCTTTCATCAAGGAGGGATATTGAAAGCACTCAAGAAGTCAAAGATCATTACTGATGCATAACTGGGCACAGTAACAGGCAAAGTCATAAATGGTCGCACTTTAAGGAAGATACATCTGATCAAGAAAGAGGACTTCAAGGAGCTGAAAACTGATTTGAAGGAATCATCTATTGTATCCAACTTGATGGATGATTTCCCTCCAATCTGCAGACAAGATCCTCCTGACGTAAGAGCTAACTTTGTCTTTGAGCACTAGCAAAGAACTAGAGAAACTATCAAGTTTGATGACATTCTAGAAACAATGTATGGTGCTGCTCTTCCTGTTGCAAGAAAAAGGAAATCAAAGAAGAGGATAACTTCATAAGTTGATGATGTTGAAGAAGCTTCTGAACCAAAGAAGAAGAAAGCCAAGAAAGCCAAAGATCCTCCTAAACAACAAGCAACTGATTCGGTTGTGCAAACTATTCAAGATGAAGTTCAGGACTTAGAACCTGCTAAGATTCTGAACAAAAGGACAAGAAGTGGCATGTTAGTTGGTTCTTCACAGCCTCTACCTCCTCAACCATCAATTCCTAAGAAGAAGAGGAAACACCCTGTCAGGAAACTGAAGGTGTCAGATTATGTGATGGAAGAAGATGATCAGGTAGAAGCTGCAACTGATCTGGTTACAAGAGAAGTTAGAAGGAAGAGAGCTGCATATGAAGCTACACTGCAGAAGGCTCGTGAAATTTCTCAGGAGATTGGTGTTTTTACTGAGCACCTGGTAAAGCAATCAACAGTTGAAGCTGCTCATAAGGTGATTGAGCTAACAGAAAATCTTCAACAGTTGGTGGTGGCTGGTGATTTGCTGGATGCTACTGAAGAAGTTCAGAGGAAGGAAGCTACTTGTTCAGAAGCTGATGCTTCAAAAGCAACAAGAGGTAATACTGATTCACACAACATCTCTAATGTAATAGAAATAGAATCTAGTTCAACCTCAGCCTCTCACTCAACCTCAGTGTCAACCTCTTCAGACATAGACAATATTCCTTTGAATAAAGTCTATGCAAACTTACATAAATCCTTATCCCCATCACCATCTACCAAGCACCAGAAAAAGCCTGATGATGATACATTTGTGCCTATGTATCCATATGTTCTTGAGAGAATATGTGAGATGTCACAAATGAGAGTGGCTGTTTGTAAAGGACTGCCTGCTAATCATCCCTTCCAACCTCCTATGATTGAACCACTTCAATCTATTCCTGCTGATGCAGAGGTTGTAGGTGAATCAGCAGTGCGTGTGTAACGCCCTATTTATTTATCTGATTAATTTGGCTGAGTTTAGAGTCTTTTATATGATTTATGTTGATTTATGTTGATAAGTGACATGTTGTTGTGTATTAATATTTTATTAAGTGGCTTTATTTTATTATTTAGTAGGATGGGTTGGAAATTAAAATAATTAGACTTGAGAGGGGCTGAATTAGAATTAATTAGAAATAAGTGGTGTTAATTAGAAAATCTGTTGAGATAAAAAGAAAAACAAGAGCCAGACACAAATTAGGTTTTACAAAGTCTTTGGGAGAGAAGAGGAGAACCAAGAGAAGATGAGAATCAAGAGAAGGGAGGGCTTGTAGAATCTTGCAATCACTTAATCTAAGGTAAGGGTGGGACTAACATTCTCTAATCTTAGGTTATGTAATTCTGAAACTGAATTTAACATGTTGTAGTTGTTGTTTGGTGAATTTGGGAATTAGGTCATGGGGTAGAATTTGGTTGTTAAGATTGTAGAAAATCCATTGAATTCATGTATAATTGATGTTCAGGTTGTAGAATCATCACAGGTTGAGTTCCCTATCAAATTTGGGATTGGGTTGGATGAAAATTGGGTTTTTGGGGTGAAAAATCGTACTTCCCGACATAAACCTGTCATAATTCGCCACGGCGAGTAATATGCTCGCCACGGTGAGCTACAACGTGACAGAGAGTAGTGTTTGCTCGCCATCTGCTCGCCACGGCAAACTGTAATGTGGCAGAGAGCAGTGTTTGCTCGCCATTAGCTCGCCACTGCGAGTAAGCCCGCCCGCGAGGCGAGTTGTTCAGTAGCAGTGTACCTTTTTCTTGTTCTTGCGTCGTTTCCACGTGTTTCTGTTTTGGATTAGCCTTCGGTGTGTACTTGAAAGTCTTAGGTAATATTGTCAGTTTCAAAAGGCTTTGTTTAACATGAATAATTTAAGTTATGAATTGTTATATGAATGTACACATTGATGAATTATTATATGAATGCATATGTTGATTATTATAATGTTATATGATGTTGCTCATAGATGATGAATATTATGAGATTATATTGTGGAGTCGTCGTTGTTGTTGTTGTTGTCGTCGATGTCGTTGATGTTGTACGTTGTTGTTGAATAGTTATTGAGTCCATGCATACTCATATAAAGTTGGGGGCTCATGCCCTGTTGAATGTTTAATCATTCATACCACGTTGATTTGAGAGCCTATGCTCTACACGTTGAATTTAAGAGCTGATGCTCTACACGTTGATTTGAGAGCCTATGCTCTACACGTTGAATTGAGAGCCTATGCTTTAACACGTTGATTGGTACCACATGCATACTGCATAGTCAAGTTGTTGTCGTATCATTGCATTGTCGTCGTCGTCGAGTTGTTGAGTTGTTGTCGTTGATTTAATGCCAAGTAGAAATAATTGAACAATATGTGGAGTATTATTACAGCTTAGTTAAAGTTGTTTATGTTGTTAAATTCCATTGATGAATTATATGCTTGTTATTATTGAATGTGAATCTCACCCCTTCTGTTTGAATGTTGCCTCTACGTGGGTAACGTGCAGATAACCAGGATTAGCCGTTGATGTGAGTTGACTCTCTCGTGCGTCGTCTTAGGGTCGCTCTGATACGTAACGGGATGGGGATATTGCTTTTGTTTTCCACTGTTGCGTATTAATTATGAACCATGTTGTCGAACTTTTTGAATTAAGATTTTCATTAAAGTTATCTATGTTGAGGCCATAGTTCTAAAGTTGTTGATTAAAGAATTACTTTTCCGCTGCGATGTAATTGAATTTTGTTAAAGTGGTTTTAATAAAGGCTTAAATATTGCACTCGTCCCTGCAAATATGCCTTATTTAAGTTTTGGTCCTTGTAAAAAAAAAAATTATTTTTGGTCCCTGCAAAATTTTTTGTTTTTAAAAATAGTCCCTGACCCCATTTTTGTGATGATTTGTATACGTGGCACATGATGACTGGACCCATTTTATAATTTTTGGTCCTTGCAAAATATTTTGTTTTTTAAAACACGTCCCTGCAAAATTTTTTGTTTCTGAAAATAGTCCTGGGAGGGACTATTTTAAAAAACAAAAAATTTTGCAGGGACCAAAAACAAATTTTTTTTTTTACAGGGACCAAAACTTAAACGAGGCATATTTGCAGGGACGAGTACCATATTTAAGCCTTTAATAAATAGTAACTTTACTCTATTTATACTTGAAATGTAGTGTGGCATTCCGTTTTACGTTGAATACTCTGATTTATGTGTATTATTTACGTTGTTGGGAAAACGGGGTGTTACAGCCTGAGTCTGCAAATCATGAAGAATCATCATCATCTCATCCCAAACCAACTACCCAAACTTCGGATCCATCTGTTTTGGTTGAACTGGCTAATCACTATTTAGGTGAATTACCAAGATTTGAGCCCAACCTAGAAAGAGCCTCTGAAGCAGCTTCTGATGAAGTTACTTTAGAAAGCCCCCAACAAAATGCACCAAACTTACAAATGGCCTCAAATACCTGCACTGGTCTCATCATTCACCCTGTCTATCAACCATATCATCTTAATGCCACACACTCTTATATCTCTCTTGGTATTGCATTAAGAAACCCTTCCAACAAGAATGCTTCCTCTCATATTTTATTTGCTTTTGAGAATACGTCCTCCTTCTCAGAACAACCTTCACTTGTTGTGCAACCTTTGAGTGTAGCTCCACCTCCCGAAGCTACATTTGTTTCTCAACCTCATCATGTCAACTCTACTGAACCGGAGCAAACCCATCAGTGGTTTAAACCTAGATTCTTGAATCAGTCTTTAGGCTCATCTTCTACTTCTGTTCTAGAGTCTGTTCATGATCAACCATCTGAACCTTCCACTCAAATGGCTGTTACTGAGAACACTGCCACAAACTTACCTTCATCTTCAACCCAAGCTCTTCAAACTTCTACACCTATCCACACTACAAATATCTCTTCCCCACCTACCCTGTTTCTAGATTCTATTATTTTAGCAGATGTGTGTGAGAGTATTTTTAAGGAGCAGAACAAGTTAGTGAAGGCCAGGAACAACTTTGTCCATGAAGAAGACTATGTCAAGGAATGGAAAAGACTGAGAGAAAGAGTAGACTTTGTTATGAGTGAACTTCAGAAGTCATCGATTGAAGCGCATAGCAATGCTCGGAACACTCTAAGTGAATGGTTCAAAGATGTTGCTAAGAGCATGCTGGAAGTGGAAATCAAGAGGACTCAAGAGAGGAGCAAGCTTTATATTTCAGACACTCTCATGTTCTTGGATGCTTCTGGCATCATTTCTTCGTGTTCATTCTGAGAATCTGGATCTCAAGTGGTTGACCAAGCTGAAAGTTCAAACAGATTCTCCTATTCTTGAGAAGCTGAAGAATGATTCTGAATTAGAGAAGGAGAACAAGAGGCTGAAGAAAGAACTTCTAGAGCAAAGATTGCTACTAGTTGAATACAAGAGGCAAACAGAAGCTCAGTTGGAAGAAGCAAGATTAAGGGAAGCCAATCTTATTAGAAGCAACAATGAGTTTAGAGACGAAATGAAGAAGCAATCAGAGACTACAAACAACTTAGTCAGAGATCTGATGGATATGATCCAGAAACAAGTCAAGCCTTAGTTGCACACCCTTTAGCTTGTTTATTTTCTTTGTTTGTACTTCTGAATACTTTCTGCTTCTGACTATGTTTATGCTTCTGAACTCACTTTTTGTGCTTCTGAACTGATATTATCTACCTTATTTTGAATTAATTTTCTCACTCTTTTTTGTCTTTATTTTATCTTTTTGTTGATGACAAAAGGGGGAGTAGATGTATAGTATTTATAGGCTCTGAGCCCCATTAACTTAATTTTAATCAAGTTAAATTAATATGACTTTCTTCTCATCTCTTAGTCTATTTTAATGTGAGATTATTCTGAGTGTTATTACGTTTTTAACGGTGAATTTAATTAACATGGATAGAACTCAGGAGGAGCTTACAAACCTCACCTTAAAGTACTATTAGACTCAGGAGGAGCTTAAACACCTCATACCCTTAAAGTCAACGTGTTAATTAGATTAACAACAATTGAACATTTTAAATACTAATGTTTGTCATCATCAAAAGGGGAAGATTGTTGGAACAAAATGTGTTTAAAATTACCCTTTGAGTTTTGAGGATAACAAGGTATTAAAAATTGTCAATTGGATATGCTAATATTTGTTCAAGTGTGCAGGACCATAGACAAAAATTTAGTGTCTCTTTTTTAAAGCATAGGTACTGGAAGAACAAATGAGAGCAATGAAATCAACAAGTAGGAAGCTTGAAGCATCTGAAGAAAAGAGGTTCTGAAGACAAAGTGCTCCTGAAGTGCTGACATCATCAGAAGCACCTCATCGGAAGCAACATCACCAGAAGCTGAAGATCATCAGAAGCTGAGAGAATTGAAGCTTCAAAGGCTTTTCAAATGATTTAATCACTCCTATCATTGCAGAAGACTAAAAGAATGAAGCAACAACTAATTCAAATGGATTTGAAGGCATTGGATGCTTTTTCGTTGGAGAGAGTTGAAAAGGGACAATTGTACAAAGTGTACAACCACTATCTCCACTACTCTGATTTGTGTCTGCAATAGGACAAGAACAACAGCTATGCCTGCACCAATGTTCCTCCAGACTTGGAATGGATTTGAAATTGATCCTTCTTAGGACAATAACCAAATCAGGCAAAAGATCATTGGTGATTTGATCAAGCTTCAAACGACTCTTTTTGATGTGCTGGCAATTCACAACGTCTCTTTCACACCTCTATATAAAGGAGTGAAGACTTAGAGAATTGTGAGAGACTCAACAACAATTTACAATCGCCAAAACTCTGCTGAAATTGTTCTGCATCAAAAGTTCACTTAGAATTTCTTATCAAAGTTCACATCTTAGAAATTCTAGAGTCTTAAGAGTCTGTATCTGATTTGCATTGTGAACACCACTGATTGTATATCAAGTGTTCAACCTCAAACAAATTTCTTTGTAATTCTGTTTGAATAGAAGTCTCTTGCTTGT
>Ga0228710_1006093_pt1 | contig 18470 bp, 7 predicted proteins | sample MedpolnodulmetaG_FD_177995 | JGI IMG/M metagenome (GOLD analysis project Ga0228710, IMG submission 177995) | Root nodule microbial communities from Medicago polymorpha collected in Santa Monica, California, United States - pink nodules | ecosystem: Host-associated > Plants > Roots > Nodule...
TTCAAAGATTATTAGACCACCTAAGGAATTAGGGGCTGTAGCTTGCGAAGAGGGTCCTAACTCAAGGGATTGATTAGGACTATTTTGTTAACTATCGTAGAACTAGAGAATCATTCGTAAGAAATAGGTGCAGTCTACCAATTAGGAGAGCACTAGAAGATTCGACAGACCTGATCTCATCTCTCTCTATATTTTCTTAATCGATCTTATTTTATGTTACTTGATTTAATCAATCAAACCAAACCAACCGCCTAGTGGCAATTTAAAAGAAACTTTATACATCCTTTTTAATAACGTAATTGAATTCTTGAGATTAAAACCAGTCCTTATGGGAACGATATTTTTACTACTTCGATAGTATTTGGTACACTTGCCAAACTTCTATCAAGCAACACGTTTGTAGAGGAAATATTGCTCGTTCCTTCAATAGGACGAGGTGAAAAAACCATCACGGCCTTGCCGAAAGGAACCACCAATTGTGATATTGGATGTTGGGTCTCAACCCTAGAGGTGTCGAGCAGAGACGGAGTGGCGGATAGTCTATCACGGTTGATGCGGTGAACCTTTCTTCTCAGTTGAGTGGATGCACTGTCATCCATTCTATAATTATGATTTTTTTTTAATTTGAGTAGTTTATATTTTTGGTGAGCAAAAATATGGTGAGAACTTGGTTTCCCACAAATGCTGCCACCAATCTTACCTGATCATTAGAACAGCGTCCGGTGTGGTGAGGTTGTTGTTATTGTAAACTTGGAATGGATGGGGGTGTGTATTTGCATGAACTTCAACTATCAAGTCAGTATGTGAGCAAGAAGAGGGGTTAATGGTAGAAAAATGTCATACCTTTGGAGAAAGTGTATAGTCCCATTTTATTGAATGGCAGGTTGTTGTGTGGTTTATGTCGTTCATAATTGTGTTTTTATGATTGCAAGAATTGTAACAGTCAAGAGTTACAAAATCAACAATTATATGGAGCGGTTATGATTCGATAGTTTTTAATCGTCAATTCGTCTTGTTGTAGGAACCCCCTTGCAGGGGGGGTGAAATGTAAGTAATTGGTATAATGTTTGAATTGTGTTTGTGTCTATGTTGTTAGGCCTTCGACTGTTGCGAGCATAGACTTTTCTAAAGTCCATAACAGTAACATTGATGTAACATCTTGTTCAAAAACATTGATGTCATATTACATTAATGTAATTTGATCCCTCCTATATATATATATATATATATTGCCATAAAACAGAGAGGGGTAACCACGTGTGAGAAGAAATAGAAATACACGTAGTTCTAAATTGTATATGTCTAATATATCTGATTAAATTGTATATATGGGTTATCATATTGCCATTCTATAATTGATTTTTTTTCTCATATGCATATGTCTAATATGTACTTAGGTCCAAATGTGATCCTTATTATTTTTAATACATTTTAATAAAACATTAAATTTGTTTTTCATTTATAGCTAAATTAAACTTTATTTTTTTTAGTAAATATAGAAATGGTCAACCTTTTGACCATTTTTGAGAGGTCAAACACACTCATTATTTAATGTTAAATTTGTATAATTATTCAATTCGATGACTTACTTGTATGTCTAGAATAAATTATCTTCGTCTTCGTGATTTTAGCTCAGTTGGTATGAACAATGCATAATAATATATGCAAGGTTTGGGGTTCAAACCTCAGCCACCACCAAAAATAGAATAAATTCCCTTTTGAAAATGAGGAATGGAAAAAATATATAATTAAAAAGTTTACTTATTCTAATATTTATTATTAACTTCTAATTTAAATATTTACTATGAATAATTATAATATTTTTAAAACTATTTTAGAAAATGTAAAAACAAATTATATTAAAAGTAATAAGACACAAGTTTATCATCTTCTTGAAATGTTCACGGCAGAAAAAATGTTTACAGATATCTACGATAAAAGAAAACATTTTTAACATCAAAATTATAAGACTACATGATAAAACACTTTATTCAACACTCATATTGTTTTTTCTCTTGTCTCTCTTTAACTTGGTGGTACATGCACAACAAGGTTTTAAAGAGACAAGAGTTCATAAACTATTCATTAAAAAAAAGGAACATAAATTTAAAGTTGGTTTCATGCTACAAATCATAAATTTTGTCTTCTTTTCTTTTTTTGGCGATTACTCTTTTATTCCAACCACTGGATCCTGAGCTAGAAGCATCAAACATTCTGATATCTCGATATCACTAAGACGCAATTTTATGCAATCTTGAAGCTCTTTATATGAATCTCTCAATTCTTTAAGCTCGGAGAGTTTTGTCACGTCGTTTTGCTTCAGAATCTCATCATGAGTCTCAGCTTGCTTTTCACCTTCTTGAACTTGTGCCAACACCTCAACAAGTTCTAGATTCAATTTTTCCATATTGGGAGAATCAGAAGAGGGGTTTCCTAAGGAATTCATGCGTTTAGGCTTTAGTTTCAAATACTTGGCAGCAACAACATCAACTTCTGGGTGACCAAAAGAATAAGGATTGTCCCCAGGAGAGAACACAACAATAGCGACTTCAGCTCCGCATAAAATGGACAATTCATTTGCTTTCTTGAATAAGCCCGTCCGACGCTTTGAGAAAGTGACCTGCCTCGTGTTGGAGTCTTTCACCCTCTCTATTTTAATTTTGCGACGACCCATGATTCCGCAACCTGTTTCATACAACGACCTACCAAAAAATAAACAAAAGTTCAGAAACGAAGAATAATTGTAAAAGTTGTGTGTATATGTTACACCAACTTCACTATTTATGTGAACATTTTTGAAGAAGGTTCATTGTATATAACAGTAATATTAAAATATCACACTTTTATTTATGCACATTATTATTATTATTATTATTATTATTATTATTATTATTGAAATATTTTATTATCATTCTAACTTTACATAATTGCCCCTAAAACTTTAGTATTTTGTAATATTTTTATATTTATAATTCAATTGTACTAATATTGAAAATGCAGACATATCAGATATATTGGAAAACGAGAAATCTAAATCTTATCTTTATTTGATATTAGAGGGGTGTTATTGTCAAACGCTCAAACACACTATTTTGGTCAAACTATATTTTTTTTTATGAACACTATACATATAGAACCATCATTGGGAAGAGTACTAGTTCTATTGGCTAAACAAACAACGAAACAAAAAGTAGGAATAAGATCAAAATTTAAATTTAAATCAAACTAATAACACCAATATAATATGTTAAACCAATTTACACCGCTCAATATGGTTTTACTCAATGCATATTTTTCAAATTTTACCGTTGGAGTGTAAGTTTATATCACATAGATCATTCACGTAAATATTTATGAAAATCTAAAATCATTTGATATGTTATTGAGATACAACAAGATTAACGGTGTTCTACCATTTGACCGTTAATCTTGATATATCTCAATAACGTATCAAATGATTTTAGATTTTTATAAAAATTTACATGAATTATCTATATGATATAAACTTACAATGCAACAGTCAATTTTAAAAAATATGCATCCAGTATAACGATATTGAACGGTGTAACATTACATTGATGTAATTTGATCCCTCCACATATATATATATATATATATATATATATATATATATATATATAGAGAGAGAGAGAGAGAGAGAGAGAGAGTTAGAATCTATTGACATCAAATCTCAACCGTCGATTTTATTTAATCAAAGGCTAGTATGTTTCTAATGTGTGTGTATTCTTCTTCTCAATAGCATACAATTACTGTTTTTTATTTTAATAATTGAATATCCCCTTCTTCAAAAATAATAATAATTGAAAATCCAATTCATCACAGGCATATACTATTCTTTATATTTTTTTTCATTGGAAGAAATAGTGAATCACAGGGGATTTTAGATTGGATTGTCACCGAAATTTTTATTATTCATAAAACCTAATTCAATAAAGTTTAATTGCTTCCAATCTATAACTTACAAAACTCTATTGATCTATGAATACAAACCATTAGAGAAAGAAAATAAAAGATTCATGGGAGAATTGTGAAATACAGCACGAATATAAAAATTCATAAAGAGACATTGAGGTTCAGAAAAAAGAAAAAAAAAGATTGAGATAATAAGGTGCAAAAAATACATTATTTGGTGCAACATGCACTATTAAGTGAATATAATTTTTTTTGAGGGATTTTAAGTGAATAATTATTAACCTCTTGATTAAACCAAATTAATGGATAATTATGTATGTATTGACAAAATAATGGTTTTCGTTGTCACTTTCATTCATAGTTTCTCCCTTCACGAAAAACACCAATGTTATTGAATATAGGAAAATGCTAGATATCAAGAATGATTTTATCAAAAAAGATTCAAGAATGACATGGCACAATAACCACCCTTAGATTTCAGTCTCATTTATTAACCTTTCATAAATAAAAAATACATAACACCCACCACCCCATGATTTTCGGCCAGACAGAGATTTTATTGGCTAACATTAATTTCAGGACAATTTCTTGATAAAATCTAAGGGTGATTATTCTTCCATGTCATTCTTGAATTTTTTTTGATAAAATCTTTCTTCATGTATAGCATTGCTCTTGAATATATATCCTTGATGATATCTAGTTTTAAATGCAATAATTTATATACATTGTGTTGGGTCAAAGATTTTGCATATAAATGTACAAAAACTAGACTCGAAAGTAATAAAGTTAATTTTCCATTTTCATCTCAGATGAGGAAGAACTCAATGATTTAAACGGACTAAGGTCTTCCCACCTAGCTCTCATTTTGGATGAAGAGGACTATATTACCTCAAATGAAGGATCAAAACCCCATTTTCTAAAAAAAACTTCAGAAAACCTCAAATTCAACAAGCCTCAACAACACCAAGCATGAAAACAGCTATTAAAGCACAACCTTACAACCTTAAAAAGCCATATATTTGATGAGTTGCTAGCATAAGTTTAAAATTCAATATTTCTTCTGTGTAAATTTTGGTCGGCTAGATTGTCTTCTTCAAAACAGTTTTAAACACAATACAATATTAATTTTTTGTCGACGGAAACACATTACATGTATTTTAGTTCCACTCTAGAGGGGTCAAAGTTGTTTTCAAGCATAATTGATTTTGCTTCCAAAAATAATTCTACTTTAATCTAAGGTTTGTAGCTTTTGGTTATAGAATTGTTTTTTACAAACATATATATAGTTCAACTCTGTTTACATGAGTGTATCCAAACAAAATCATTTTATCTTGTACTCACTTTTAGTAAGAATCAATTTCGCAAAATCAAATCTTATAACCAATGTTTATTACAATTCATTTTTATAGTAATATTGTTAATTTTAACTGACCTTGTATGTTAACTCACCAAAAGCTACTATGTTTACATGTCGACACTTATGTCACCATAAGCAATCAATTGGAGAGATATTGTCCCAAACAAAACTTATGATTGGTCCCAATCCAATACCTTATCTTTTAAGTTATTGCACCACCTCTCAGGTTACTCATCATTCTAAACCTCACACCCATCTTGAGCACATAATTAATCCAGTGTCGGAGTTTTTGCATGTACAACCTCACCATTGAGATTCACTATTAGGTGATATGACAAGTACAATGCAAATCTAGAGGGAGTGTGAATAGACTTCATATATAAAAAATTATTCGAAAATGTTGTTTTATAAAAGTTTTTCCAACTTGAATTGCTATTAGAAATAATTCAATTGCTTCAATGGATAACTAAACAAACAATGAAAATAAGATAATTCAACTTTGAACAACGAATGCACAATTGAATTATTATTATCCAATCAAACTCTTAATACACAAGTTAATTATATAAAACTAAAGTAAATCTCAAACCAAACCTGAACTTATGCAAATAATAGCTATCACAAGAACCAATTAAATTTAATCTATAATGAATTAATTGACAAGAGAATATTGATAGTGAGAAGTGATTGATTTATGAAAATGAAATGTATTTGCAAAATGTTATTAGAATTTCAAGTTTTAAAATATTCAATAACTAATTAGCATGTACGTAAATTAATCTTATCAACAACTATCATATATCAATTAATGAATGGTAAGAAGTAAAGAGAAAGGAGAAGAAAACACCATGATATATAGATGTTCCCCCAATCATCCTCGCTATGGGGTATGTCCTCTCCTCTTAGAGAAATATTTATGGTCTTCCACTATTATGTTGGAAATTACGGTGCAAATTACAAATATTCTTCGATTTTTGAATCCAACAAATCCTAAATCTTTTATGTTATGTACAGCAAGATCCTTGGGAGAAATAGTTCATACAATAACCTATAGCATCCTATCAACCTATATCTCAAATCCTACCAATGTTCTTCGAAAAAGTATTTAATCAGAAGAGTTTCTAGAAAGAAAGAGAAAAATGCTTTGTAAAGGTGTTTGCAAAACTGATTCAACAGTGATAAAAGTGAGTAGAGGGAAGTATATATAGATAAGAAAGATAGGAACAAGTTTGGCACAAAATTAAACTGAAAACACATGTTTGATTCAAAGCAGACTTTTAATGATTCGAATTAGTACTCTAAATATAAATTATATATGGGGTACTATGAAGAATGATTTGATACCCATGAACTCAAATCATTGATCCCCATATGAAGATTGATTCAAATAAGAGATTTCATGATTTAAATCATACAGTTCGAGATGAAGAATGATTTGAATCATAAATCTGGATGCGTGATGACTAGAGATGAAAGCAGCAGCTTGGATCAGAAAAACCACAAAAGTAAGTTTTGTTATGTTTCTTGCTAATAATTATTTTTTTTTAAAACTCGGTATCTGATCCAATGACCGACTAATCCGAGGGGACCAATCCCACCGCCCACTTGCCGGGGCCCTTTCTTGCTAATTATGATTAATGATTATTTAGAATATTACCATTGTTATCTTTATCATTAATCTAAATCATTTCTCAGATTTCTCAAACAATGAATGAATTGTTTCACAACAAATTGACTGTAACATTATTTATCTATCTATCTATGCAGTTCAGTTTCAAAATTTAGATTCGTAAAACATGTGGTGTCAATTGTGAATCACAAAAAATAGAAGTTTGTTCAAATTCTGGTGTGCAAACAATGCTATAGGCTAATTAATGTAGCCACTATTTCACAACATGTTATTGACCTGTTCTAATCTCATTTTTCTTTGCTTGCTTTGATAGACGCTGCTGTATCCAAAGTCAAGCCAAAGACGCATCAAAAGAAAGGCGGTTCAAGGATTGACGGTCGTCGAAAGGCACTAAACGACATAACAAATAAAAAAACTATTTCAATCGACTGCAGCCTCATCTCAGAAAATGAATTTAACCAACGAAGATATCAATACACAGGAAGATATCGATGAGATTATAAAGGACGAATTATCTTTCCAACACGATCACAACAAGTGCATTGCAGCCGACGAGGCTTCAATGAGTTATTTCTCTTAGGTCTGTATTTGTCGTTTAAACTTTAAATATATGCTGTGATGCGTCCTTCATAAGTTTAGTTATGGTTTTCCTCTAACTTTGACATAAACAGAATAAATATCTTAGCCAGTAGTTCTAATATTACAAGTGAATTGTTGTCTTGATTATTGCGATTTGAATGTGACTGTCTGCATATTGTCGTGCATTCTTGTATTGGCATAGGGCATGGAAGTTTGCATTACAAATTCTTAACAAAAAAGTATTTCAAAACAATTCTTATGAAATGAGTTGATTTAATTGAAAGTTGAAACATATCCAAGTACTTCTATTCTCACTCTTGGCCAATTACTATTTAGTTGTCCCTGTTTTCTAATTATTATTACTACTTTATGTTGATACTTCTCCTAATCACATTTTGTTTGTGCAGATGGCATAGCGTAGCTGATAAAGTTATTGTGTTATGTCATGCATGGTTTTTTTACTTTCAATTTGTTTCGGTTACAAATATGTCTTTGCAGTTAAGAGATTGCTTTAGGAAACCATTGATTATATATATTTACTGCTGCATGAGCCATTTATGTGAATAATTTCAAAGCTATCTTTAACAAAGTATATATTTAGTGCATAATAAAATTGTTCGTTCACAGTCCTGAATCAGCTTAGCTCTGTTGGTAGAGACAATGTATAATATATGCAAGGTCCGGGGTTCGAACTCCGGCCACCACCAAAAAAAATTGTTCGTTTACAAATCTCATTTGTACTTTTAATTTTGTGTAAGTTTTTAATGACTATTCTTATTTTCTCTATCTATCAAAAAATGACTATTGTTGTTTCATATATCTATCAAAAAAGGAATAAAAAAATTCTTCACTCTTCCCTACCTCCCTAGTCCCTGTCATTGCATTAAATCAAGAAATCTTCTTATTTTTGTGAACGAAACAAACTCAATTCATTTATTTTCAATCATTGACCAAATACATGAACGTGCATCAGTATATAAGTGGGAGCTAGCAGTACATGGGGCTACCTTTGCTAGTTCATGAGCGACCTCATTAGTCTGCCTTTGACTAAACTCAACATTAAAGTTTGATAATTGTTTTGAAACAATTGCTTAAAGAATATATTATACAACCAAACTCAATGTCATCATCTATACCTATCCTAAAAAGAATCGACAACCTTCTTAGAGTCGAACACAAAATCCACATTATCGAACTAAAGATTTACCACCCAATCAAGTTCCATTTATCAACTCATCGCTTCCCCACTTTGACGTCACATAGAGGGCAGAACCAAACAGTTTTTGCAACACAAAATTACCTTCTTCGTCTCTAAAACACATACCAAGACCTACCTTATCATGAGATGTGAAAAACGATGCATCTATACCTTCAAGGGGCTAGTTTTCCCCACTGGTGCATAGTTGTACGACTATACCCCTGTTGATTAGAATTAAATAGGACTACACTACATGACGAATGAGAAAAACATCAAAAAGTTGGTTTCTTCCAACCCGCGGGAGAAAAATAGCAAAAAGTTGTTTTCTCTCGGATGTGCACGCGCCTCACACGTGGAATGGCACCCGAGGCGCGCCAGTGCATTTTCTGCACACCCAAGGCGCGCAACAACATACTCGGGGCGCGCTCCCTGTAACACTCTAAGACCCCGACTTTTATTTAATAATAAAAAAGTATATTCCTTTAAATAGGTGCTACACATACTCGGCCGTTCATCCCTTCATAATAAAAAAATTAATAATTAAATCAGCGGAATAGTTCATCAACTCCACATAAAGCATAATAAGGTCTCGACATCCATGCAAAATTAGTTATAGTTTTCCAAAATCAACTTCAGGAAATATATCAACATCAAAACACTGCAACCCTATTGTTAGAGATCAGAGCACGTAATCGTATACTTAATTCTCAGAAATGAAATAAAGACAAAAGAAGACTTCCAACCCTAGTGTTCTTGATATTGCTAATATATACTTCATGTGGCTAAGGAGAAAGATGTCAAAAGAAAAACTAGTTAAAAAAAATCCTCAGATCCTTATCCAAGAAGTATGACATGAAAGTCTCAACCATTGAGGAAGCCCAAGGCATAAGCAACGTGAAGGTAAATGAACTCATTAGGTCTTTACAAACTTTTGAGTTAGCAGTCTATGACAGACCTGAGAAGAAGAACAAAAACATAACTTTCATATCAAACACTAATGAGGAAGATGTTCAATGTGAAAAGCATACTGATGAAAGCATTTCAGATGCAATTGTGCTTGTTGGTTGGAAATTCAACAAGGTTTTGAAGAGAATGGATAATAAAGAGAGAAAAAAAAGAGGAAACAAATTGGTTTTATATTTTGCAAAATGACCATTAAGCACATAAAAATTAAGATGGTCAGGGATTTAAGAAAGGTGTATTATGCAAGTTTGATGAAGTACAGTTTTTATATATTGTTAGTAGATATTATTAATTATTTTTTGGTTTAACTGGTTTGATAACAGTTGAATCAATTGAGCCGTGATCCAGAGGTCACACCAATTCGGTCACCGATCAAGTTTTCAAAATATTGAATTTCTATGTTAGTTTTGAGATAGTCTTGTGTGGTCTCGAGATCAACCCTATTAAAGGGTTGGAAGTTTGCAAATATGGCAACTTTTTGAAGGATAAGGAAATGCGTTACTGAAGCTTACGAGATGGTCATTAGTTCACTTGCAGTTTCTAAATTTAGTTCACATATTTCTAGCATTGTCTCTATTTTATCTTTAGATTTCAACATTGAGGTCATGTTTGTGAAAAAAAATAAAACAATGAGGTTGTTTATTAGACGACAAATGAATATGGTTACTCATTGTTAGAGTAGTAATTTCTTGAACTAGTCACGATATCGTTGAGACTGTTCCTCCTTGTATTGAACTCCTTTTGATAAATTAAGTTTATTTTTCGCAACAAAAAAAAAATTAAAAGCATTTCATTAAATTTTCAAATTTTTGTTAAAAAGAAGAAAAAAAACAAACCAAACTAATCATGATTATATATTTCAATTTCAATGACACCAATAATATAACAAAAAAATATAGTCTAATTTTTTTTAATGACACCAATAACAATCTTTATTATAGAAAAAATTATTTAAAGGTATAATTGGATAATGTAAAAGTAAGTATAAATATACTCATCTAGTTTGTTACACTTTTTAAATGATAAAAGAAAAAACCAATATATATTCATATCGTGTTTAATTTGTTACATTTTTTTAATATTTAAATTTATTCTTAACTACTAGTTACATGCGTTATTTGTAAATTGATGGCATTTTTAAAAGAGAAAAAATCAACCAAAAGTGCAGGTTATTTTCTTTAGGGTTAAAAAGGTTTTTCGTCCTTATAAATATAGCGAATTTTGATTTTAGTCCCTAAAAAATTAAATTGAATGTTTTCATCCTCACAAATTTTTTATTTTGTTTTTCGTCCTTAAGGCCATTTTATGTTCATATAAATGGCAAAATTATAACTCTTTTCTGTTCAAATTGTATCCATGTTATGTCCGTTTATTATATTCGACATTTATATATTCATATTATGTTCAAAAAATATGAAAAACACGTCAAAATTATATTCATTAAGAACGAAAAACAAAATAAATTTTTTTATGAGGATGAAAACATTCAGTTTAATTTTATAGGGACTAAAATCAAAATTCGTTATATTTATAGGGACGAAAAACTTATTTAACTCTTTTCTTTATATATAGTATAGATGAGACACTAATGAAAATATTGGTGGGCTTTAGTAGGTTTACCCTTGGCCGACTATCCTATATGATCTAATGTATATCCCTTGTGTCTCTCCTTGCTTGTAACGAACTTATTCAACACTTTTTATTTCTCATCGCTTAAGGTGGTTTCTACTACTTTCCATCAAGAGTTTTGGAAGGTTTATTCAACAGCTTCTAATAGTAAGTCTGCAACCTCAAATCACTTCACTTTTGCGCTTCTGCTTTTCCTCAACGCAGGTTTCGAGATTTTTTCCATTCAGCTAGGGTTTATATAATTTCTTTTTTTGTGACCATCTAGGGTTTATGTATTTTTCCAATTTTTTTGCAGTTTTATTTCATATTTGTAGCCAACTCTAAACCAATATTATTTTTAATTGTGTGACTAATAAAACCAGGCTTTTCCTGAACACAATTTTGTTTAATGAATTTTTGTGATAAAACCAATTTTTTTTTTAGTTTTGAATTATTTGTTGTTTATTTCTTTTTTTAATAATAAAAGATGGTAGGTTAATTTCTCCTTTGCCAGGGATTTAACTCTTCAACTCGTTAAATTCGTTAGTTCAACCAATTGAGCTACCATTCCCCCAAAGTGAAAATTCAAAGTTTTGAATTTGGATATTGAATTTGTGATGGGAGAACAAACATCTCATACAAATGCATGGAACATTGATTTGAATCTGCTTCCGAGTCCAGAACAGTTATCAGGTGTCATGGCAAATAGAACTATGAACTTGATTGATTTGGTTGATCAACCTTCTGATAGAATTACTGAAACTAACAATGGTGGTGTTGCATTGGATAAGACATCAAAGAAGAGGAAGAATGTTGAAGAGGGTGGTGGCAGTGAAGGAAGTGTTTTTGATTGTAATATTTGTTTAGATTTGGCTAAGAATCCTGTGGTTACTTGTTGTGGTCACTTGTTTTGTTGGCCATGCTTGTATAGATGGTTGCATTTAAGATCATCTCAAACTAAAGCATGCCCCGTTTGCAAGGGAGAAGTTACCGATAAGAATGCTATCCCTATATATGGTGGTGAGAATAATGTTGAGGTTCGTCACGAGGATTCAAGCTCTACTCTTCAAATCCCTTCCAGACCTATGGCAAGACGTGTATCTAATGATTCCAGTACAAGTCAAACAATACAATGGAGTGTGGGGCATCTTGGAAGCATACCGGCTGAGTTTGAGGCATCTTGGAGTCTAGACGATGATCATGTATCTTATGATTCCACCAACATGACACCAACAATACATAGGAACGTGGGGCATCATGGAAGCATACCTGTTGAGCCCGAGGCATCTTGGAGTATAGTCGAAGATTATGGCATGCTTGCTGAGTTTGAGCCAGAGCTCGAGGCATCTTGGAGTCTAGACGATGAGCGTGTATCTAATGATTCCACCAACATGACCCCAACAATACATTGGAGCGTGGAGCATCATGGAAGCATGCCTGTTGAGCCCGAGGCATCTTGGAGTACCTTCGAAGATTATGGCATGCTTGTTGAGTTTGAGCAAGAGCTGGTCGAATTTATTTTTGGCAACTTAGGAATTTCTTTTTGACAATCGGCGTACAGTCAAAGATTATGATAACAATTATCTTTATTTTGTTGGATAATGATGCATTTTTTCTTATGGATTTTCGCGTGGTTATTAAGATATATTCTATGTCAGTTATTGTTTCTCTTATACTCCTTCTTGTTACTTATCTCTTTTAGAAAACAATTTTTAACAAACGAAAAGTGTATTTTAATGTTTGTTTGTAGGAATAAAATTGTGTTTTTTTGTAACTATTAGAATATCATTCTCTTTTCATTTTTGTCATAGGATTGCATCTGGCTTGCTATTCGGGTTATAACTGTAGCAGGTAACTTTTTTATTTATTTTTTGAATGACAAATATTATTCTCGTCGGATAGAATGCAAGAAGCATCCACCGCAGAAAGAAACAAAGAAACAAAGAAGGTCCCGCATATAGACGGAAAACCACCCAAAAACACCAAAAACTAACCGCCCAATAATGAGGCAAAGCTATACATGCCAAAGGACCACACGCATATCCGTGCCTCACCACCAAAAACGGAAGCAACAAGCCCAACAACAGCTGCCAACAGAAACCCAAAAAACCACCAGCAAGCAAGGCAACAGCAGCCCCCACACCAATGTTCCGCAAATCGACTGTTAACTCTCCGAGTTTACGTGTATAGGTATCAAAATCGTGTTAACTCTGAGGTAAACTCGATTTCTGGTAAAATCGGAAGGTTTGACCAGTTTGACCGAGTTAACACTCGGTAAACTACTCTACTGAGTTTACCGAGTTTTACGAGTATACCTCTAAAAAAAATTAGCCCATTTTTTGGGTCCATTTGTTTCAAAACCCAATTCCTTTTCTACAAGCTCAAATATTGAAACGTTTACTGAATATTTACCTTTACAGTAACACGTTGTTCCTGAAATAAAACGTTTCTTTTTCTTTCTTCTCTGAGTTCTCAAACCATGAACATGGGAGCACATACCAGTTATGGTTGCGATTCCGACAGTAGAAATTCAGATTTCGACTCCAGTGATTGCGACGCCGGTTAGGGTTGCGGTGGTGGTGTTTGCTGACCTTTTGAAGAAATTAACTAGTTTATTTTTTAGATAGTTTTATTAACAACTTTAGGAAATTGTGAAACTTCCTTTTTTTGGATGGTTTATGGATGGCTTAAACTTAGAGACTTATGAAACTTATGATTTTGTGCGTTAATTTTTGTATTTTAATGCTAAGTTGAGCATAATGTCTTATTATGGTAGTTTGGTATAATTTGTCTTTGTAGTTAAGTCATATTTTGCACTATTGACCTATTTACCATACTATATTAGCTTACATATGTCTTGCATATAATAAATTTTATATAATTTTAATTTTAGGTAAACTCGTACGAGTTCTCGAGTCGAGTTTACCTAGGCAAAACGAGTTGAGGTAAACTCTCGAGTTGCAAAACCTTGCCCCACACAGAACATAATACACCTGCGCACACCAACAAGGCAGCAGCCAAAAACGCGAACAGCCGGACAACCAAGGGATGATAGATGCATCCAGACCTGCTGTTAAACCAACCAAAATACAGGCAGGTTACCCAGACGACAGACAGACCCCAACACCACCAAAACTGCTACACACGCACTTGAACCCTGGCGAGACAATATATAGGATCCCAACACCACTCGTAGTAAAGGCACACCTGTATATTCAATTTTTGTAGCACCCATCTCCAGGATTAAACCTTAATCTCTTCACTAACTCCTCTGTGTCACGAGTAATCCCCTTGAAAATCTTGTCATTCCTAGCCTTCCACAAAACCCATATCGTAGTATGCCAAATCAACCACAGACCTATTAGGAAAGTATATTTTTTCTGCCTATATTTCTTTATTAGTGGAGTTTGTATTGTTACTTCGTTTTGGCTACTTCCTACATTGGTTGTGTTTTCGTGGTTTGTGGAGTGGTTTTTCACATCACTAAATAGGTGGGTTGGGTGGCTCAATTGATTTGAGTCAAAGATTAAGGAGTTTGTGGTCTAAAATTCAAGTATAGATAAAAAAAATTAAAAAAAACTAACATAACAATCAACATATCTACCTTTAGCTTTAAAAAAAACATATGAATTATCTGCAGTTTATGTCTATGGCTGGTGTTGTGGTTTTTGAGGTTCCTTTTTGTTTTAGTATTCACATAAGTAACATTTACTTTGCTGCATGTGTGGAGTCTTGTAATCTATTGCGAATTCTTGGGAAGGTTTAAACTCGGGTTTGTCAATTTCTTCAAAAAAATTACCCAATGAAAAACAGTAACAAACGTAATTAATATTATTTTACAAGTCGACTCCTGAATATGTGTAGTTAAATTTATACTAGGATTAGATGAACATTCTTGAAATTACTTTGTGATAGGATTCTCATAAGTATGCTGTGTTTTTAATCCTTACTTCTTGTTATGTTTTTTTGTGTGTATTTCTTGCCTTTCGTGTAGTATGCTCTCGTAACAAATAGCAAGGCTCTTTTTTTTTTACTTGATCATTATTGATTCAATTATGGTTGGATTGGAATGCCACAGGTTGGGGGGACAAAATTGATTGATAATTTTCTTTTATTTAATTCCCTTTGCAATGGGAAGAATGGAAAGAAAGTCTCGTATAATTTGGCTAACATCTACATAGTGCATTTGGTTGGAGCATAATGACATTCTCAGGTGTTTGTTTCACTTTGTATGGTTGACAATTCTCTTTGTAACTTTGTTTGCAATTTTGGAGCGGCTTTGCACATCTTCTGCTCGTCATTAATATATTTTGCTTATAAAATAAAAAAAGGTTTGCTTCGCTATAAAAACTAGTTAACGAAAATCGGAAGTAGAATCATTGGTCATGATATTTATTTATTTATTTATTTATTTTTTTTTTAGAAGCAAAATTCTATTAATGAAAAGCAAGCTAGCACAAGAAATGCAATAGCAGCTCTAAACAAATTAAAGATAACAATATACATAGTGCCAACACACCTTACCAAAGAGCACATGAGAGTCTAACTCAAGTATGCAACTTGTACAAGGTTCCCCCATCATAAAATCAAAACCTGCTAAAACACTATATTCCCCCTTCCACTAAGAAACAGAACCTACCTCTGCCAATAAGAATAGAAAAGCTAGGTTCCCACTACAAAATGTAACAAACAGAATGTAACAGCTCCAAACGCAAAAAAGTCAAAAGCTGGTAATAACTCTCCGACAAGAGGCAAGCTCTAAACAGTTTGGAGTAAACCAAGTGGACATGTCCACCAATCCGATCGAATATACTATAAATCCTTATTCCTACCCTCTCTGCAAATGAACAAAAACCATGACATTCGCTTAATTCAGCAATAAGGATAATATTACCATTTTTTTTCTTTTTAATAAATTAATAAACTTAAAGGACTACCTATCAATTAATAAGCAACTTAAATTGCACACTCCACAAGATCAAAAACAAGTCTTGCATAACAAATTTGGTCACACAATTATAATCATAATCAAGTATGGTTATACAATATATTCTTGATATTAGAACCACAATCCAATTTGTCAAGGACAATAATTATGTAGGAAAAATATAGGACATTTAGAAACTTGAAATGCAATAAATCCAACTTCAAGCCATTTCATACTACATGTACAAATAAACCAAAAAGAAATCCTCAATATCATTTAGAACTGCAAAGAAAAAAAAATATCAAATAATAAGGGAACCGACTAAGGGTGCGTTTGTTTGAGTTTTAAAAAGAATAGATTTTGAGTTAAAAGAATCTAGAGATTTTTTTTTTAGAGATTTTTAAAAAAATCAAAAGCTATTTATGTTTTTTTACTATCATAAAAATCATTTTTTAAAGATTTGAAGCTCTTACACTTGAGTTCCTTATGTTTAGAAAAAAAATAGATTTTAGAAAAGTTATTTGAAATAGCTTTTCATTTTCAGGCTAAAAATGATTTTTTTTTTTTAATAAAATGAAATTTTAAAAAAATCTAAAACAAACACTACAAAAATAAAAAAGTGATTTTTTTAGATAAAAAATAGATTTTTTTTAAAAAAAGTTCAAAACAAACGGGCTCTAAGCTCACAAAAATAAATTAGATTTGAAACGAAATTCTTATTATTATATATACTTTGCCTTATGCAAGCTCTCAGTTAAACTCATTCCATTCGGACCAGTACAAAGAAAGAAGAGATCAGAATTTTACCATTACCATCGAATTTCCAAAGAAAGAAGAGATCAACATTCTGTCGGTACCATCGAATTTCCATGCAGTTTGCAAACTACAAAGCAATAGTGGAATATACTATCCAAAAATAAAGCGAGACTTAATATATTGAATTAGAAAAGATTGATTGTACAATATCAATTAAAGTTCACAAAGAGAAAATATTAAGACCATGTGATTATGTTTTTTTTAACAAGTTAAAATGAAATATATTACAAAAAAATCTAGTATTATGCCTAGCACAAGGAGTGTCAGATCATAACACAAAGTGTTTGACAATCAGATGCACCACCAAGAATTTGAAAATGCAAAAAGAAAAATAAAGCTATATGTCAAAGCCTAAACACGGTAAAGAATTAAGCCACCAATTATGATACTCAAAAGCAAAATTGGTTGTTTTTGTCTTCAACCAACAAAAAATGAGTGGCTTAATCAAAAGTTTAGTTAAGAGTTGATTCTTCTTATTATTATTACTACTTTATGTTCATTACTCTCATAACCACATTTTATTTGTACAGATCCCTTACTTTCGCCGGAGCAGATTAAGGTATTGTGTTTGTTGCTTAAATTTTTCTGTTTTCTCCTCTCTTTTTTTGTCCCTTCTGGTTGTAGGATCCTAGTTCCTCTGAATGTTCCGACCCAGAACTTGATGAAGAATCGACATTGCCCGATTTTCCACGAAAGTTGTACAGGTCAAGTCCTCGGAGCTCTCCTCATCTACCAACCATGGACGAGAGCACTTTAGAAAAATCCATAATGCGCAATATTACATATATGGATTTTTTGCCGGAAGTAGAGAGTGATAGATGATGAAGATATTTCATCATGTCATTCCATGAATTAGATTTTTATAATCATTAGTTGGCACTAAAATTATTTATATTTCTTAATGTGTTTCTGATTTTATAAATTATTATTAATGTGGAAAAAGACAATGATATATTGTTAATTGCTTATATTTGGAACAAGATAACCAAGCCATCATCTCGATCGCATACAGCATGACTTTGAAGTCAAAAACAAATTATTTGCTCTCTACTTCTACATAATATTGAGCTGAATTAGTATGCAGAAGACTATTTTGTTTTGTGAAATTATTTGACCAAGTCACTTTTTGTCATGTGAATACTTTTAAAAAAAAAAGGCTTAAAAGTATATTTAGTCCTTGCAAATAGGCGTCATTTAAAATTTCGTCCCTGTAATCGCTAATCCTGGCGATTTACCCTTGCATAGTTTAATCATTTAAAATTTCGTCCCTTAACCCACTAAATGACTGCCACGTAAGTGGGTTAAGGGACGAAATTTGATGACGTGGCAGTCATTGAGTGGGTTAAGGGACGAAATTTTAAATGATTAAACTATACAAGGGTAAATCGCCAGGATTAGCGATTACAGGGACGAAATTTTAAATGGCGCCTATTTGCAAGGACTAAACATACCTTTAAGC
>Ga0228710_1006096_pt1 | contig 18465 bp, 9 predicted proteins | sample MedpolnodulmetaG_FD_177995 | JGI IMG/M metagenome (GOLD analysis project Ga0228710, IMG submission 177995) | Root nodule microbial communities from Medicago polymorpha collected in Santa Monica, California, United States - pink nodules | ecosystem: Host-associated > Plants > Roots > Nodule...
ATACAATCAGAGGTATTCACAAAACAATACGAACAGAACATACTCTATTTTTCTAGACACTTGAGAATTCTAAGATATGAACTATTGTAAGAATTCTCTAAGTTGTTGATGTGTTTAAGTTTGCGACGTTTTGCTCAGAGAGTATTGGCCTTTTCTTATTGTAGTGTTATATATATTTTTTATCTTGTTCTTCAAGTCTTTATCCCTATTTATAGAGGATTTGAGAGACGTTGAGAACTAGCCGGTACATCAACTTGTCTTGCTTGAAGCTTTGATTCTTCACCATTGATCTTTTGCCTGATTTGATAATTGTCCTATGAAGAACTAATTTCAAATCCATTCCATTTGAAACGGAACAACGTCTGCAACAATATTACTGTTATTCTTGTCTTGATGTAGAGAGAAGTTGCATAGATGGTGGTTGCAGAGGCATGCGCAGAGTTAGTGGTTGTACACTTCGTACACTGTACTTTGTCAACTCTGGTGAAGGGACTTCTGATGAGATGCTTCTGATAACCTTGCTTCTGATGACCTTGCTTCTGATGACTTTGCTTCTGATGACGTGTCTTCAGGAGCGCTTTCTTCATACGCATTTCTTCAGACGCATTTCTTTCAGACGCTTTAAGCTTCAATAAAAATTCCTTTGCTCTTTGACTTGTTCAATCAGAACCTTTATGAATAGTGTTTTGATTAAGATCCTGTACACTTGAACAAATGTTTAGCATATCCAATTGATAATTTTAATACCTTGTTATCATCAAAACTTAAGAGATGATTTTGCAAAACACCCTTTGTTCCAACATACATAGGTGTAGAGGATGTTCACGACGAGTCTAATCATTATTAATGATCGGTGAAGTAGTGGTGTTGTCGGGTGAAGATTTAATGTTGATTGGGTAGTGAGGATTGAAGTTCTCATGGTGGTCTTTTTATAGAAGGATGCTTCCAGATTCATATGGGGTATTGAGAAAGGAGAAAGGTTAAGAAATGAGAAAGACCGAAAGGTGGGGAAAAGTTTGACGTCTTGAGAAATTTTATAAATGCAAAAAAAATAATTGCAAAAAATACAACTTAGTGAACCGGTAACTAAGTTTAATGAAATAGCAACGTGGCCCAATTAGTGGGCGTGTGTGTAACAACGACTGATAGAGCAATTGCATATAGCATTTCTCTTCGGTTTAAATAAGTTTTACGTCCCTAAACTTATTATGGTTTGTGTCCCAATAAGTTTTTCACTTTTTTTTGTCTTTGCTATTAGGATACTTTGAAGGTAAAAAGACATGGGTGTCCATCTCCTTCCCATTTTCAATTGGACCCCTTTCCCTATCCTTCCTCCCAATCCTCAAAGTGGTCAAACCAGAATAAACTAATCTCCATGAAATTATTGTATAATAAATTAAGTACTAAAAAAATATGCCTAATGGTTTGGATATATGATGCATAACTAAGTTGCTTCTTAGTACCAATAATCTAGTTCGTAATTATCCTAACCACATCTTTGGGAAGTATTTCACCATTTCAGAATAAAACACTTGCATACCATCAATTACAAGTATACAGTATAAATCAATAAATCAAGCTTTGGGTAGAATGCCAACTTTGATTTTGTTTGGTATGTAGTCGAAGTGGTAAACAAACTGAAATTCATAAATTTGCAAGGTCTCAGGTTCAAACTTGAGTGAGAATGTCCAACCTAACAATTTCGACATTATAAAACCTCTATATTTGTGCAAGTGTTGTGGCCAATGGATGTTGGCACAAAATCTACCATACCATGGTGCCAGTGTCAGAAATTTGAAAAACTCTCCAAAATGGTGTAAATAATATTTACCTAGACAGTACACCGAATAAGATATCCTAGAGACACATCTTAGAGAATACATCACATTATTAGTAAACCATATTCTACCTAAAGTTGAAATTTCTCCATACTGTATCAGCCTATACCCAGATTCTCAAAGATGCTAAATCCAATCCATTTCATGCCTCTATCTATTGTGATAAATGTTGTTTAAGCTTCATATTCAGCTCATCTTAGAAGTTGTAAACAAACTTCATGTGAAACACAAAAGCTAATCTATGTGATACTATTGACATACATCACAAGTATACAAACATGTAACCACAAAATCAAAATTGATTCCCACTATTTCTTTTGTAAATCCATATAAAGCTTTCACTAATTCTTTTACATCTGCAATTTTTTCTGCAAATCCATACATAGGTTTCACTGATCCTTTTAGATGCAGCAACAACAATCAAATCTTATCTCACTAAGTGGGGTCGGCTACATGGATCAAATTACGTCATAATGCTTTATCATAAATCAAATTTTGGCCCAACTCATTAATCTCCAAATCTTTCCTAATAGTTTCTCGGCTCTTATGGTTTTTCTAGACTTTTCCAAGTCTTTCACCGATCCTTTTATGTCTTATGCCAAAACGATAAATCTCATTTATGCTACTCTTGATCCATTATAAGGAGATGAATTCAAATTTGTGGTTAACTCGAAGAAAATACACTCAACTGTTCATACAAAGTAAAGTAACTTTCACAACAAGTACTTGTGGATCAGTCAAGATAAACTCATATAATTACCAAGGTAAATATCTATCTAAAATCTATGTAGAATTCGGCCGGCTTGTCGGGTGTCACCATATAAACCATTTCTCTGATAAAAACTCACCTCTAACATTTCATGCTAATACTGGACCAGTTCCGGTGCTCCATGGATCAACACTTTCTTATGGAAACCCACATGGAATTGCAATGACTTTACAACTAGCAACGGAGGTGTAATTCCATCCAATAATGGTTAAACCATCAATTCAATAATCGATTGATACATTAACATGTCTACCAATACCAAACATTGAACCTAGGGAATGTTTGGTTTGAAAACCATGGTTCAATCCAAACGGAAAAGCAACTTTTTCTTGCTTTTACTCAAAGCATGATTTACACTCACAAGGTAGTCAATATGGAAGTGTATATAAGCATAGTGTCCTAGACAGTAAAACTGCATTGGATAACCTAGAGAGCACACAACACATTATCATTTGCGAATTAAAGGCTGAAATTTCTCTGCACATCGTAGCAGCCTATATTCCAAATTCACTGAGGCGAATCCAAACCATAGTAGTTAATAGCGGATAGCGGCACGTAGCGGCCAACCCCAAAAATGCTATAGCGGGATAGCGCATAGCGTATGACCGCTATTTCATAAAAACAAAAACAACAAAAATAAGGAAACAGAGAGAGCGGAATAGAGTTTTATATGAACAAAACAGAGGATTGTCTGTACAAACTACAAACAGAAACAGAGAGAGCAGAATGGAGTTTGGAATCAATAATAACAAAGAAAACACGACAAAGTAGAGGAAGATTTACAGCAAAGGTGAAGAAGTTTTACAGAACAGCAGAAAACCAGAGGAAGATTTAAAGAAATACCCTTGTTTTTTTTTAAACCAAGGACAATTTTGTATTTTCTCTTAAAATGAAATAGCGGTTCTATACCGCAAAACCGCTATGAAGCGTTGCGCCGCTATCTCACACCACAACGCTATGGCTTGTTGCGTAGCGCTCCGGCACCGCACCGCGCGGCCGCTATAGCGGCGCTATTGGCTGCTATTGACTACTATGATCCAAACCACTTCATGCCTCTATCTGACGTAAATATTGACTTACATAACACGTATATCATAACATCTAATCACAAAAACCAAATTGACTGCAAATTTGCAATTCATTTTATCTAAAAATCCATACAAACATTTCACTAATCCTTTTATATCATATGCCAAAAACTTAATATCATGAGTCATGAGTACACAAGTGATGGATAAATAGGATGCACATCTCAAATACAAACTTGTTAGCTAATATTAGGACTGTCATTTAATTCTAAGATGAAGCTATCTAACCTATACCATTGTACATATTTTAGAACTCCTAGTGAAAACCACAGTGAATATGGAATCTTCAACTTTCATTTGAGGGATTAAATGTAATTACATGTGTCCAAATCGTAGGACTATCAGACACTTGGACACACTGTTAACCTAAAGTGTTGGTGCTACATGGGATAGCAGACTACAGCCACACAGGGTAGCATAAATTATATGCTCCCGTGAATCCATTATGAAGGGGAAAATAAATCAGATTTGGGACTAACTTGAAGAAAATGCACTCAACTGTTCATACAAAGTAACTTCTCACAAGTACATGTGGATCAATCATGATAAATTCAATGGATTACCACAGTAAATTGCTATCTTTCTAAAATCTAAATAGAATTAGGCTTATCAGGTCTACACATATAAACCCTTCTAATCAAAACTTACCTCTATTTTTCCATGTCTGCTTGCTGTATTATTTCTGGAACAGTACCAGAGTTCAATTCATCAACAACTTTCTGCAGCAGCCCACGTGTAAAATGCAATGATAACTTTATATGACTGAAACTACAAGCAACCCTAGACATCTAACATGGTTTTGATCCAACTGAAAAGCAATATTTTTTTTGCTTTGAGTTGAAGCATGGTTTTAAAACACGCAAAATCATGTTTAAATATATGTCATTCAAATTGTTTTTGTCAAACATATTGTCTATGAAAAACCTTGATTTACAAACCTCCAAATTGAGATTAGGAGATGCAAGTTGCAATCCAAAATACGACTACAAAATCCATATATAGCAAGTCATTGTTGATTCGCAGACTCCTTCAATATTGCATTGAAAAACCAATGATATTATACATTACAAGATATTTCGCATTTATGCTACTCAACCATACAACAAAATAAAAGAGATTGATTGTTATACACTTACAACATGGATTGTTTTTACATGCGCACCAACCAAATTACACTGTGATGTAACTTTGTAATCTTTGTTCCTATGTATCTCCACAAATATCTATATATTTGTATGTGATTGGATGTATGTGTAAAACAAATTTTGCATCATATAAATTTTAACTAAAGTAAACATAGCATAAACAATTTCAATTTAAAATACCATAAGCAATCTCCAACTATGAATCCATAATTGGAACCCTCAAGGCAATGCATCAAGCCTCCCTTCAAACACAAATCCCCTATAGAGTCCATCACCATTTCCAGGCACATTATCAATCCAACTCCACTCATCTCCCTTCTCTCGACCGCGATCCCACAATGCCAACTTCCCAATCCTCTTCGCCGAGAAGCAAACCCTATCACCAGCTCCAAACACCTTAAACTTCCCTGCCTCCTGAAAACACTTAAACATCTCCACCGGCATCCTCCCCGCCTCATCCCACTCCATCGTCCCAAGATCAAGCCTCAAAATCAAAATCGTCGAACACGGTGAATTCAACGAAAACGACGACTTCAAACCACCAATCATCAAAATCCTATTCCCAACCCCGCGAACTAGCCGCGGCCTTTTTAAAATATCAAAAACATCACCCCATTCCTGCCGCTCTATCCGCGACCACTTACCACTCGTGGTTGCAGAAAAGCAGCACGAAAACAATTTCCATTGGCTCCTCCACGGGGAGCCAACTTCACAAAGAGCGTAAGCCCAATCCTCAATAAGAACTGGGCTACGCGGCTTTGATGGTAAATTTGACGAAAATTTCTGCCAGCTAGAAATTTTATTAACCTCATCACGACCACCATGACCAGCAAAATAAAACACAGCTAATTCAGTTAAAACCATTACTCGGTTAACTGAATCAACTATAACAGAACCATGTCTACACCAAGCAGATCCTAAATGAGGAAGGATCCGGAATTTCCGGGTTAAAGGGTTACAAGCAATAAGTGACTTAGTTGTTTGAGCTTGGGCCTGAGAAGAAACTGGGCTGTTGTTAATGGGCTGGGCCCAGAGGTAGATGAGTCCATGAGATGAGGCAACTGGAAGAGGAGATGAGAAAGGGAGGAAGTTGAGAGGAAAATGAAGCCAATGATTTAGATTTGGATCAAAGAGGTGGATGGTGGAGGAGGGGGGGTGGTGGTTGTGGTGGCGGAGGGCAAGGAGGTTGAGAGGTGGAAGAGTGGTGGAGATGAGGTGGAGGAAGGAAGGTGTGGTGAGGAGATTGTTGAAGAATTTGGAAAGGGAACGGCAGATGATGATTTGTTGGAGAGGTAAGGAAGAGAAGATTTGGTGAAGTGTGTCTTGTGGGAGGTTGTAGATTAAGGATTCTTCTTGTTCTTGTTGTTGTTGTTGTGCCATTTTTGTGTGGCTGTGATTTGGTTTGTGATTGTGCTTTGGTTGAGTTGAGTTGTGGTGATGAAGTTTGATGGGAGAATGAATGGGTAAGGATGCTTCTTTTTTTTTTAAACAAAAATAAATTTCTTTACTTTTTCAAAGTTCTCGAATGTGTGTATTCTCTTTTATTTTTGTATGTATTTTTGTCGAGTTGTCTTTGGATATTTTTATTGAGAGGAATGCCAGCATATGTTACTTTTGAATATTTACTTTTTATTTGATGAAATCAAATATATCCCGCAACTATTTTATGTAGGTTTTATTTCTAAAGTATAGATTCAATGATTTAAATTAGTAAAAGAGTGAATATTAAAAAGAGTCTATAAAAGAAAGTGTTGTTAGCACTACTCTTTTATTGAGTTATTTGAGATTTTATTTTGCTAAATTTAAAAAAAAAACTAATGAATGTCTGCGAAATATTTTTTAAAGACTTAAAATAGTAAGATTTTATGAAAATTTGTGTAATTAAAGTATTGAAAAATATAATATTTAATATTTTAAAAGAATATTTTTTTATTTGAAAATCATTAAAAAGTGTCCCCACAAGAGCCATTTTTTAATTGCGTTTACTCTTCTGTCCCTTGTTTTGGTTTAGGCGTGGGGAAGGAGTGGGAGAGGTGTCATAGATGAAATGGTCCCATACACAATCCAAAAAAAGGGGGGAAGAGAGAGAATATAGAGTTGAAAAGTATCAAGTTTAGAAGATTAACACTAGTTAATTGGCTTACTTATTGTAAGATAGTTAGTTAATTAGCTTACTTATTGTAAGATAGTTTGTTATTGTTTGTTATACTAGTTTACTATTTGCTGAGCTACATAGAGGTGCACCCTACATAGATAGTTAGTTAGTTTAAATCTAAATACCTATTGTATTTTGTCAAAAAAAAAAAAAATCTAAATACCTATTGTATAGAAGGAAACCCTTATATACTTTTTGATTGATTCATTCAATAGGATTTTTATTTTCTTTTTCTCATGAGTTCTGTGAATCCTTTGAAAAAGGAAAATATGAAGGTTAAAATATGATTGGGCTTCAATCTAGTTGAAATATGGTGCGCATATAGTAGACGAATTCGAGGTTGTTCAATTAAGATAAGACAGTTTAAATTTTATCCTTAGAAATTTAAATATTAAATAAAAGTAATAATTGTTTAGAGATCTTGATCAAACAATCTCACGATGCTACCTGCAAACAACCTTGCTATGTTTAATCAAATTATGTTAAAATAGAGGGAAAAAGTTAAATCTATGATTAGATCGAATGTGAAATTGTCGAAATTACTTTGGGAATCACGATTTTGGAAAGAAAAAAAACATACTTTGACGCTTTAGTAAAATCATGTTGTCAAAATATTTTTGTCAACTCACCTAAGAACCGAGTTCAACTCTCACGGATAACAAGACTCGCTAATTTGTTGTAAGATGGACAAATAGGGTGATAAGATCACGAGTAACACCACTAGTTGTTGATTGGACAGGTTATTACATCACAAAGTAATTAATCCATGTTGCATTTTAACTTTGATTGGAGAAACTTTAGGTGAGATTGGTTGTGGATGAGAAAGCGAGAAGAGAGAAATATATAAAAGAATGTATTAAAAAGATAAAGAAGCGAAAAATAAATAAAATTTTTGGTATTGTTTGGTATTGGATTTTAAATATTTCATTTTCGTATACAATGCCAATTAAATACATATGCATCGTGATGGAAATTCTTCTGAGAATGATACATTTTCTTGCATTCTATCACATTTTGGAAGATTAACCATTTCCATTTTTAATACATAGTTTATGCCACTTTTAATTTGTATATGATGAGGAAAGATAAATAAAGGTGGAATGCACTTCTGAGTTAAAAGTTACCTATCTTGTTGCTGTTTTACATGCTTGCATTACCTTAATTACATACATTGATTGAAAAAGAAAATGTAATTATTTTTATTGAGGGTATAAACCATGGTTTCTTGATTTCTCTCATAGCTAGTAGCAATAAGAAGACATTAAATTCAGTTCTCATAAGAAAAGTTTCATATCACACATACAACCACTTTTCTTTCTGATTTTCCTTCTCTATATATCTTGTTTTCAAACTATGGTTCCTTGATGAATTTTTTATAGTGATTCAACTATAATTGGATACTTGTTCTTTGGCATCCTCACAAGTGTTGGTTGGACAGAATCATCTTTCTCTAGAGCTCTCCATCTGTAACATAAAATTTCATTACACTCATAAGAAAAATTATTTCATATAAGCAAAAATGATAACATAAGAGAAAAAGGGTGAAATAAATATGAATAATGGTATGTTTAGTTGTTTTAGAAAATTTAACAAAGTCCAATATTTTGTGTTTTGGTTTTTTGCTTAAGTTCCCTCAATCAGAGGTAATCCTCTTTGGATCATTGTTGTTTCTACTTCAGTTTTTCTTAAAAACATATGAAAATTACGCATTTAACCTCAACGGTAGATAACTACCGTCTGGGAACAAAAAAACGAATGAAGTCGAACAGTAGTTAGCTACCGTTGGAGTTAAATGTGTAATTTTCATTTGTGTTCAAGCATAAACTAAAGTGGGAACAACAATTTTCGCCTCTTTGAGGCAATATGGGTACGTTTTATAGTCAGGGATTAAATTTTTGTTTGTTACATTGTGAATGTCTAATTCTTTCGGTTAGAATCAATTACCGTTGGTATCTTAATTTAATTCTTATAAAATAAAATTAATTATCATATTCTATAAACAAAAATAAATACATGTCCACATATCTTACTTGTATCTGGTGACAAGATGATGAATGAAGACACAAATTTCAACCTTAGCAAGGTTCATTCCAGGACACATACGTGGTCCACTACCAAATCCAAGAAAGCTGAAAGGCCTCAAGTGTTCCTGAATTTGATTGAGTTTATCAATTTTTGTTTGCATTTAAATTGAAATGTTAATATTAATTAGGAGAAGATGAACTTACATCAAATCTAGAGGGATTAAACTTCTCAGGATCTGGGAAAACTTTAGGGTCATGGTGAATTGAAACAACATCTAGGTTCACTGACCAACCTTTCTTAATTTGGTATCCTGCAAAATTCAACATCAACTTTGTTGGTATAAAACATTGTTCAAAAGAGAAAATTAAGGTCGTGTTTGGATAAATGGTTTAATAAAGTACTTATATATAAACTATAAATTGTTTTCATATGACATTCTAAAGAGATTGTGAAAATAAGCTAAAAACAACCGAGAGACATGTCATAAGTTGTTTTCATAGCTTTTGAAAGCAGTCTCACCACTTTTTATGTTAGCAGATAAGCTTAAATAAGTTAATTCAAACAGACCCTAAGAGATATAGAGAAAAACGCTTAATCTTCATATCAATTGGATTTAGTTTTGTATCAAGTCGAGATACAAATCGCATGTATCCTAAAATAGTGAGAACCATGATTAACAAACTAGTAATTAACCATCAACTACTAGTTAATCTCTAACTAAATATTAATCACCAACTAATTATATCTCTAATATTTTTATGTATTTCAAATAAACCGTAAATTTTTCAACAAGACACAAAAAATATTAAATTGGCCATTTTGTATTTTTTTGGCATACCATCAATTTCAAAATCTTGGGCTGCTTTCCTTGAAAACCATGGTAGTATTGTGGCTCTTCTAAGTGTTTCACTAATCACCTGAAAATCAAATGATCAATAATCTTAGTGATATGTGAAAAATTTGAAATCACTTACAATTAGAAACTTATATGTAGATTCTCACTTTGGCTGTGTAAGGCATGTTATTAACTTCAGACCATGTAAGATCTGTTTCACTTTTTCTGTTTGCAATAATTTCATTATGTTCCTCCTGCAACAACAAAATTAAGGACATGTTTGATTAAACAACTTAATTAATTGCTTAGAGAAAAAGGCTTATTATATAAGTGCTTATATATAAGTTTTTTTGACAAAAGTTTTATAAGTTATTTCTATAAAAAAAGATAAAAATAAAGTCAAACTCTTTCAATATAAGCTATAATCTGTTTTCAAAAGCTATCATGGAGAGCTTATGAAAATAAGCTGAAAATGGTTTATGGAAATGCCAAACAAGCGCTTACTCTCAATTGTTCGAGAACATTTTGATTTTCTTCAAGAAATTTGACAAGCCAGGTAAGAGCAGCCGTAGTGGTATCATGGCCAGCAACAAGCAGAGTTAATACATTGTCCTTTAATTGTTTATCAGTAAGTTTATTTTCATCTTCTTCTTGTCCATCTGATTTTCTGCTATGTTTCATAATTAAGGACTCTAAGAAATCCTGTTGGAAATCTTGGCCATTTCTCCTCCTCGAAATTACAGAATCCAACATGTCGTACATCCTATCGCGAGCCTGCACATAATGCATCAGACAGAAAGAACTTAAGAGTCCTGCTTATGTGTCAGTGTAGATGTCGTGTCGGTGTATGTGCTTTATAGATATTATATCCAGAAAGAAGAAAAACAAAGTTACTCCTACAAACGTGAAAAATATATCGGATTTGTATTAATGTTTAGTCGATTTGAATTGTTTATTACCTTGATACCGCGATGAAAAGCTGTCCCCGGAAGTTTAAAAGGCAATGAAGCAAATGAGGAAGAAATGATCTTGAAATTTGACCTAAACTTTTCTTGATCCTCTCCAGTAGGTTCTAAGCTCATGATCATGTGTCCAATCACTTTAAGTGTAAACTACAATGTTCAAAAGACTTACTTAGCATGGAATAAAATGAATAAGAATATGAAACTTTCAATGTTTGATATTCACATCGAACCAGGTTTGTGTGTAGTCGGCAATCTGATGCATGCATGCAGTTAACCTATCTTTGGTCGTTGGATAAAGATTGAACAGTTTAGATTTCAAGCTCGGTATTTTCTATTTTTAAACTAAAAAAAGTCAAAATCTACATTAAGATTTGAATCGTTTGATCTAAATCCAATGACCACGGTTACACAGACCGCATGAATGCGTCAAATTTCCGACCACAAAGAATCAAACATCATTCTTATCTATTGGTACTCAACTGTAGAAGCCTCTTCAAGAACATGTACTTTCTTTCCTTCCCATTGATCTAATGTCACTATTGCTTGAGTATTAATAAAATGGAAATATTTTTTTAAACCATCTAATGATAAAGGTTCAGCAATTAGTCTTCTAAGCCTTTTGTGTGCTTCTCCAGTGGTTTGTAACAAGCTGGTGGGACCCAGAACTTGTTGGCCAGTGTAAAACAAGTTTAAACTGACAAGCCCATCTTTACCAGTTAACAATATCTTACTTGCTTCTCTCCCAGTCATGAAAACTGTGAATCTTCCTAAAACAAAGCTCTTGAAAACCTTTCCATATCTGCCAGAAAATAAATACAATCATAGTGAGAGAAAAAATCTTTGAAACTCTTTAGGACCTAGTATATAATGTAGGTTAAAAATATTTTTTGTTCCAGTAAAATTGTGACCTTCTAACTCTAGTCTACACGTAACTTAGTCTGACACGTGTCAATGTCTAGCTACCCAACTCATTCTTTGATTTTGGCCTCTCCATTGAGCGGCATTGACACCACACATGTTAAAATTAATAATTCAATTGCCTCAAATAATTATCAAAGGTGACATGTCAATATCAATGTCGTGTCAAGAGACATATGTGTCTGCGTTAGTGTTTCATAGTTGATTGTTGAATACACTTAACGAAATCCCAAAAGTAAACAATTCTATATTTTGACATGAACTAAAAAAATTCTATAAAAACTAAAGTTGAAAGTTTTGATGATTTAGTAACCTCTTTTGTCTCTTGGTCATGAAGCTAAAGATTCCAGAAGGACTTGAAAAATCAGAGAGGAATTTGAAACTCTCTCCAACAATAGGCCAACCAAGATTACCAGGAATACCTTCCATTTCTTTAGGAGATCTTGTCAAATACATCAACAATAGAATTGATAACACTACCAAGAAAAAAATCAATGAGAGTATCAAACAAAATAACATATTGATCAACTCCATTAATTCCTAGTTATTGCAACTAGGAAATAGCACTAATAGTTGATTAAATCAACACTTATATATATAACACAAAGTGCTTAAGGCATATGTTACAAATTTAAGATTGTGCCTAGTATTTATATTTAATTTTATAGTATGATTATTTATATATTTTTTTAACTTATAGTATGATGATAGTATAATTTATTAAACTGCAGGCCAATGGTATATAGTGGAAGTAACGAAATTTACTTGTGTAAGCGATCATTTTGAGGCAGTAAATAAAAAATAATTATTTGGTATAATCTATAGCTTCTATGTTCTTGTTAATATCATGATGTTAATCAATAAGATGACACAAATCTTGGTGAATTAAGGTATGTTTGTGTCCAACAATAAAGACTAGTTACACGATGCAATAGTGATTTATTCCAAAATTAATAATGTTTCATTAAATATTTTTTTATGTGTACCCCATGTTTGTGACACAAGTTAATCTATTCATGCATTTAATTTATGTTATGACATTTGTGAAACAAACATAGATTCTATTTGCCGTCCGTGTAGACCAATGTCTTGCATGACAATTTTCTTGTATTATATTAGTACAAAAATATTTCATGACACATAGTTAATCATATAGAAAATTATGTTTAATTCAGTTGAGCATATGGTTGATTTAGATCACGTTGAAAATTATGAAATTATTGTTAATGATGTAGTTTAGTTAATCACAATTTTGATCGTGGATTAAATTAACAGGTGTCACGTGTGTAGGAAAATTATAAGAGGACGAATTTGACTTGTTTGCTCCAAATTTAGGATTCTTGAACAAAACTAGGGTTGGAAAAATGCCAAACGCTCGATAGAAAATTATGTCATTACCTGTCTAATGTCAAGGCAGTCTTTTGTATTTAATCAAACAATGTCAAAATCCTTAGATAGATTTAAGAAAGCATGATAGTTATATGGATATTTTTGTTTTCATTTTTCATGAAATAGATTGTTAATTTCGATATGGATATCCAATGTTTTCATTTTTCATGATCGTATCACGACCCTCTGATGGCAATCAGAGAGCACGCCATGACTCACGCTAGATAGTCCGCAAACACATAACTGTTCGGATCCAGAGTCCTTTACATCTCACAATATAAGGGTCCACGATCAGCTGAAAGATGTTTTTTTCTCATTCGGCTAAACCTTTAGGCTCTCCTGAAACTCCTAATCGGCTTAAGCATTGGAGTCCTCGCAAATTCACCACCCCCTCCGATGAGCAACTATCGTAATCCACCGCATCCGGAATCTTAAAACACAGAATCTTAAGCAGTTGTATTCTAAATCAGTTTTGGACTCAGAATCTTAAAACACATGCAATAAAAAGATCTTTTAACTTCAAACATTTACAACATGTTATGTGGTTCCCCAACCACCATCTATAATCAACTAGTTCTTCTAAATCTTTGTGTTAACTATGTTTCCACCAAAGAACTATAACACAAATTTCAAAGGGTGTGCTTCTAACCTATAACTGCAGAAAGTGCATAATAATAGGATATGTTTCTACCTTAAACTGTAGAAGATACATAAAACATCATAGGATTAAGGACAATGATATGTGTAATACATACATATATATACAACATGTTACTTGGGATGAATATATTATGTAACCAAATCATTTACTTTGATGTTGTATATGAGTTACTTCTGGTGATTGAAGTCCATGAAGTTAGGGCGGCCACGACTGTTGAAGGGTTGATCAGAACGAGAAGGCGGCATGCCAGGTTGCGTGTACTGGGGTTGAGGATTACTCATTTGTTGCATGGTTAACTGTGTAGCAAATTGGGTGAACATCCCATTAAAAGAAGGATTACCGGCGACGGCAGTCAAATGATTCTTTTGCGCCCTAAGGCGTTGAAGTTCTTTCTTCAACGCTTCATTGAGATCTGCAATCACAAAGTGTAGCCATGTTCATATTTAAATGGTAAAACTTAATAACAAGCAAAAGTGTTATTTGCAAAAATGATCAAATTTCAAGCATTGATATTTCTTTGGAATTATTCTACATTTCACCAAAATATACACTGATTTATATCACAAAAGCAACTAAATTTTAAGCATGACATTGTCTAAGTGGATTCTCATTTAATAACTCATTTCAATGTCATCAAATCAGTTGTCACATAAGTATCTCGCTTGTAAAATCATCCCTAAATACATTAGATAGGGAAAAATCGGATATTTTCAAAACTAAGGGTCTGAAATCGTAAATGATGCATAATGGCAGGACCAAAACTGTATTCAAGCCTACGTTTTTAGCATAGTTTTAGAAAGGGTAAAATTGACATTAATGAAGATTCATGAGATCTTTTTCGCACAACCAACAAATGAATCAATACCTTCTCTAAGCTGTGCTTGTTGCTCGAAGGCATCTAACTTCATTTTGAGCTCCTTATTCTGAGCAGTCAAATCAGTGGTATCTCTCTGCATCATATGATTTAATGATAAGTTTGCTTCCTTTTTATTCTTTTGCACATTTTGTAAGTTTACACAAATTGAAATTAACAGCGTGCGAGCAGCATAACATTTAAGGATCCGAAAATGAACCAACCTACTTCAACGATGTAAAATGGCTTCAGAAAAATCTTATACGATATGGTGAAGGCTCGATTTATATTTATGCATGAAAATAACGAGATCACTGCACACTGTATACACACTGCAGGACATCTTTTAGTCATGAAAACATGGACAGTGACAGCATCGAAAACCAATTTTCGTAAGCATGATTGCACAGCTAAATCGAGGAAAATAGGATTGGATGAACTTTAGAAAAGAAAAAAAAAACCTTCTTTTTATCCTGGCCTAGGACCATCTACGTAAAATTTTGTGGACATGCAAGCACGAAATTGGCGGAGCTCACAAAAGAGTTGCTTATAGTGAAATTACTTTGTAAACGTAGAAAGTAGGGAAGATGTTTAATGACACTGGTAGTGAAAAACGAACTAAACCACAAAACAGAAGATGGATAATGCAATCATAATCAAAATTAGGTCTATGATTTGTTTCAGATTAAGCAGTCTCAGGCTTAATGGTTCACAATCCGAGTCGGTGGAAATTTGAGCAAAACAGCCCCATTTCATAGAACACTAAATAGATAAGACTTAAAAGATTTGTATGATAATCGATATGAGAAAAAAATTCAAGCATAAAATTACAGAGATCGCAAATTTTTTAAATTTTAATAAATACCCCTTTGATAAAAGAGGAATGTGAAAATTTATTGAAAAGTTCAGATTCAAAGCCAGTTCAGAGTTATGAGTACAGCGTCCAAATGCAAGGGAAGCTTGCGTAGTAACCTATGAAGCACAGACACTGGACATGACACTTATACCGACACGTCGACACCGATAATAATTTAAGAAAATGACATAATTCAATGTAATCGTATGTGTCGATGTCAGACACCGACGCATGTTCGGCACCAGGACACGCCTAACCTGAGGAGTGTCCGCACTTCATAGGTTGTAACGCAAAATATATAGAATGTAATAGAGTAATTAAATTAAATTTCACCAAACTATATATTTGTATGTATATGTTTACATATATACACACATATATCCATATAGACATAAATACCTACCTAGTACCTATACACATGCATATCCTTGGTATTATGTGGGTTCCATAAACAGTTGTGACCACACAACTCAAAATCAGACAGAAATAACATGTTACAGATGTTAAAGATGGAGGGCTCCATCAACCACCAACAAGAACATGTTACAAACAAATTCACACCTATTCATTGAAAGCTACAATTCAGAACAGTGAAATGAAAAGAAAATAACATACCTGAAGGACTGTAAGTTGTGCAGAGAGGTTAGTTGCTTCAGTTTGAAGCGTCTGCACTTTCCTCTCCAGCTCACTTGTATATCGAGTTTTCCTCTCTTTTGATCGTGCAGCAGATTGCCTATTCGCAAGAATCCTGCAAAAAACAAAAACAACATTTTAAGCAACAAACCAAACCCTTCGTTTTTTCTTCTTTCCATTATTACAAAAAATCATGTTAAATCAGACAACTAGAAAGCATGTTGTTATCAGAAACAATTATCTAAAATAATCTGTTACGAAATAAAACATACAGAAAATTAAAAATCAATTTTATGATAAGATCAAACACACAAACACAATTGTTTTTAGTATTTGACAAGAACTTCTATATATATTGTAGGATTAACCATCTGAAACATAGGTCCAATATTAGAACCCTTGAACATATAATTAGCCACAAACATAAACACAATTTAACTCAACCGATATATTTTTGTGAAGAAAAAATCTCTTAAAGGAGGGAGGAAGTGAACAGCACAAATTTAAATTTAATTGCTTTCAAAATTATCCATAACAAACACTCACTAAAACTTAATCAAGTCTATGACAAGATCAAATTCAAAAACACAATTCGTTTTAGTCTTTGACCAGAAATTCCACTTGTTCAAGATTAACATCCCAAATTCAAACCTCTGAACTTAGAACCAATCATAAACACATACAACTTTTTTTTTTTACAAAACCATCGAAATTATTGTATTTGACACTCAGACGCTCCTCAGAGTATCCCACCAAACTTCGGTATGAGACTAATCTCTCTTCTAAGATCACATGAATTGGGTAAACATATAAACAATTTAGGGTGTTTGGCACCCAGATGCTTATCAGAGTATCCAACAAACTTCGGTACAAGACTAATCTCCACCACAAACTAAGTGCTGCTTAATCAACTAAGTCACAAAAATCAGGTAAACACATCAACAACCAAACCTTACCAAACTACATGGGATTGACTACATGGATCAAACGACACCATAATTTTCTATCATATACCATTTCCAACCAACTCATAATTTCTAAATATTTCTTAATTGTTTCTCTTATAATTTTTCTATGTCCCCCCAACCTCTAGTGATTTGGCTACCCTTCATCTAATATACTATAGTTACTAAAGAATCTACATGTCTTTTCTCTACATGTCCAAAGTCCAAACCACCTAACCCAATCAAAAACACATACAATTTTTTTTAGGAAACCATCGTAATTAGGGTCGTTGGCAACCGAAGAAACCTCATCCCTCCCCCATCACAAACTCATTATTGCTTAACCGAGTGAGTCAAACTATGTCACACAGATTGACTAAACAACAACAACCAAGTCTTATCCTACTATCTCACGTCAGCTACATGGATCAAACACCGCTATAATATTCTATCATATACCATACCACATATTCATTGAACTTATATAGAATCTAATTAAAAACTAAATATTATTATTTTTTCATAAAAAGAAAAACAAAAACCTTAAATTTAGTAGATAAATAAAATTAATTTCTTCCAAAACAAACTTCAAAAAGTGATTATAAAAAGTGATTTTGCTTGTGATGATAAACCTTTTAGCTCTCTTAGGATCAATAAGAGCAAGTTCAGCAAGTTTCTCAGCCGGCATAGATTTCTTCACACCATCACCAACCTCAAACAACCCCATCTCAGACCCATCCATAGAACTACTATACCTATGTCTACTCACCTTCCTCTCTTCCACCTTTTCCCCATCACCACCAAACCCTAACCCATCAAAAAACTCAGAATCCACAGACAAACTCCTGAGATGCCGTCCCTCAGACGCTGACTTCCCGATGGACTCATCAGAGTCCATCGGGACAGCCTCAGGGGACGGAAGAGGGAGGTTGGAGATATCGAAGTCGGACGGGTCGAAGGTGAGGAGATCGTCGAAGTTTGCCGCGAAACGGAAGGTGGTGTCGGAGTGTGAACGGCGGTGGTGGGTCCCACGTGATGGTGGCATGGTTTCTAAGTCAATGATAACAGGTGGTGGTTTTCTTGTGAAGTTGTTTTGTTCCATTGAAACTAAAAGTAATGATGATTTTCTTTTTTTTTTTGGGATGTTAAGGTTTGTTTTGTTGTTTTTTGAGTTTGTGTTTGTGTTGGAACTTGCAAGTGGTGGTGGTGGTTGAAGTGGAGAGAGAGAGAGAAGAGAGAGAGTTTTTTTTCAGGTGGTTGGATGAGTTAGACCATGTACAATGGTAAAATATATTCAACAACCCTCAACACCCACTTTTTCAATTCCCAACACTCCACATCATTTTCTCTCTCTTAATTCAACACTCATTCAACTTTTACCATCTCCAATA
>Ga0228710_1006097_pt1 | contig 18464 bp, 8 predicted proteins | sample MedpolnodulmetaG_FD_177995 | JGI IMG/M metagenome (GOLD analysis project Ga0228710, IMG submission 177995) | Root nodule microbial communities from Medicago polymorpha collected in Santa Monica, California, United States - pink nodules | ecosystem: Host-associated > Plants > Roots > Nodule...
GTTAATCAAAATTTTTTTTTTTTTTTTTTAAGAAGTTCAAACCATCTGACGAATTGCTAATATAATTTTAGAGTTGAATGTATTTACAAATTGTAATCTAAAACTTTTGGTTATTAAGTTATGGTTATTCCCATTATTTGAAATTGTGTTTGGTTAAAACCCTACATTTAATGACCACTGGTGACAGGGTAAAATATACGACCATTAGTTGAGACAACTCAATCAACATTTTTCATTAATCGAAAAGTTAGACCGAACATTACAAATAAACTTCTTACGTTTAATATTCATTATATCAAACTTGTTATATAAAAACACATGACAAAATAATGAACTACAAAGTTCCCATAATCCAATTCCCCTGGAAAATATGCAAAGAAAATAAACTAAGACAACATTAGCAACACCATGAACAATTTCCACTTCTTTCTTTTATCGTCAAGCTTCATCTTATCATTTTTCCGTGTCAAACTCTTTCATAATGTCTTTCACAAGCTCATAACATCTACAACCACATGATTGTTGCACTACACCTAATTGTGAAATATCAACCAAAGTATTCACTCTTCATCTGGGTTCACTTGATATGGGTTGTACATGTATGGATTTGAGATCAAGTTCATCATCCCACATAAAAAATTGACAACTTAATTTTATATAAAATAAAAGGAAAGAAAAAAAAGAAGTAACACCAATAAATATAAGCCCTAACCATGAACATTCAACATGAAAAACATCATATTAAAAAATGAGTTTAGATTTGGCAAAAATTACTCACATTTCAATTTAGACATTTCCAAAACGTCGTTTAGGGTTTTCATCGGTGTTGAATATGAATATCCACATTATTTGTTTGCAACCACACTCTGATAATTAAAATCAAGTTGAAGTTATACCTGACGAGAACGACATAGTCGCATAAAAGAGAGAGTTGCAAATATGAACAAAGACGAAGTAAATAAGGTTGTAGGAAGGAGAAATAAGGAAGAAGAGGGATGGAATTGAAAAAATTAGAGTTTTTTTGGATCTGCACCCCTTATATACGACTCAACTCAATTTTTTACCGCATCATCATCATCTATCATGTCATTAGTAACAAGTGTAACTCTTAGCTACCTTCTCGTTTTCTTACTAGCCACTCACATCAAGGACCAAAGTTAAACGATTATGATTGAAGGATTCATATAAAAAAAACAAAACACATGAACTAAAATAAATAAATAAATAAAATCATATTTTCAAGGACAAACGTCATATTTAAACTTTTTGGGCATATATGTAAGAATAATCCAAATATAAATAAAAAAAAATCTCAACACTAACATTTTAATAAATAACTAGAAAATTTGAGGTTCGAATCCGAGTGTTACAATTACACCTACTTTGAGTCATGCTTTCGATTGAGGTTCGAATCCGACTCTTACATACTATATCACACCTATACTAAGTTATGTTTTGGACTGCGATCTTGACACTGATTTATCATTGAATAAATACCAATTTATGACTTTATATGAAAAAGAAATATTATTAAAATAAAGATTAGAACGATCTACATAAACTTTGAGTTTCCAGCAAAATCCATTTCCCTTCAAAAAACCTAAGAGCAAAACCAGAAGCAACAATCACCATCATCATGAGCATTCTGTCATCACGAACAAGTTCCCGTTCCGTAACAGAAACCGTTAACGGTTCACACAAGTTCGTAATCAAAGGCTACTCACTTGCAAAAGGAATGGGAGTTGGTAAACACATAGCCAGCGAAACTTTCACCGTCGGTGGTTATCAATGGGCAATTTACTTCTACCCCGACGGTAAAAACCCAGAAGATAATTCTGCTTATGTTTCTGTTTTCATTGCTCTCGCTTCTGAAGGTACCGATGTTAGAGCTCTTTTTGAACTCACTTTGCTTGATCAGAGTCCTAATGGCAAACATAAGGTTCATAGTCATTTTGATCGCTCTCTTGAAAGTGGTCCTTATACTCTTAAGTATCGCGGCAGCATGTGGTGAGTTTCGATTTTCATACTTATTGTCAATTTTAATTCAATTTTGTAGTTAGAGTTATAACTAGTTTGGATTTTGGATTAGGTTTTCATTTTTAAGTTTGAATATGATTTTAGTTTGGGACGCCAACTTATTGGGCTACGTATGGCATCGGGGAAAATTGAGATGCGGAGGTGATTTCAACTTAGAGTGGAAGTTGTTATCTATAGGAGTTTTTTTTGTTCTTGTAGAAGTGATTATTAGAATGTTTATTTAAACTAGTTTTAGTGTATGTTTTGTGTGGGTGGTGAGTTTATCAAAATCGCAGTGGCAGAAGCTCCGAAGTGTAGCTTTTACTGTAATTGGACTGGCTTGCAGTGATTCTGACAATTCCACCCGCCAATTAAACATGCACTTACGCAGTTTTGTTATGACAGGGTTTGGGTTGATTCATTATTAGCTTTAACTTCTTTGAAAAATTTATTCTAATCTAAAGTCAGTTTGTTGGTAAATTGTACCAATTAAGATGTATCGTGTCCTTGAATTACAGCGACTTAAGATTACAATGCACTTTGAATTGAATCAAGGGTGTGACTGTGTATATGATATATCCTTGCTTGTACACTTTTCATAGAAGCTAAGCGACGTATTCTAATGTTTTATCCTGATGTCGAGATATAAACTGTACTATGTGCTACTTGGATTGCTCTTTATTGTTATTTAATTTTTGACTTTGTTATCTTGATTCGTAATAATGTTTCTCCATGGAGTTATTTCCTTCTGGGCATGTGTTTATTCTTAACGGATTTTCCTTTAAAAAACAAACGAAGGATCGCTTGATTCCTATTAATTGGTGATTTTCTTATTCTAACATTCTGATGAAAAACTATTGATGTTGTGATATACTTTATGTATAATTAGGAGTAGTTAGCTATTCCATCCATTTTGCTATGTACTTTATGAACTAACCAATGATACACTGTTTCTGTGTTAGGGGGTATAAGCGGTTTTTCAAACGTGCTCAACTCGAGGCATCGTCCTTCCTTAAGGATGACTGCTTGAAGATAAACTGCACTGTTGGTGTGGTTGTGTCGTCCATTGATTGTTCTAAATTGACCACCATACATGTTCCTGAATCTGACATTGGATCGCATTTTGGCATGCTGTTAGAGAATGAGGAAGGATCTGATGTTACTTTCTCTGTTGGTGGAGAAAGATTTCACGCACATAAACTTGTTATGGCAGCTCGGTCAACTGCATTTGAAACTGAGTTTTTCAATAGTATGGAGGAAGATGACCGTGATGTAGTTGTTACGGACATGGAACCTAAGGTTTTCAAGGTAGCCTTTTTCCTCTAAAGTGTCATTTTCCCTCTGTCCTTTTGTAGCTATGTTTATTCCATGCTCCATGCTGACATGCATGTGCTGATTAAATTAATCAAGTGTTGCATATTATTTGCTTGGTTATCTGATGTTTCTTGAGTTCTATTGTTGAGCAGGCTTTGCTTCATTTTATTTATCGAGACACTCTTATAGAAGATGAAGAGTTCTTCATGTCAAGTTCATCGTTCCTGCCTTCAATATCTGAAACATTTGCAGCAAAATTATTAGCTGCTGCAGAAAAGTATGATTTGCCTAGACTTAAGCTGATGTGTGAGTCTGTACTTTGCAAAGATATATCTATAGATTCTGTTGCCTATATTCTGGCTCTTGCTGATAGCTATCATGCCACAGAGTTAAAGGCCATCTGTCTACAATTTTCTGCTGAAAACCTTGTTGGTGAGTTTGTTTATTTCCCACGAAAGTATAGTCAGCTATTTTTGAGCTTATAGTATATCGATATCACTTTGTTTATCCAAGTCATTTTATGTCAGGTTTCTATGCAGTGTATCTACGAAATAAAGATTATTATCTTCCAAAATATAAATATCTTTACTTTATACTATAATGTAGGAAATGGAAGAGTGGTTATAAAATGACACTCTCATTTGACAAACCAGTCCCAGCTCTTGTGTTACATATGTCATTGGAATATTTTCTGGCCTAGCTATATGGTTTGATAATGGTAAATGATATTGAAGATTTTTTCGTCTTGTTTATATAATAATTGTGGAAGAAATATCCTTTTCTAGACTCAGAGGCAAACGATCTTTATTTTCCGGGTGTTTGTGGGATCAACCATATCTTGGTCCATTTTGTAGTGGGAAAAATATCGCATAGGTCGGAAGCCTATACACACAAATGTATAGAAACTATAAACATTTATATAAATGCACAATATATATAAATAGATATTATTAATTTCTCTTTTATGCATTATGATATTAGTATATAATTATCATAATAGAAATTAGAAAAGTAGAGATACATATCTTCGCTACCCATATTAGAATATATTCTTTCTCTACAAAGTTGTCGCGAAATTTTCATATTTTTTCCCAACCCAATGTCACAAGAAACATCATTAGTCCTATTCCAAAATGTCTCAATTCTATACAATTGCCTATTATTTACCATTTGATCCTTATTGTATCGTTCTTGTTTTGTCAATCCCACTGTCCAAAGAAAACTTAGTTTTTATGCCTAGTTCGTCAAGAGACAACACCATGCGTTGTTCGTCAAGTGACAAGTCTGCCAATTTAAGAAGCCCAACACCATCATCAAGCGGATCATGCGCTTCTCCACTTATGTCCCATCAATGTTGTTAAATAGCGGCCATAGTGATGCTATAGTGCGTAGCATTGCGAAATTTGAACAAATCACTATTGTTACGGGATACGCTATTTAATACAAAATGTTGTCAAATAGCGGCTATAGTGGTGCTATAACACTGTTTTGTAACGGAATTTGAACAGACTGTTATTTTCTTCGATCCACAATTGAAAATACTGTGTCCCACAACTTCATCTCTGCATTAGCATATCCTTCATCTTTCTCTAGCGAAAGTCAAGTCTTGGAATGCAAATAAAATCCTCTATACTTTTCAGATTCATTTTGTTTCTCTTCAAAGAATAGGTAAAGGAGTATGTATTCCAATTCCTCTCAGTTCTCACTGCATGACGACAAACAAAGTTGTACTAGAAGCTTTAAGGCCAGTCTTTGGAACCGTATCCCAAACTTACTGGTCAATTTCATAAAAATAACTGAGTTGAAGGATACTTCCTAGATTCATATGTAGGCATTTCACATGTGTTTCAGTGTTGGATACTCTGAAAACTTGAGCTTAAATTGGTCCTAACTCATCCTTACTAAACTGGTTTGTAAGATGTGCATTGCCTAACCTTTTATAAGCACTAAATAGATCATAACTCTAGGTGATGTGGGACTAAACTCAACTCCTCAACTCAGCTCAATGGTGGTGCTAGAGGCTGCAACGAAGGCAACCAAAATGCCACAATTAATGTGACTAGGGGCAGACTGCAATCAAGGCAGAATTTCCAACACTCCCCTCATGCCCAAGCCCGTGGATCTAGAGTGCGGCCAATGCGGGAAGCCCAATAATGGATCTAGGATAAACTCTAATATTATCTTAGAATTTCGGTTTGGATTGGGCCTAACTAACCTGTAAAAGATCGGTTTGTAAGGTGAAGACATCCAAAGCTTTTATAAGCACTACATAGGTCAGATCGCTAGGTGATGTGGGACTATACCAATCCCTCACACATAGCTCATTGGTGCTGTTGGGAGCTGCAATGAAGGCAACTTAAATGCCACAATTAAGGCAGAATTTCCAACAGATACGCTGAAGACGCTAATACTTAACCAAAATTTGAAGTATCGGATCTTCAAGGAGAGGTACCAATATAATATTTTTACCATCGATGACTTTTGTTTCCTATTTAATTCAATGTTCTACCTTTGGACCTTTCTGTCGAAAATATTATCAGTTTCTTTCTTCTTGTACTTCCATGTCTTTCATTTTGTATTGAGTTGAGGAGGTCACGACTACGGCGCATAGAAAGTTTAAAAAAAATATGGAATTTCCATCAATTTTACTAAAATTATAAAAAATCGAAAACCTAAGTTAGACAATGGTGGTTAAAACAACAAAGGTTGGCAATTGATTTTTAATAGAGAAGGACGGAGACCTAAGTCTTATAAAACCTCCAACACCCTGATTTTAAGACGATTGCCTTGAATTTTGCGTACTTTGAAAGTTTACTTTACCTATCTGGACAAAAATACCTTTGATTTTTTTTGTTGGTTGAATAGGAATTACAAGAGAAGTAATTATACAAATTAGGTATTCAATATTTGGTTGCCTAAAGCCACTATTTCTAATATAGCCGCGAAGAGTAAATGAAAATTTATATAAAGTATGCCAACAAATATAAACAAAATGTAAGAAAAGATATTAACCGTCAAAATCTTCTTATAATCAGTAAAATTTCTCGGTAAAAAGGAGATCAAATTATGACCCCAATTTGAGTAATCTACGGAAGACTTTGTCAAGGATGGATGTACTACATCCCGTTCTTTTTCTAGATTTCATTATATGTCACAAGCAGGTTTTGTCTGTGTCAAGAGTCAAGACCTGTGCTTAGGTCTACTTCAAGGCATGTAACAACTTGGCACCATAGCTGGGTGACGTGGTAAATTTAGCAGCCATGCTGGATGAGACAGCTGGGGAGCCTCAGAATTGCTCTGTATATGGCTCGGGAATGGGAACGAAGTCAAAGTTATTCTTGGGAGTTCTAAACTCACATGAAGAAGGAATTGAAGTGAAGAAACAGATTGATGGATCTGTTTGGGCTGTGTGCTGTGATGCCAGGATGGGATCGCAATCGTACGCAAGTGACGTTGCAGCACTGCCATAATATTGGGTAATTTTTTGGCATTCAGTCAGTGGCGGAGCATAGTCGGGACAGAGGTTGGTCAAACCCCAATTTTTTTTCCTTAATAGGTGTGTGTGTGTGTGTGTGTACATTTGTATATCAAGTGCTCTATACTATTTAACAATGTTTGTGGTGGCCCAGTGGTTATGCGCGCCTCTGCAACTCGAAAGACACAGGATCGAATCTGTTTTACAACATTTTAGCATTTCAATTGTATTTTTAGTGTAAACATAAAAAAAGGCAATGATAAGATTCGAGCTGCAGTCATGATAACAAAAACAACCGAATCTTACCACTGCACCACATAGAATTCTTTAAACTTATATTGAGTTTATAATTTATAGTATGTTTATAACTCTTTGGCCCCCTCCGAAATCCACCCAAGCTCCCCACTGTAATGAGTCAGACTTGCAAAATTGGGATCTAACTTGCAATTCCTAGCAAGTTTACACAGTTCACCTGAGTTAGCCTCGTGGGAGTTTAGTAGACATGATTGGTATCCAAAATGGAAATATTTTAAAACAGGAGTGAATTCTTGATTGGTACCCATCAGAATTGAATCGTCGACTTCCAACACCAATATTGGTACCCATCAAAATGACACGAGAAACAAAACACCAATATTTGACTTCAAGGCCGTCATTAGAGTTGTAGGGATTGATGTTAGCTTTCAAATAGCACCGGTCTCATGATCCTTTCAACCCCATAGATGAGTCGTATAGTGGCGACATGGTTTATGCTTTTAGCTTCATGGCTTTTGTGCTATTTCTGGGAAATTTTGAAGTCCTTGATAACTTTATTTAGGTCTTGGTCGCTTCCATTGTGGCATGGATGTTAGCTTTTAAATTTCTCATTTCAAATTGACTTTACACTCCAGAGATGTGTTCATTAGTGTGCCTAGGTCATGTTTCCAGCGTCAGGAATTTGTGCGCTGCTTTTGAGCATTTTTAACATGTCTGTATTCAAGTTGTAAACTCTTCACATTAGTGATAGACCATCACTTTGATTTTCAGCTTGACAGGAATAACTTCAACAACACATGTATAACTCAATCATGCTAAAAGATTCTACATTTTATAGCACAACATAACAGTTAGCATAGTTAACATAATTGTCTATGAAATTATAATTTTTTTTCCAGATTTTATTCCCTTGTAACTTTTCAGTTAGGACAGTTTTATTAGAGTCCTATATATTCTACCATGTTCTGTTTTTTTTTTTTTGGGAGGACCAAGTTCTGTTACTTGATCATCAAAAAATACAATCAGATTAATCTTCAGTATTCCGCTTCTTTCTTCCCTTTGTTTTCAAGTCTAAGGAAACATGATTGACAAAATATTGTATGGAAGAACTTACGTATATGAGGGAGTAAGAGGTCTAGCAGTTAGTTTCAACGGTGCTTAAATTCAATCCCTTCATAAAACATTTAATTTTGTGTTTTTGCTCTTATTTATCTGTCTCTTTTATTTTTGTTTCTGAAATATGAAAAATAATATTTGATCAAAAGGTGTTCAGTGACCTATTTGTCCCAGGCAGTAGTCGTATAAATGGGTCCAGAAACGGAAGAAAGAATGTTTGCTCAGCCACCCAGTTTAGGTTATATTTGTGCTGTAGTTACTGTTAAATAATTGTCTCTGTAGACTTGTGCTCATCAATTTGCACTTCCAATATTTTTCAGTGGCTCATCCTGGATAATATCTGTTTATCTTGTGATTTTCATTTTCAGTGGTTGCCTAAAAATCAGGAAATGACCAAGTAGTGTCCCTCAGTTGTAAAACAATCGATTCTAATGTCATTTTTTTCTTTATTCTGTTTATTGCAGCTGTGATGCAGTCTGATGGTTTTGAGTATCTAAAAGAAAACTGTCCGTTGCTGCAATCAGAACTGCTTAAGACAGTTGCAGGAGGCGAAGAGGAATTTAGTGGTGAAGGAAAATGCCGAAGTGTGTGGGCCCAAGTTTCTGATGGCGGTGAGACTAATGATAGGAGCGTAAGACAACAAACCTGGGAAAACGGAGTGGAAAGAGGTCAGAACTTATGGGTTAACCTTTCTGACGGTGTTAACAATGATCGGAGTCCAGGGCAAGAAGCTTGACAAAGTAAGCTTCCATTCCTTGTTAGTTAGGCTCAAATATAGATTACACTCCATTGCAGAGACAACAATAAGCCCCCTATTTGGATGGAGAAGGGGGGAGGAATGCAAAACAATGTAAAAAAGGAGGCCGAGATAGCCACCATTGTAACAAAACCATTGTTGTTTTTCTTTTGATTTTTGATTATATGATTACAAGGATTGAGTGGTAGCAATAATTAATGACGTTGACCATTGTATGGAAGCTTGTCTAGTACATCATGAAGAACTGGTATTGGTTTACTTGATAGTTGTGTTTCTTAAAGAATATTTTCAGGCTGTAAAAATTTATGTCAATGTGCAGTGTTATTGTATGACACTTGGTTTATTTCTTCAATTCAATTCAGAAATGATGAGATCCATAAACCGTTGGATGCAGGTTTTCGTTGGGACAACTTTGATGGGTTAGTGGTACCCATACCAGCCTTCAGTTCTTCCCTTAATATTTTTATTCTTCTTTTCCTGTTAATATTTTTTCTGTATTCATTTAATTTTGTAACTTCAGTCATGCATTTTTTAATCATTTTCTAGCTTCGTGGTTTAAAAGATGAGATTTTGTGTAATATCTGAGGTGCTCCACCTCCTTACTATTTCATATAGGGCCAGTCTTCAGATTTTTGATGTCCCGGACAAACCAATGATTCAACTGGTAGCTCGCAATTACGTAAGGAATGAACTATGCATCTCATGTGTAGGTTTTTAACTTCTCCAAAGAGTTTTAAGTACACATTGTTGGATTTTTTTAGTACTATAAATATAAACTACTGAAAACATAGGTAAATAAAAGACAAAGGAAGGATAAATTGTGAGTAAAAATGATAGTTTGATTGTGTGCAAGGTTGTAAGTGAAAAATTGCGAGTAAAATGATAGTCTGATTGTGTGCAAGGTTGTGACAATTGCGTTTTAAATTGTTAACCTCCCAATTTTATAGTCATGAATTTCGTGTTAGGCTGCATGTAATTTTGAATTCGGGTAAAATCACAATTAAACCTGAGTTCACACGTGATGAAATCGATTAGAAATGGGAGAATTCATTATTTACACAAGAGTTTGATACAACAAAAAAAAGTAGTTGAAAATTAAGTGACTAACTAAACTATTAATTACTAACAACTAACTAACCATGTGCCTATGACACAAGTTATCAAAATTGAATTATTATCAACAAAAACTAGTCTTTAGCAATACACGAAACAAATGATTGTAAAACACACACCTTTTTTTAGCTGATGGTCTCATGTGCACAAGTTTTATTTAACCCATTTTTATTAATCTGATCGCTTACTAATTAAAAAATAGAAAGAAAGAAATACACGTCATCTGAACATATACAGTTTCTTCTAAACTAACACATCCATGTAATGATGTAATATGTTTATTTTTTTTCTTTGATTGATTAATTTTATGAACAATTTTTTAAAGAGACTATAGAAACATTTTTTAAGTTTAACTAATGAAAAGCGACTGCATTCCTTTCTAAAAAAAGAAAAAGAAAAAGAAAAACCACTATACCAACGGATAATACTTAGGTGACATAGAGTTGAGTGACATTGTGATTAACAAATGTCACCCAAGTCTATGTCACAAATGTCACCCAAGTCTATGTCACCCAAGTGCTACGATCCTATACCAACCAACATGTCATCGTATATGACAAGTATCTCTACAAAGAAAGTAAACTGACAACCGTACATATGTGGGTATAAGCCCTACTTCATTAATGATCATATATACAATTGCTTGTCTATTGTACTTAAAAGCATAAGTCACGGACTCACAGGATAACTAACATATTTGGCTTGGAGTGGAAGTAATTATTCTATGATTCAATCATTGCTCTGACTCTGGTCTGGAAGTGGATATGGTTTTATCGTTTTTCTACTAATATTGTGACCCAGAAGAATGGGTAGCGAAGTGAGTTATCATGCAAACAACGACATTGTTTGTCATGTACATAATCCGTCAAGTGTGAGTAAATATATTTTTATTTAAAAAAATTGTGATATTATAATCAGACTAGCAGTGCTATCTCCAGAGTCCAGATGATTTAAGCCTTTTGAGTACTTCGAGAAATTATTGGATGAGATTTGGTAAAGTTGAACTCGATGCGCAATACCTATGTAGTTGAAAAAAATACGCAATTGATGGTTCATGTTGATTCATATGATCGTCAAGTTGAGTTGGCTATAGTTTGATCAGTGGATGTGATTTAAAAGTCTCACTTGTTTTTTTAGGAGAAGTTTTGAACAAGTGAAAATTGAGCGGAATATGAGTTAGATGGTGATCTATAAACTCTATCTTAACGTTTTGAATAAAAAAGTGATGTCATATTTTCTTCATGTCTTTACTTTCACTTTAATGTGATGATTTCCATACCTCTATCCAACAAGTCTAGCAAGTCGGAATCTAGACGACTTGTCATTGAAGAGGTGTGATACATTATTATATTGGATTTTCAACAACCGCACAAGTGATTTTAATACGATATAGCTTCATCCAACGTTTTAATACATTAAATATATATATATATTTTCTCACTTATATGTTGATAGAAGATCTACTACTTCCTAACTAATAACCAATATGACTCTTCCTTAAAAAAGAAAAAACTAAAATGAATCTCTTACTCGCATTTAATACATACATCAACAAAATATAGTTGAGTCAAACAAATCACATACTATTGTTGAATTTGGTCAATATACCCTATAACTCAATAGGGAGAGGCTAGCACATTGAGCAAAGACATAGCACATCCCTTTGCAAGAACTCTCGTTGTATTCCTTGAGCTTTTCACTTCAGCACACCTTGTGCTGGAGGGATAGTCGATTGTTAATATAATTCATTTTGATTTCTTAAAAAAAAAATTCTTTTGCAAGAACTCTACATGTAACACTTGAAAATAATAACGATTTACTCTCTCATGTATGTTTGCTGAGTAAAATCTAATTGGTCAATTTTTTGTTTTGTTTTTGCATCTTAACTTAAGAACGACTAAATGTAAACTTTTAGCGAAAATGTGTTTTCATTTTAGGAAAAATAAATATGGCTAAGATTTGTTTTACAAAATGACGAAAATGCAATGTCCGTGCATTTAATTGAGTTGATAGTTGTAGAGACATTTTGATGTATTGAGACACAATTTAGAATTAATAATTTTCTACTTTTTCATCTTTAAGGTGAGTGTTATTCTTACCACTAGATTATTAAACCAAAATAAAAGTTAGAATTGTAGATCCTCTAGAATGAGTAATCTATAAAGTGCGAAAATAAAATAGTGTTATTTTTTTTTATGAGGAGAAATGTAGGTGAATTGAGCTTCGATAATTCACCATGGTAAAGATTGACCTCAAGACTCAGCTAGCGCTAATAGAGATACTTCCATATAACATAACAAAAAGATACTCATACAAATAACGGGTGTTGAATCCACGGCTTTGAGTGTGAGTTAATTTATTTTAACAAATTCATGATTCGTTGTAATGTGTCTATAATATTTGGTTATGACTCCTCTATATTGAGCAACTCACTTTTTTTATCAATAAAATCATCAATTAAAGTAGATATTGTAGATACATAAAAAAATCAAGTGTTTGTTGAAATAATAACAATCCTTGAATTTTCTACTTTACACTTTAAAGATCCTAATCCATATTAATTCTTATTTGGTGAATATACTTTTATTTATCTATTTATTAATTGATAATTGATATTTCTTATTTTATGTTTTAAATTGGATCAAATATCATATGTGATCCTTTAAGTTATGTTTTTGTAACAAGTTAGTCCTTCAAATTTTGTTATTTTTGTTACAAGTTAGTCTTTTAAATCAGAAAATATTTGCACCATTATCCTGCTTTCATTAAACTCACTTAAGTTAGTATGTTCAAATTTACCGCTCTTAAAACTAGAGTTCATAAATATATTATCCAGTCTTAATTTAAACCAAAATTGATCAAATACTTTATTTATAATATTGTTGATGAAACATTTATCGGTAAAATTAAACTTGAATTCAAAAACAAGAAAAAATGTTAGTAAGTAATTACTTGATGTCATAAGATGCTTTCGGGTCTACTATCTCATTCTTAAATGATTCATTAGAGTCTTTTAACGAAGTTGCATAATAGTTGATAATAATATAAATAATTTATGACTTAAAAATAAATTTACAACAAATTAAATTTAAAGGATTAACTTATTATAAAATCTAACTTAAGGAATCACTAGATTTCCTGATTCTGTAACTTTGAATAAAGAACTTTAAAGAAGCCGAGTCCCATATCAAAATGTTATGGACATATATCTATCCATTAATTAATTAATCTAAAAAATTCAATTGGTGTATTGTTTTGGATTATAATAGATTCGTCCGTAGAGGATCTTATTCTCATTCATATCGTTGCTGTGTTCGCAAATAAAGTTGCTGACTCATCGCGCTTCAATTCTTTCCTATCCCTCTGCAAAACCAAACGGGTTCATCAAAGTTTTCATCTTTCTTCAAATTCAAATTCAAATTCATCACAAGAAAATAGCACCAATACTTTGATATTAATTGTATTATTATTGTATTGGAATTGGAATTGGAATTTGAGTATTGGATTTCGATAATGATTGTGGAAGTTGGGAATGGGGGTGTTGGTATTGGAGAAGAAGGAGGATGGAGGTTTAGAGGATTTGGAAGTTTGATTAGGAGGAAACAAGTTGATTCTGTTCATTATAGGGGTCATCCTCAATTGGCTAGGAAGTTATCTGTTGTTGATCTTGTTGGAATTGGTAATTCATTCTTAACTTTTCAATTTCAATTTATAAGAAGGAATGAAGAAAATTGGATTAGTGATTGTGACTTAATTAATTGAGTTTAAGTTTGGACTTGGACCTTAGAGAATATAATATGTGATTGGATGTTACTTATGATTGATGGTTGATTTTGCTTTTATATTTGTCTTTATGTTGATTTTGATTTGATATGGTTTTGCTGTGAGTTAAAGGAGTGAGAATATCAATATGTATGAAAGTTTTGCTTAGGTGTGTCATGTGGGAAGTAAATTTGTCTTTGTTGTCTTTTGTGAAACACAAAGAAGTAGAAGCATGAAAATGTTTCTTTCTCACAGGAAATGGATAGTTGCCGAAATTGATTGAGTTTCCGGGTACGCAAGAATGATGGTGGCCTATTCATTATAACATGCACAATTGTCAAGTTCCAATTATGTTATCTGTAATATATGTAGGCTTTAGCTTCCTTTTACTAGACGTTTATTTACTTTACCAAAGTTAATTGATTATTCCTGAAAATCAGGGGTTGGAGCTACAATAGGAGCTGGAGTATATATTCTTATTGGAACAGTTGCTAGGGAGCAGGCAGGACCAGCACTTGCAATATCACTCCTTATTGCTGGAATAGCTGCTGCACTTTCAGCGTTGTGTTATGCAGAACTTGCATGTCGGTGTCCGTCAGCAGGGAGTGCTTATCATTATACATACATATGCATTGGAGAAGGGTGAGTTGCTTTTTGCCTATTTTTGAATAGAGGTTTCGGTGTAATGGTTAATGGAACTACTCATGATAGTTGAGAAAATTAGCTTGTTAACGACATTACAAAACAATTCTGGTGTGTTTTCTGCTGCCACATGTTGAGTAGGGATATTTATGTAGAGAAGACTGACATTATTGATTTTACTCTAAAATTAAAAAATTATTCTTAAAGATGAAGGAGATGTGTGAATTGATTTTGTTTTCTTTATTCATTTTTCATCATCATTAACAATCCATGATTTTAAATATTTATATTTATCTCAGGGTTGCTTGGTTGGTTGGTTGGTCCCTGATTCTTGAATACACAATTGGTGCTTCAGCCGTTGCTCGTGGCATAACCCCAAATCTGGTGTGTTACACTTTTTTTAGTTCCTTTTTCTAACTTTAACCTTTCATGTTATCTTTACCATCGTGCTACTTTATAATTGAGAATGCGTGAAGAGAGTAATCAAACACATGGATTCTGGGTCATCAAAAGTCATGAATTGTATGACATGGGTATCCTGAATGTATTTTGATTTTTAACTCTTAGTGATGTATCTATACATACAATATATTTCATCCCAACTAATACAACACACTTAACAATTTAGTTTTGTATTTGCTTATTGCAGGCCTTGTTTTTTGGTGGTCAAGACAACCTACCTTCATTTCTGGCTCGTCATACCTTGCCAGGTCTTGGAATAGTGGTTGATCCATGTGCAGCTGTATTAATTGTTCTTATCACCCTCCTCTTGTGCCTTGGAATCAAGGAGGTATGCATTTTCAATATAAAAAATACACGATCGCCATTTTTCTAATTACCTATTTTATCATACCGACCTTTTTTTATCTCAATTAATGTTTCAGAGTTCAACGGTACAATCCATTGTGACTACAGTAAATGTTTCTGTCATGCTATTCATTATTATAGTTGGTGGATATCTAGGTTTCAATACCGGATGGGTTGGTTATGAGCTCCCAAGCGGGTAATGAATATTGAATCTTCATTTTCAGCTCTTCATCTATAGCATGCCTCTTCTTGATACAGCTGAAATTTATCTTATACCACAGGTATTTTCCATATGGAGTGAACGGGATGTTTGCTGGATCTGCAATAGTTTTCTTTTCATACATTGGTTTTGATTCAGTGACCAGCACAGCCGAGGAGGTAAACACTCATAAGAGGGACCGATCTTTTAAGTCATGTGTAATTCATATTGGCCGAAACTAAATGCAAACTCATAAATCAAGCACACATGCATTCGTGAACAATGCATTTAATACCGTTTTGTTAGTTAAGATTTTTATTTAATACCATATTTGTGAAACAATATCAAGTCTCTGTGATTTAAGTTTTTTATTTTGTTATTGTGCAGGTCAAAAATCCTCAACGAGATTTGCCAATCGGTATATCGACTGCATTAGCTATATGTTGTGTTCTGTATATGCTTGTATCAGCAGTTATTGTTGGCTTAGTACCATATTATGAGTTGAACCCTGATACCCCGATCTCCTCAGCATTTTCTAGCTATGGGATGGAATGGGCAGTGTAAGGTTTGCTTGGGCACACTTATTTTATTGCTTAATCTAAATATATGAACACTCTTTTTGAATGTTTTGCTTCAAGCTTCATTTTACCCATGACAGGTACATAATAACAACCGGAGCTGTCACTGCTCTTTTTTCCAGTTTGTTGGGATCAGTTCTTCCTCAGGTACATAAACAAGTAAAAACTATTTAATAATTTATTTATATAGTATTTCTGTTGATCAATTCACTTAGTTATGTATGGTTGTTAGACTATGGTGATGGATTTCCGCAACCTCAATTACTTTTCCATTTCATTCTTGCCCTTATTTGTTACTAGGTTGTTTCATTGTCATCTTCCTACTGTTGAATGAGAAGGAATGCTATAACTGAAAATCAGGAATTGAGATTGAAACCATACCAAATTTCATATTCGCTTGCAATATTCCTAACTGTTTTGGAAATAACTATCTTAGATAGACATAGATATGTTTGTGCACATTGATACCTGGTACCATTATTGTTTCTTGCACATGATAAATATATCTTTCCATTGGCACGTGTTTTTTGCAGCCACGGGTCTTTATGGCAATGGCTAGGGATGGTTTGTTGCCCTCCTTCTTCTCAGATATCCATAGGCGCACACAGATTCCTTTGAAAAGCACTATTGTCACTGGTCTGTTTGCTGCTGTTCTTGCATTCTTTATGGATGTTTCTCAGTTAGCAGGGATGGTAAGTTTTTGTTCTACGATAACTTGGTTGACACATCTTTCTTAGATTATTCTAAACTTAAACAATTGCTATGTTCATTACTTTGGGAATACAGGTTAGTGTGGGAACATTGCTTGCGTTTACCACAGTTGCAGTTTCAGTTTTGATAATCAGATATGTCCCGCCTGATGAAGTACCTGTTCCAGCTTCACTGCTAACATCTGTTGATCCACTGCTGAGGCATTCTGGTGATGATGATATTGAGGAAGACAGGACCGTAAGTCCTGTAGATCTTGCTAGTTATTCTGATAATAGTCACCTACATGACAAGCCAGACGTTCTTCTTGAACATCCTTTAATCATAAAAGAAATAACTAAAGGTAATTGTAGTTTGAATCTTCTGTCCGTTTTATGGAATGAATTTTAGATAAACTTTAAAATGTCAATTTTTTCCAGTATTTGCAATTCTGCATGTATATAGAAGAGTCCCTCTGTTGGTTGATGATTTCTGTAAGATGGGATATATTTAAATTAGGGCTGTGCTATATATTACGAAAACAATTAGCAAGAAATGCAAGAATTTCTCTTACACAAGGAACAAAAGCAAAACAGTAGGATGCAGTGTAATACATACGGCAGGTTCAAAATAAGATATGTGGCTGAGATTAAATTCTTCGCTTTCGTTTGGCAATGAGTCCGTAATAATAAGCATTTCCGTTTAAATCATTCAGGAAGACTAGAATTGTGAATGAAATAATGAATAATCTATTTGTATTGTTAGATTGTGCAGTTTTGTTCTCTTAGTAAGCAGAATAATAGCATTGACAATTCAGGGTGGGCATTAGGTCATTTTCTTGTTTGAAGCCGTTCTTGTGATTTGGCTACGACTTTATAAATCATTAATAATTGGGCACTGTGTTCTTCTCATGTGATACCCATACACTGATCTCTGATGTTACATAATTATGGATCGGTTTACTTGATGATTCAGTCCCTTTAGAAATTGGTTGAGAAGACTATTTAAGGGTTGACAAAGAGCTGTCTAATGATGACATTTTGTTGGAGAATTTTGTTGAAGTGTACACATTAACTTTGAAAAACTTTGATCTATATTTCACACATGCTTAGTTTCAATCTTGTCAATAAATTCTTTGGCATTCTTTGTATAACATTTGCTTCCATTCTTTTTTATATGCGAGTTCAAGAAGTTGAGTTTTGTCTTCTTTATGCAGAGCAACGTAGTGAGAAGACTAGGAGAAAACTCGCAGCGTGGACCATAGCTCTTCTATGTATAGGGATTCTCATAGTTACTGGTTCAGCTTCAGCCGAAAGATGTCCCAGGTCTGTAAAATTTGACCATCTTCGCTAATTTCGAAGTATGAAATCATTCCGTGTTCATTTTGGAAAGAACAGGGGTTCCCTTGATTTATTTCTTTATCCTTATTTCTCTAACCTTTTGGTTATTGTGGACATGCAGGATTTTGCGCGTAACATTGTTTGGAGTGGGTGTAATTATTTTTTTGTGCAGCATAACTGTGCTGGCCTGCATAAAGCAAGATGATACCAGGCATACCTTTGGACACTCAGGAGGTATGTGCCCTATGCAAGTCCAAATAATCAATCTAATCGGGTTTTGGTGGATTGCTAAAAACTTCATTATAGAACAAATTGCAATTTTTGTAGCTAGCTCCTATTGAAGAGTTTTCTCTCTATGTCAGCTTATTATCAGCAAAGCTGCAAGGGTAAAGTAAAGACTAGT
>Ga0228710_1006098_pt1 | contig 18463 bp, 5 predicted proteins | sample MedpolnodulmetaG_FD_177995 | JGI IMG/M metagenome (GOLD analysis project Ga0228710, IMG submission 177995) | Root nodule microbial communities from Medicago polymorpha collected in Santa Monica, California, United States - pink nodules | ecosystem: Host-associated > Plants > Roots > Nodule...
TTGATATTGGAACAAGTGAATTTAGACAAGGATTGCGAAACATGAGAATAGTCTAGCAAACCTTGAGACACATAAAGTTTCGTTCCTCAAGGATTCTAATAACAATCAACCATGAGAATAGGCTTGATTGTTAGAGGAACACACTCACTGCACCTCGAGAGAGGCTTTGATACGCTAAAGAGAAACTTGTCTTTAGAAAGTATGTCGAATATAAAGTCATGGTTTAGGGTTTGTTTGTGAAGGATTCGTTATTACGATGAACCAATAATCCCAAGGCGCCTTTTATTATTATTGTTTTAAAACCTTTAAAACTCAATATTTATAATCAAATTTCCTTCTAATCATCTCTTAAAAGTCAATCAAATTAAACAACTCCCTGTTGAAACGATACTCTCTTTTTACTACTTCGATAAAACGTGCACTTGCGGTTTTCCTCATCAGCTTGTTAAAACAAAAAAAAAATCAAATGATTTGATAAGTTGAATAGCTTTTGAAGGAGAAAAAAATTAAGTTCAACGAGTTGAAAATCCCTTTGAATGACACATTACTACATTAGTCATCAATCACTTGCAGCAAAACTTGAACTGTGAAATAATTGTTTAACATGATTAGAGAGAATCACAAAAATATTTTCTGATTCTGATTTTAAAAACGGTTAAAAGCATGTTGCTTTTATAAGAAATCATTCTCTTTCTACACCGATAAACTTTTATAAAAGTCACAAATAAAAAATCACCAATTAGTTGCTATAGTTGCTGAGAATATAAATGTGAAGTTATGCCAATTCGTGTAAAATTTGTGAGTGCCATTTAGCATTTAGCCTTTTTAACCCAAAACTCTTCAGTGTTATTAAGAACCAACCTCAAAAAGTTATTTTTCTTTTGAGCCCTTCATACAGATACTCTTCTAATTAATGTGGCAACGCTCCAAGACTCAATTCACTAAATGGAAAAAAAGAACAAGTTCTTCATATTCTTCCTCACCTCACTTCACTCTATTTGGGACTCTATTCAGATTCAAAATATTAATGGTATAAACAGAATAAATAACAATCGATTTCTGTATGTAGTTGCATATATACAACTATAGCTTTGTTCGCTCAACAAGTTGAGATATATACAAATGGCAACATGTTGAAGCAAGTGATTAATCTTAAATGGATAATGAGATTTAATTAATTAATGACAAATTGTTAAAAAAAAACCTTAACCAAATCACTTTATTTATCTCCTTATCAAACCTTATACTATCCCATTGTATTATATGGTGAAAAGGTCAAATTAAGAAAATAATTTCTGATCTAAAAAGTCTAATAGTTTTACTTTTTTGAACTACAAAAAGAACGAAATGTAGGGTGATACACCCATTACATCAGGAAACAAATGTGCATTTTTTGAGCTAAATGAAGACTCACGAATAGTTTCTTTTTTATTTTTAAATTCGGTATCCGATTTAAGAACCGACTAATTCGAGAGGACTAATCTCACCGTCCATTTGTGAGGGCCCCATTTAAAGCCAGAGCATAACTCCATATGGACTTAGTCCATCGAAATTGGCATAAGGGGATCGAACTTGAAACCTTGAGAAGAATATACTCCAAGATCCAAGTCAACCACTAGACCAACCTCAAATTGGTTACTCACAAATATAATTTAATTTACCCAAACAAACTAATCAGGGCTCAATCTCACAATATGTCAAATACAAGCTATGGTACGCTCTCCATTAGGTCAATCTTTTTAGAAAAAATGTGGTTGAACTTAACATAATCCTACAAAACCGGCTAGTAAGCGATGATTGTCCTCACTTATAAACACATGTGTTTGCTATCTCTCTTTTATCAAATATGAGACTCTTTAGCATACTCTCTCACGCTCAGGACTAAACATTTGGAACGTTGATATAAATGGTGGATAACCCGATAGCAGAAACCTGATAACAAGCGGCTCAATCGATCTTGAATGAGACTTTGATGTCATCTTAGAAATTGTAGTTGGGCCTAACACAATCTTACTAAATTAGCTCGCTAGGTGAGAATTGCCCTAACTTATAAACACTTGTTACATGCCCAAAAGAAAATAACATTTTGTTTTTTAGTTGAAATAAAAATTAACATTTCATTTAAAATCTAAATTATCATTGGGTCTTGAGAGGAACTTATAGATCATCACATTAGACTATAAACAATTATATAAATAACATGGGGAATGGTGAGGAAAAAGAAGGTTAAGAGGGTGGACGAGGGAGTCGGTGGTGAGCTGGGGGTTTTGAGGGAGGAGGGGAAAGGGGAGCCGTAGACACCATATTTTTTATCAAAACCGTAACGCATTACATACGAGTTCTAAATTTATATTGTTCAACATCTACTTCCCCGTATAACATTGAACTCGTGCTCAATTTTTGTTTTGATATATCAATAATATAGACCTAACTGTTAATGTAGATAAGTTCATTGTGATGTGTATATGAAACCATAAAGAGGGAAAAAGTGTATAAAGTAGTTCTTAAAACCAATGACATGTAACTAGACATAGGTTTGGTTAAGAGGATGTCACAGTTTATGCATTAATGGGAAGCATTAGTACCCCATCTACATTCCCACTTTGAAGATTCACCATTAGAATTTCTACATCTGGGTTGCTAAAAATATATAAAGCTAATTGATTAAAATTACTATTGTCATCTTACCCATAATTTGGCCACTGATTTTAAAGGTTTCAAGATCACTTTGATTGTGCATAAAATTGATACCATGATCCCACCACTAATCCCATCACTCATTCTAACAGCAAATTGGTTAGGTACTTGGCTCTAATCTCTATCTCTTGGTAAATTCACTTTATGAAAAATCATTAGGCAAAGCTTTATTAACTATTCCTTTGGAAGAAAGTTCAAACCCATAATTTTTTTATAAGTTACTTCAATTTATAAACTTACTATAGTGCAATTTATTGTACAATAACTAAAAGCGTTAGTTTGATAGATAATTTTTGATAAATTAATGCAAGTAGATAAACAAATTGGACATTCTCAAAGATCCAGTAATTAATTGTTCCAAGTAGGGTATAATAACTTCCTTCTTTAATAAAAAGCAAACATATACATTTCTTTACAATTTTTTCTTGTTGTAAGAACCAATTGCTACAAGCCAAACTGAAAAGGTTGAATGTAGGAATTGTCTTAAACTAAATTAAGTAACTCTCTCTGCTTTTAGTCAAAAGTTTCTGCATGCCCAACTCAACCATTTGTGATTCACATCCTTGTTTTATATTCCCTCCGTCTCTAAACAATAATCGTTTAAAATTCATGCACAATTATTAAGGAAATTATTAATTGTGTTGATTTTTATGGAAAAATTAGTATCATTTATTAAAATACTCTTATTAATTGTAGATAGTGGAGTAATTAAGTTGGATGAAATTCAATAAATAAAAGTATAATAATGAAAGAATGGATAAATAGACAATTATTGTGAGACGGATAAAATATTTACTTAATAATATGTATATTAAGAGAAGCATTGATATTCTTGGGGGCAAAATAGATGTTTTGGCAAACTAAACACGTGTAAAGTAGTAGATTTTCTAGTCAAAACTACTCTAGAGTCTTCAACTTAATTTAAAGTTTTAAAAATGCCTTTTATCTTTTATTTCGAGTCAAGTTTGTCTTTTATATTTAACAACGTCCTTAATGTAGGATCAGATTGTTTGGGAAAATACTAACTTGTGTTTTTGGGTATTAGTTAGGAAACTAAATATAAAAGTTTTTTTTAAAAAAAATTGTTTATTCAATGTGTTAAAAGTTTCAAAAGTTATTTTTTTAATATAAAATTTGTTTTTTAATATTTTAAACTCCTTAACTTGTGCTTAAGTTAACATGACCCTTTTTAATCTATGTGTCTTATCGTAAGTATTGTTTAATCATTCAAAAAGTTAAACTATATCTTCAATTTATCATAATATCATCTAAATTGCATTGTAGTGACCAATACAATACCTAATTTATCAAAATTAACACGATTACATTAAATTTTTGTCAAAAATTGTGATCTCTTTGTTGTCAACGAGAGTCTAATTTTTGTGATAAATGATGAAACATTTTTTGTAGAGGAATGCTAGCAACACTCTTTCTATCACTCACTCTTTCATTTGATGAAATCAATGTATCTCCCACCATTTTATATGGGCTCTATTTCTAAAGTATAGACCCACAATAATTTAGATTTCTGCTCTTCCCCCAGTACAAAACACTCGCACCTTGCAGCCATGCCCAAAATGCCTCTGCGTTAGTTAAGTAGCGCAAGTGTTAATTGTTGCGCCACTTAACTAACGCTGCGTAAGTTAACTTGCGCGACACTAGTTAACTCACGCTACATGCTGTCTTAAAGAAGGAAGAACACCTCATTTCCTCATTTCTCATCTACAATCTCAAAATATCTCAAAAATCTCTCTCAAATCATCCAAACCCAAAATTCTTTTAAGTTCAAATCAAACAACACTCCAATAACAAGTAAGTCTTCATAATCAAACACCATTAACCTTTTATGTTTATATGTTAAATTTTAGGGATTGTTTAAATTTTGGTTTTTTTGGCAAGAAATCATTCAATGTGTACATGAAAATGACTTGTGTTGCTTAAATGTTTAGATGTTTGTATGTGTATGTTGTAGTTTTTTTTTTTTTTTTATTTAGGGTTTGTTTAAATTTTGATCTTGTTTGCAAGAAATGATACAATGTTACATGTAAATGACTTATGTTGTTTAATTGTGGTTAGATGTTTGCATGTTAATGTTGTAATTTTGAGTTTTAGGGTTTATGTATAATCTGCACTCCAAATGTTTGAATGAGTTTTTCATTGATTGTTTTTAATTTCTTACTGTGTAAATTTGAAGCAATGGCGGGGTGGATCGACGTTCATGCACAATTCAACGGCGGAGAACCTCAGAGGTTGAAGGTTCGGTGCCTTGATGTAACGTTAAGAGGTCTCAAGGATCAGCTTAATGAATTCAACCAAGGAGTCAACCACAGAGACACAAGGAGGGTGAAATACGTTCGGTATAAACGTCCAACGCTCGACGAGGGGAGAATATCGTTCACTTGGGTGGAATTAACGAACGACAAAAACGTGAAGAGCATGTTTTGGGAGCACATCATGTTCTAGTGGATCGATATGCGGGTAACGTTGCTGAGACCAATTGTAGATATAATCAACAGTCTGATTCCGCCAGAAGATCGTGATTAGGTAGGGAATGCACCTTCCAACTACAACAATTATCTTCCTCTGGATGGAGTAATTCAAACTTGTTGACACGACTCTAGTATTCGACCGACATTTCTACTTTTCCATTCAAAAGATTAAATTCTTGTTAGGCTTGTTTAAATGAAGGTATTGAAGTGTCAGGGAATGGACCTTATTCTTTTGACACTTGAATACCGTCATTTAAACCAAGACTAACAAAAATTTAATCTTTTGAATGAAACTGTATAAATGTCGGTCGAATGCTGGAGTCTTGTTGCTTAGCAAGTTTGAATTTACCCCATTTAGAGGCAAGATAATTATTATAGTTGGAAGGTACATTCCCGAATGTAATGTAATGTAATGACTCATCTATATAATGTAATGTAACTTTTATTTGAATTTATTCAATACACAATTTTTATTCGAATTCACGCTGAATTTATTCTAATTCATTTATTTACTTTATTTAATACGTTGTAACATATGTTATATCTACAATAAATATAGTCAAAAAACGTGAAAAAAAACTTAACAAAAATGTGCAAAATCAATAAAATTGCATTGAACACCATCCAAAAAACGTGTGTTCTTTAGTTCTGAGCACCGACCAAGGTACGTGAGTTAACTTGCGCACATGCCAGTGGTGCGTGACTTAACTCACGCAGGGGCATTAATGTCCATTCAGCTGGGTGGGAGTGAAAAGTGCAAGGCGAAGAGCAGAAATCAATGATTTAAACCAATAAAAGAGTGAGTATTAGAGAAAGTGTTCAAAAAAGAGTGTCGCTACCATTTTTATTTTTTTTGAAGGAAGTGTTGCTACCAATTTTCTTTTTTGTAATATATCATACATTAATGGTCATGTACACAAATTGGTATAAAAGTGGACTAAAATTGAAAGTTCGGTTAGCAACTTAACTTAGTATCTTAATTTGCAACTATCATTCATTTAGTTCTTAAGTTTTTTGAAATAAAACAATAATTCTTGAATTTCTTCTGCGTCAATCAGTTTCATCCATCAGTTAACATTCTTAAGAAAAATGTTGAAGTATCTTTCCCAAACTTTAAAATAAGTTAAAAAGGACCTTGGTGAAGTTTTGACTAGACTCTATTTCTCGTGTTTACTCAAGGGGAAAGACTAGTATATGCGGCAGAAGAGAGTTGCGTTTGAATATTATTGCTACCCTGAAATAAAATTAATGTAGAGCTAGGGAAAATATTTATGCATGATTTATAAGGTACCCACAATTGATGGATCAGATACTCTCCCAATTCAAAAGGAACACAACAATTAATGGATGGACTTGATGCATTTTCCTTACCCTTCCATTTTCAAAGGTTCTCTTTTCAGCTTAATATTTGTGAAAAGAAAGGTGTTTGATGGTAACACATGGCTAGCTAGCAATGGTAGATTAATTCTTTTTTTTTTATGATGACTATTTTTATTATAGGTCAATGTTGAGATCCTAATTTCTATATATATACATTAACCCCTAGCATTTTTATTTTGCTGTCAGGAATTTGATTCTTCCTTTTACAACAATCTAACATAGATTTCTTTAATTAAAGGCCCTTTCTTTTTATGCCACCCACCAATGAAAGTTAAATAAAACTAAAAAAAAATCTCTTTTGGGGCTGGAGCAGGAACAAGCTTCACAAGTATACTGAGCGGTCTAATGTTAAAGTTAAGCTTGGGAGAATTGACCCACTTTTATATAATACATACATTATGTTAAATTTGTTTAATAAATTTCTCACTAAGAAATCCCTCATAATGTTTCTCTACAAAAGAAATCCCTCATAATGTTTCTCTACAAAAAAAATCCCTCATAATGTTAAAAAAAAATCATGACCGTATGGATATTAGGGCAAGAGAATAAAGGAGGGAAAATTTTTGTTTAAAAAAAAAACAAAGGAAGGAAAATTCAACCAAAAAAAGAGGGGACAAAGGAAGGATATATGACAATACTCTAAAGTCAAATCGTGGTCATGTCCTATGTGAGTTGAAATCCTCCGTTTATGAACAATTTCATCTGAAAAGAGATAGATCTATGAAATAAAATAATAATATTATTTTATGCTATGAGTTTACCTCTCTTTAAATAGAAGTGTCCATTAAATGAAGATGATATTGACCCATTATCTATGTAAGAAATTGTAATTAATAAAGGAGAATGTTAAAGAGTGTGTCACAGACATTAATTTAAACAACCAAAGTAAGTAATTTTTTACAAAAAAAAAAGTATTTATTACTTGATAAAAAATAACAACTTATGTTTCTAAGATGAAATTAATTTTTTTTTAGGAATTGCTTAACTAATATCCCGAAAACACTAGTTAACAAGAAAAATAACCAACTCCTTAACTAAGGCCAAGCTCAAGTGATTGCTATCACTTAGACACTCAAGAGTTTGAGTAGGAAGTCTAAAGTTCAAATCATGACCACTAATATGTATGCTAGTAACAACTAATATTTATTTGAAAGAAGAAGAAAATGCATTTTTTTTCTTTCTATTATGTACTAGTTTTGAAATTTATGGACATTACATAACCATATGTACTATATTTCAAATTGAACATACCGTAAAAAAAAATAAAATAGAACATATATATTGCATCATTTAGGCCACAAGGAAACATAGAAGTACCACACTTGTGTCACATGACAAGATAGTACAAATGCTCAACTCACGATTAAAATTGCATCAACTAAGAAGCCAGTTGTGGAATTTCAGTGCTTGACTATAGGACCGTTCCTTATTCTAAGTTATGAATTTTGAAGGGACAAAATAATTAGCTAGCTTTGAGCAACATGGTAGTGAGTGTAAGTGGAGGAGTTTATCCTTGGAATATACCCCTCGTGACTCTAATGTATCATCGTAGTTCTATAGATTTAATGATGTCCATATTGATTCAATTTCGGTTTCCCAAAATAACACCATTGCTCATCCACTAGAAGTCAACATGGAGGATATTCAAAGCATAAATGCTTGCATTTTGTGCCATTAAAACCGTAGTGGTGAAGGCACTCAAAACAGACACCTATGCTCTCATGGTTTTTGTGAAAGTAGCTAGCTACTATAGGACTTTTATGTTAAGTTCTTATTATGAACTGAATTCTAGATGGTTACAGCTATAAGAGCCCTTAAATTTAAACATAAGGGCTTTCACGACTGCAAATGCACTTGTAAACTTACATTTGATTTTTTTAAAAAAATGTGTTCATGCAAATTTAAAGATCAAAGTGATGTACTTTTGTTGACGATGCCAAATTAGTTTTAATTTGTCACCGACATATAATCATTTTGTTTTCTTAACTTTTTTTTTCTTCCACTCTTTTGGAGATGAAAGGAAGATTAGACATTAGTTGCTCTAAATTAACATAATAATATTAATGGGTGATATGGAAAGTGCAACTCATGTTTTAATTATTCTAAGTGGGTGTTTGGTAGAGCGGTAACGAGAATTGATTTTGATAGAATTGATTCTGAGAAAATTGATTTTAGTTAAAAGTAAGTTAAAGTGAATTGATTTATGTTTGGATACACTAACATAAAAGTGATTCTTATAAGTTAATGTTGTTTGGATAGTTTGAATCAAAATTGATTCTGAATGTGCAATGATCAAATTATCCTTTTAATTGTAGTATTTTTTAGAGCACTTTTAATTATTTAAACATGTTTTTTTTTCAAACCCATTAAACTTATGTTGAATAATTAAATCTAGTATAATCGCATAAAATTAGTAAAAAATTATTATTTGTTCACAAGTTAATTTGAAATTAATATGGATTTATAAGAGTTCTTTTTTGTTTGAAAGAGTTTTTTTAATATAAAAAACATTATAGGATAGCTTGATATATTGTAAAAAAAATTAATTAAAAAAATATGCCGTAAAGAAAAGGAGGTTAGCCTGCCAACTCGGTGAATGACTCACCCACTCGCTGTGAAAATTGAATTGAGATAAAATAGAAACAATCAATTTCTAATTCCTTCCCTGCATCAGCTTGTTCATAAGGATGAAAGCCAAACATGAAAGTTTTCTGTCAAACCGCGTTTACAGCTCCAAACCCAGCTTTCTGATTGAATGAATAGTGCTGCTGGGTCAACTCAATCTCATCTTTTTTGTGTGCGTTTAGTTTTGTAGTGAGGAAAATTAAATGAATTGATTTGGATTAAAATAAAAATAACTTTAAGGTAAAATAAGTAGAACAATGCATGTAAGTCCATAAATTAATCTTAGAATAAAAAACTCTAAATTCTACGTCGTTTTCCACTTTGAAGTATATGTACAATGCACATCATTTTGTTTGCTCGAAGATATAATGAATACCAAAATTTGTTCGTGGTGACTGGTGATGATGAGATTGACAATTCTATGAAAATGCTACTCTATTTATTATATTTTCTATCTCGTTCTGAATTAGCAAGTCAATTGGAATTCAGAAGTTGACTTATAATTGAGATGTGGAATCTATGACGAGTCCCACTTTGACCAGTTAGGGTGCATACTGTGCCAAATGTGGGTGTGTTTGTAAGTACATTGTGCTAATTAATGAAACAGAAGAAAAAATTCACTTTTTTCTGTCACTCGTCTTGATGTTATGATATAATTTATTTTGTTTATACTATTGGGTTTTATTGTGTATATTTTCACTTCATTTGGTGATAATTCTTATAACTGATTAGTTCATAGTGCTACTAGGAGAACTATCGGTTGTACCTAACCTATTATTTTATTTAGTGTATTTTTTTCTATGGACTAGTTATTGTGATTTTTATTCTTTCTAGAAAAATTACATTCAAGTATCCACACAAAAATTATATATAATTAACGAGTTTTGAAATATTTAGATACTCATGATCGTTTAAACATATCTTTCATCTTTATATTTGTATAATATCTTCTAAGTCCTACCACCAGGACATAGTATGTCTGTTACAAATTTTTATTATTCTTAAAATACCTTTATATTTTAAACATGTTAATTTTTTATTCAGCTTTTCATTTTTAAAAAAATTGTGGCAAATGAATAAAAAACACTTAAAAAGTTTGTTTGAGGCAAAAATTAAAAGTTTTTTTTTAAAAAATTATATATCTTTTTTTTTTTTAGGGAAAAAAATTTATATATCTAATTAATGGTAATCCCTTGTAATGGACCGATGCAATAGATTTGGCCCTCTCCACTTTATAAAAAAAAATCTTATCCAAATATTTCATACTATTCTCCTGTCACCTACATGATCAATGCTTCAAACTATTTGAGATTACAAACACGATATTAAACATGCTATTGGTTTCCCACTCTCTGTGGAACCCATATAAATTTTGAGTTTTGACAATCCATTTTAAAGATTTGTGCTTGCGGGGGTAGGGTGACTTCTAGCATGGATATCTGTAACATGTGAACCATGTGTGCCTAGAAGACAAGCCCTTCCAACATATATTGAGGTTCAAAATAAATTTGAAGATGATGTTTTTTTGAAGTTCATAATAGTAATAATAAAATAAATTTTACTTTTTTGTCAATTTTTTTTTACTTTATTTTAATCTTAAATAAAATTTTATTACGTTTTTTATACGAAGTTATCTATTAAACTAATGTACTCAATTTCATTTGATATTTCTTTTGTTATTGATGACAAATTCAATTGATTTAATTTTTGTTGAGTCAATATTAATTTTAGATAATAGGAGTATTTTATTAATTTTAGCGTAATATAAGACATTTTTATCAAGCAAACATTTGTTTTAGGCTTAAATCGATTGTCTTGGTGGTCTTACCTTTTAACGAGACATGCATTAAGCGGTTGATGAGTAAACCATGATTAAGGGCTCATAGATTAAAAGTTAATGTGATTGAGTTAGACGTCACTATTTTAGATCACACATTCATATTATCATCTATCTCTCTCTCTCGCACACACATAATGCCTAAAATTTGCTCAAAACATCAATGATGATTGACATTGCCTTTCAAAATTAGAAGTTCACAATTATCTTTGTCTTTACATTTGAAACGATGGCCTAATTGGTGCTGGTTTAACCAAAAGAAAAAAATAATATAAATTGTATGTTGAAGTATACATACATTTCCCTAACATTTTTTGTTGAATAGACACCCGATAAGGCCACAATCTCAATCGTTGCACGAGGAAGAATCACAATATAGAAACATTTATGTCGTTGCGGTGTTTTAGACCATTTTTTAAGTATTTCCCCATTGTGGACCACCTATAAGGTGGCAAGCCACCGTAAAGCATGTACCAAATCTATTTGAGAAGTTATTGCATAGAATGTGTGGTCTTATCTTCTAATTTTGTTATATCTTTCGAAGAGATTTTTTTCCCACCCTTCATGCTCCTCACGCCTCTTGAAATTTTGAAATCACCCTCCAAATTTTTGGATTATATAATATGATTTTTTTTTTATTCTACAAATGCAAAAAATTAGCCACAGTCGTTTTAGCCATAGTTGAACCATTGTTAAACTGCTTATTTATTTCTACATGTTTTTTTTTACAATTCAAATTTTAAAATTTGAATAAAACAAACACTTCAGATTCTAGAATTCGAGCACCCCTTTACATGATTCGAACCCCTCTTGTGTCAAATAAATCATGAGAAATAATGTGAAATTTAATTTTGACACAAGAGAGGTTTGAAGCATGTAAAATGAGTGTTCGGATTCTAAAATTTGAATATTTAAAAATCCTTGTTTTCTCTTTGCAATCCAAAATCAGAATGTTCAAAAGCAATTTTCCGCAGTTCAACTGTGGCTAATTTTCTGTCTTTGTAGAATCCAGAAAAAACCTATTACAGATTACATAATCCAAAAATTTAGTGGACATTTTCTAAATTTTAAAGGACATTCAAGAAGCATGGAGGGTGAGAAAAGAAACGCTCTCTTTCAAAACACTTGGTGATAAATCTACCCAATATGGAAAAAAGAGCCCAAACTTTTTACTAGCATGAAGCCCAGACCAAATTTTTAGGTGCTTTATAAAACCTTTTTCTGTCAAACCTCGAGTTTTTAGGGAAAAAAGACCCCAATAATCTGAAGTTTAGCATGAAAGAAAGTAAAGTCAGACTAATAATTGTTTTATTTAAAAATCAAGTTTAGAGCATAAATATCGCCTGCAAATTGCCGTGTCCTCACATTTCCCTATAGCACTCTGTCAGCTTTTTAATTGGCACTGTGGTAATGCATTGCTACGGTAGTTTTTCAGTTTTCTTTGATAAAAATAATATAAAATATAAATGTAAGAGATATTGTGATGTTTGATGGGACCCGTTTTAAAATTTTAGATGAGTGGTATGGATATTTATAAAATGTGGTTGAGTGATTTAAATAATTGAAAATTGTAAATTAATATAATGTATTATGTGGGACCCATTTATACCACCTATATGGATGACATGGATGTGGATGCTCTTAGATTCTCTTGACTAATTTGTTTTTAATGTAACTCATTAACCTCTTATGCCAAATTGTTTGATTAATTATATGACACAAATAGCCTTTGTTTGTCGATACAAATTTTTGAACTTACAGTCTCCATGCTTAAATGACCAAAATAAATTTGCGGTATTAATTTTTTCCTGTAGCTTCTTTTTATCAGCTTATAATTTTTTTAAGTATATATTTCTTTGTCATTTTCAATTTATCAACTCGTTCAATAATTTCCTAAAACAAACTGGTTCAATAGTCATTAAAAAAACCTAGTTCAATAATTAATTTTATTCAACATTGTAACTTCTTTTTGTGGATAGATGAGATGACAAAGTCATCATAAACTCACACACATAAAGTGGAAGTATCGGGGTTCGAACCTAGTCATGACGTCCAACCTAACAATTTCGACATTTTTGCCAGTTGAGCTAGACTTATGGGACCAACTCTATAAATTCAATTCACTATAAACTATATAGCTAGGTATCAGATATCAATTAGGTTTTTCTTTTAATTATTAGATACATTTTTGTTTGATGAGTGTGGCAATACTTTCATCATTTACATTAAAGAGTGTGAAAAAGTTAAAGTAGATGATAAATGTGGTTTTAGGTGCGACTCTTTCCTCCAATGTGAAAAAGTTAAAAAGTGAGATGATAAAAATGAGTTCAGAACCTCTCCATTTATAAAAATAAATGAAAGATGCAATTTGGAGAGAAATAGATAAAAAAATAAATGATGAGTCCTATCATTAAGTGGGTCACATCATCATTAATTATTTTTTTAGTTTTATGTGTTTTTATCTCTTTAAATAGAGGAAATGGAGATGGAAATAAATGGAGAGTATCTTGACTCAATAAAAATGGTTTTAGATTAACCTTTTAGATTCACCTCCAATAAATACTGGTACAAATTAACATTGATTGTAGCTTTGTCAAAAAGAAAACATTGATTGTAGCTCATGCTCAAAAGATTCTAGTTACTTAAAAATTGTTGAATCAAAATTTATTTTGTTAAAAAAAAAAATTTAACCAACAGGGAGATCGTTTTTCAAAATTCATTTTGGTTAGTTTTTGTTAAAAAAAGTTGAATGAAGAGGACTAAGTAATTGACCAATATGTAGATGAATCTTCTTCTAACAAGTCAAAAATAAGTGCAGCAATAAGACAAAAATGGATTTTTCTTACGCGTAAAGTAGCAATACAAATTTGAATAAAACACTTTGCTTCATGATGTCTTGGTTGATATCAAGTAACCATATAATGGATCCCAGATTTAGTCAAATTTAACAATATATGAACTTATTAGCTTAATCTGGACCATGTACTGCTACACGCAACTTTAATCTACGGATGCAAATGCACCGGATGACAAACATCATCCTCTTGGATCATATGGAATAGGAAGAATTTTTTTTCTGTTCCATTTCTTAACTATGAAGCATCCTTAACTATATAAACACAAAATACTCCGACCCAATCCAACCATCTTCAACATTTCTTATAGCATTTGTAAAGAAAGTCACATTTTCTAGCAACCAAGCAATCTTGTCTCAACAATTGAATTTGAGATCACCAAGTTTGAATATGGTGTGTAATTCACTTCTCCCTCTTTGTTTTGAAAAATAAACTCTTTGATTTTATATGCATTGTGTTAGAGTTTAATTTATTGATTTTTTATGATATAAGCAAACGTTCGATAAATTTCTGGATCCGATCCCTACTCGTGCATAAATAGTGGGTCAAACATAATTTTATTTTGAATACTTAGCTATAACAAGGCAGTACAATTATGTATATTTTATTTTCAAGCAAAAATTAAATTGTACGTAAAATAAAAATATTTTTGCCAAATTTCACTTTTAAAATTAATAATCTTTTTATCGTTGGAGTTTTGCATGTATGTGGGTCCAGTATACATGAAAACAGACATGTAACATGTTTGTTAAGCTTAAAGAATCATTGCCTACTATTAGCAACTCGTCTCATATATATGATAGTTAACCTTAATATTTTTGGCTAGTCTTGATTGCCATGTACTTAAAGCTGAATGATGAAATGTATCAACTGTGAATTAACTACTCTGCTAATTGCTTCTTATGTTGTTGAATTTGTAGGAACAAACACTATCCCATGCAATTGAGGTATTGTTCTTTTCTAGATTATCTTTTTTTTTTACTTTTATTATTCATTCATTGCTATTTAAATTTTGTTCTTAATAATTTTGCTGTTATTTTTCTTTTTGGTCAGCACGAATTTGTTCAAAAAAGCGAAAGAGTGAAATCTGTTGATCTGCATCCAACTGAGCCATGGTAATTGACTAATACATATTTCTTGCACAATGAAACATATAAATGCTATTATCAAGTTTCCTTTTGCAAATTCTTAGTGTAACATATAAATGTTATTTTATCACAATCACTTACATATAATACTTTTCCCATGCAGGGTTCTACTGGGTTTGTATTCAGGAACTATTTCTATTTGGAACTATCAGACAAAGGTAAACAATTATATTTGAAACTTCAGCTGAAAAATAATGATTTCGCTTACAAATAATTCAGTATTTATTTTTTACATTTATTTATATTTTGTACTATGACAGACTGAAGAGAAGTCTCTCAAAGTTAGTGAATCTCCAGGTAAATGTCACAACTCACGATGTATCAATTTTTTTTCTTCCTAATTCGAGTTATTTTTGTTGTGTTTCTCATTTTTTTCTGTATGGCCTGCAGTGAGAGCAGCGAAGTTCATTGTTCGGGAAAATTGGATTATCGCGGCAACTGATGACAAAATTATCCGTGTCTACAATTCTGAGAAAATGGAAAAGATAATAGAATTTGAGGCACATAAAGATTATATTAGGAGTTTGGCAGTTCATCCTTTTCTACCCTATGTGGTATCAGCTTCTGATGATCAAGTCTTGAAGTTGTGGAATTGGAAGAAAGGTTGGTCTTGTGATGAGACTTTTGAAGGGAACTCACATTATGTGATGCAAGTGGCATTTAATCCCAAGGATCCTTCAACCTTTGCTAGTGCATCCCTTGATGGCACTTTAAAGGTATCTTAACGGAAAATCCTCAACTCCTCGATATCATTGTGGAGTGTCGTGATCAAATGTTGTTGATGCAACTTCTATTGCGTTCGCAAACATCTAAAACCCTGCTTCTTACTACATATTTCAAAACTATTAACTAACATTTTGTACCAATTTACTCTTTTTGTAGATTTGGACTATTGATTCCTCAGCTCCAAATTTTACCTTTGAAGGACACTCGAAAGGAGTGAATTGTGTAGACTATTTTGAAAGCAATGATAAGCAATATCTTTTAAGTGGTTCTGATGATTATACTGCCAAGGTTTGCATATAATTTACTCTTTCTATAGTCTTTTCAACCTTTGACATATTTAATTGTATCCTATACTAAAATCATATTTCAACAGGTATGGGATTATGATTCTAAAAACTGTGTACAAACACTTGAAGGACACAAAAACAATGTTACAGCAATATGTGCTCATCCTGAGATTCCTATAATAATAACTGCTTCAGAGGATTCTACTGTTAAAATATGGGATACTGTCACCTATAGGTATTTCATATTTTCATTAGCTATTGAAAGTTTCTTTGTGTGCATATTTTTTCTTACGTTTTCTTTAGTTAATGATAGTTTCTCAGTAGGTCCTAATATAAAAAAATGTTACTGTATTTAATTAAATTTCTGCTGGTTCACAATTTTTAACAGTTGCTACTAACTATTGTAGGCTTCAAAACACATTGGACTTTGGTCTAGAGAGAGTATGGAGTATTGGCTACAAAAAAGGATCATCTGAGTAATTTTCTAAACTGAATATTCTTTTGACTATTAATCAACAATAGACTCTTGTTTTCTCACATCATTAATTTACAACATATTGTTACTTTATGCAGACTTGCTTTTGGTTGTGACAAAGGATTTATCATTGTTACAGTGAACTCTGCAAGTTGCCAAGTGAAACAAGATTAAATGAGCAAACTACTGCAAAATCTGATATTGGAGGAAGACTACAATAGACCTTATGTTGTTGAATTTACGTTGTGAAATAAGGAGGAATGTTAGTAATATACTAACGCATTCTTTCCAATGCAGTGTGCGTTTATTCTTGGGTGAAATTTGTGAGTCATATTGAATTTAAGGCTCTCACTTCTAATTTGATGAGACTCAAATTAATTTCACCCGATAGTAAACATGTGTTAGAAAGAGTGTGCTAAAAGTTATGTTAATGTTTTTCTAGCAATAATATGACCAACACCTAGTTACGTGTTGAGTTAGGTACAAATAAAAACATGTTATTGTATAGTTCTCTCCAAAATATGTTTGTAAAGTTGAAAGTTTTATAAGTGTAACAATGATAATGTAGTATATGACACTAGCCTAGTGATTTTGTATTGAAGCATATATGGTTAGAGCTATGTCCATAATTTTTATTGGCTATGGGGGAAAACTCATGTACCTTACATTTGTTCTGGTGATGGGTTGATAACATGATGTTGCCTTTGGGAGATACGGTTTTCACTTTGACCTCCCAAATCCAATTTAGATTGTGTGCATTCGGTTGTAATTTGAGTTTTAATACAAGTGTTTAAGTTAGAGGTATGTCCATTATTGACCTGTCTTGTGTTTTTCTTGCGATATTTTTGTTACATTGGGAGCTATTTTTACCTCCCTGATTCTTAAAAACTATTCACACTTTTGAAAGTACGATTTCAAGTGAAAAAATATCTTGTTTTTATCTGAATTTATCAATTAAAAAAAAAAAACAGCGCATTTTTAAATGTGTAATGTTTGATGAACACCTCATCTATTCATTCTATATCTTGGATGAATGTCACATTCATACTCTAAAAGTGGAAATCAAGAAAAGAGAGTAAAAATATGGAGTCCATCCAAAATGTAGTATGAATAGATGATGTGTTGAAGAAATATTACCCTTTCTTACCTAAAAAAAAGAAACATTACCCTTTGTGAATTATCCATCAATTTTTGTTCGTTGAATGTTATCTATGACCAAAAAATTGTTGTCATGATGACATATTTAAAATCCAAAGTTTTTTTTTGTTATTTTAATCAAAACCTAAAATATTCATCTCAAAATATTTATCATTAATTCAATACAATATTGAAACTATACCCTCTAAATAATTACTATGTATGTATGTGCATATACTCTAAAATTAAGTCTTTTTCTACGGAGCAAAAATCAATTCTTTTTTCTAACAAAACAAAAATGATATTTATTCATTAAAATTAAAAGAATATAATAAATACAACCATACATTCAACATCATTAAAAAAATAAGGATGAATATACGAAAATTTTGTAATAAAATTTAAAACAACATTATTCTTCTCTTTTTTCTAAGACAAAATTAATAGAAGATATATAAATATAATCAAAGTATAAAAAAAAGTTGTTCAAACAATTATTCTAAAATAATTGTACAAATATCATTTTCGTTTTTTCAATACAAAAATTCTATATTTGTTTGGGTTTGTTAGTCAAAGAATCCAAAATTAAAAAAATTGTCTTGAAAATATAAACTGTTTCTTTTGACTAACTAATTATTATACTACTTTTTAATAAAATATTATCTCTTTAACTGCTTAACCAATGCTATGGGGCACCCGTTAACCTAATGTATTTTTACATGGCTTGTTAGTTTTTCTACTTTGCCAATCGTTACCAACATCGTACGAACTACGACTTACCCAATCTTCGTTAGATCCATCACACTC
>Ga0228710_1006099_pt1 | contig 18460 bp, 17 predicted proteins | sample MedpolnodulmetaG_FD_177995 | JGI IMG/M metagenome (GOLD analysis project Ga0228710, IMG submission 177995) | Root nodule microbial communities from Medicago polymorpha collected in Santa Monica, California, United States - pink nodules | ecosystem: Host-associated > Plants > Roots > Nodule...
AAGCCCTAAGAAATATAACAATAAAATGCTCCATAAGAATCCACAGGCTTTTAGGTCAGAAGTAGGCAAATAGGTAGCTTGTCCGGAAAGCAAAAGCAGCAAAAGAGTGTTCTGAAGGGTGGCACGGCCGTGCCACTGGGGGCACAGGCCGTGCCATGTTTCTGACTTTGGGGGTGACATATTTTTGTCCCATATTTCGTATTTTCATCCTGAATCAGCTCCTAATCCTCTTTCTTTTGCTCCAAGACTGTTTCTTCAGATATTTGTTCCTGAAATATATTTATTTGCAATTGAAGTAAAATAGCTCAAAAAGGAAATAATATTTAAATAAAACTAAATCAAATCTAAATATAATAAACTCAAATAACATATTAAAAATACTAATTTATCGACTCATCACAATCCTTGAAGCTCTTCCCTCGAAATCTTATTTTCTATGTCCGATGATTAGACCCCCTTGAACTTGAGAATGTTAGAAAGAACCTCCAATACCCTTGGAGGTGGAATGAAATTACTCACTTCACTTTAGATCCTTGATTCCCAATCAATATCCTTGAAAGCAATCAACTTACAATCTCTATAGCACTCTAGCAATCTATGACTCAAAGACCACAATGATTCTTAGAAAAAGTGTTTAATCTGAAGAAAAAAATGGACAAAGAGGTTTGGAGACTCAGAGAGAATAGATGCAAATGATTCAGTCGATGAAGGTTTATATGATTCAAGGAACAATGAATCGATTCAACAAAGCAAAAAACAAGACCAGAAGAGAACAATGATATGAATCAAAACAAGACTGATTCGGTTCATTATGATACGATTCATCAATTCATGAATCGATTCAAAATGCACATGCTATGTTGAAAAATGACAGAAACATTTCATGATACGATTCAAAATAGTTTGAATCGAATCAATTTTCTAGAAAGTCATTTTGACCATGAAAAATGAAGTTTTCTGCATACAAACAACACACAAGACAATAAGGGACCATAGGACACAAAGAGGCCAGAATCGTTAGGTGCTTTAACATGAGTCTAGGCTATAACTACCAATATTTAAACATCGTCAAATAAAACTATCTAATGAACATCATCAAAACAAAAGCATATATCTACACACAACTTCATTCTCCCCCTTTTTGATGATGTCAAACAATGTTGATGATATGGTCTTACCTCCCCCTAAAACATAACATAACAAAAAGACCAAACAAGCAACCAAGCAAACAAACATGACAAAACATGGCATCACATGCATATATGCATTTATAGGTAAGAAAGATGGTATTCTTCATCAACATAGATCTCCCCCTTTGACAATGTTAGAAAGAGATAGCAACCAAAATAGAAAATAATGAGGAAGAAGAAAAAAAGAACGAACAAGCACAACCACAATTGAAAACTTGTAGGAATGCAATGATAAGCACAAATACAAACTATAGGCATGCAAAGAAGAGAAATAAACAAGTTGTTGTCCAAACCAATGAGAAGAAAAATAGATTGAGTCATAAGTAGATGGAGAGATTGCGATTTTACCAAATTTGAGAAATGTAAGGAGTGTTTCTAAGGAACAGATGGTCAAAAGGTAATAAATATTAGGTCTTGCTTATTTAAAGCAAGAGGTATCTAAGATACCTAGTTCCCTACGAATCTTGAGGAAAGAGTCGGATGGAAGAGGTTTTGTAAAAATGTCAGCAAGTTGATACTTAGTGTCAACATACTCAAAAGTTACATCCTTCTTTTCAACATCATCCATAAGGAAATGATGTTGAATCTCAATGTGTTTAGTTCTTGAATATAAAATTGGGTTTTTGGTGAGATTTATAGCACTAATGTTATCACATTTAATTGGAACACAACCAAGTTTTAAATCAGTCTTTTCAACCTCAATGGTAGAAGAGCAACACTATGTTTCTTTTTGCTATGTCATATGAGATTAAACAATTTCCAAATAAATGACAAGTCCCACTAGTGCCCTTTCGGTCTGAGTTGCAACTGACAAAGTCAGAATCCGAAAACCCAACTAGACAACAAGAACCCCCCATTTGGATACCATAGACCTAAATGTGTAGTTCCACTTACGTAGCGCAAAATTCTCTTAACACTTTTTAGATGGGATTCCTTAGGGGAGGCTTGGTATCTAGCACACATGCATACTCTAAACATGATATCGGGTCTACTTATTGTTAAATAAAGAAAAGAACCTATCATACCTTGGTAAATTTTGATGTCAACGTCAATGCCAAACACATCCTTCTCTATTGAAAGAGTTGAGGCCATGGGAGTGGAGATAGACTTGCAATCTTGCATGTCGAACTTTTTGAGCTGCTCCAAGGCGTATTTCAATTGGCTAAAAAATGCACCTTCCTTGGCTTGCTTTATTTGGAGCTCAAGGAAGAAAATGAGCTCCCCCCATGAGAGACAATTTGAACTCACCCTACATAAGCTTGGAAAATTCTATACACAAACTTTCATCAATTGACCCAAAGATGATATCATCAACATAGATTAAACAAGTAGAATATCTTTTCCTTTTCGTTTACTAAACAAAGTGGTGTCAACACTTCCACAAGAAAATCCATTATCCAATAAAAACTTGCACAACCTCTCATACCAATCTCTAGGAGCTTGTTTGAGACCATAGAGAGCCCTTTTTAACTTGTAAACATGATCCGGAAATTCCGGATCTTAAGAATTGGGTGGTTGTAACACATATACCTCTTCATTTAATAAACCATTTAGAAAAGCGGATTTAACATCCATTTGATATAATTTAAAGCCTAAACAACAAGCGAATGTCAAAAGGAAACGTATGACTTCAAGGAGGGCTACAGGGGCATAGGTCTCCTCGTAGTCAATCCCCTTCTCTTGGTTGTATCTTTTGGCCACAACCCTTGCCTTATTTCTTGTGATTATTCCATTTTCTTCCAATTTGTTCCTAAAGACTCATTTTGTTCCAATGATTAATTTTCATTTTCGACAAGAAACTAAGTCCAAACTTCATTTTTTTTAAATTGATTTAGTTCATCCTACATATCAAGAATCCAATTTTTGTCAATAATTACTTCCTTTATGGTCTTATCTCAATTTGTGAGACGAAAGCAGTGTAACCACATAAATTACTTACCTGAGACCTAGTACTTACTCCCTTCTCTCCTTCATGGTGAGGTTTCTTATTTTTCATCCTCGTGAAAGTATTCCGCAAATTCCTTATCCTTATTGTCCTCGTCTTTCGGAGGAGCTTCTTGTTGGTCACCATCCTCGACAATACCCTTAGTGTCTATTCCTGCAACATCAAAAGAAGTACCTTTCCCAGCCACTTGGGAAGGTGTCTTATCAAAAGCAACATGAACGGATTCCTCAACAATGAGAGTCCTCTTTTTATAAACTCTATATGCCTTGCTAGTAGATGAGTATCCCAAGAAGATACCCTTATCCACGTTTGCATCAAATTAACCAAGTTTATCATTGCCAATGTTTAAGATAAAATATTTACAATTAAAAGCCCTTAGATATGATAAGTTTAGCTTTCTTCCTTTAAGTAGTTCATATGGTGTCTTGTCTAGAATTGGTCTAATGACAATCCTATTTAAGACGTGGCATGCAGTATTAATCGCATCTGTCTAGAAATACTTAGGAAGATTCATTTCATTTATCTTTGTCCTAGCAAACTCCTCTAAAACTCTATTTTTCCTTTCAACAATACCATTTTGTTGAGGAATTTTAGGACATGAAACAATATGTGAAATGCCAAACTCATCACAAAAATCTTCAAAATGGTGGTTGGCAAACTCACTACCATGATCACTTCTAAGGGACACAATTTTCAAGGAAATTTTATTTTGAATAACCTTAGAAAATTTTGCAAAAGCATTAAAGGTTTCGTCTTTGCTAGACAAGAAGAAAGTCCAAGTAAATCTAAAATAGTCATCGACAATTAAAAAAATTGTAATAATTGGCACCTACACTTTTTGTTCTTGAAGGAACAAAAAGATAAAGATGGAGAAACAACATTTTTTTTGTTTGAAAGATACTCTAGGTTGCTTCCCCTTTTGACAAGCATCACATAATTTGTCTTTTTCAAACTTCATTTTAGGTAAATCTATTATTAAATCCTTAAACAATACTTTATTTAGCAAATCAAAGTGAACATGACTACGTCGTCTATGCCATAACCAAGAATCTTCATTCTTGGTCATGAGTAATTTAGCACCACTTAGTGATACATCATCTAAATCGAGAACATATACATTATCAACTCTTAAACCCTTAAACATAATTTCGTTGTCATCATTATGCTCAATGATACAACTATGGGAGTTGAAAGTTATAGTAAACCCATTGTCGCAAAATTGACTAATGCTAAGGAGATTATGCTTAAGCCCTTCAACAAGAATTACATCTTTGATTGTGATTGTGGAGGGATTTACCACAACACCCTTACCTAGAATCTAACCTTGATTATTGTTACCGTAAGAGACAAACTCGTGTTCCTTTCTTTTAAAGTCGATGAACATGGATGAGTCTCCTGTCATGTGTCTTGAACAACCACTATCTAGATATCATTTTCTTCTAGTGGTTGCAAAGCACTACTACAACATTTAGGTAAGATTTAGGTCCCCCAACATAAGTTGGGTCCTTGGCATTAGTGAAATAAGTAGATTGTTTGGGTACCCATCTCATTAGCCCTTTTGGAACTAAAATTTTCATAGCATGTCAACGAGGTGTGGTGTGCCCAACTTCTCTACAATAATGACACATAACTTTGTGTCCATGAACTTTGTTACTTCGATGTTTGTTTTGAAACTTCTTTTTAGAGGACCTTTTGGAATCAGAGTTAAAGTTATTTGATCTTTTAGCAAAGGCCATGGGAACACTTGAGGCTTGTTCTATTTTACTCTTTAGAGAGGTGATATCTTCACGTAACTTGGGACAAGCTTCACATGTCCCAATATCCTTAGACTTAGGAGTTTTTGGTACATTAATATTAGGTGACTCGTTAGTAGGAATGGCTCATTTGTTAGAGATGCATGCTCAAATTCTTACAAACTTTTATTTCTTAGAATTTCTTAAGTCTCAGAAGTCATCTTAACTTAAATTTCTTACACGTCTAACTGTATATCAAGTGTAAAAACAATCTTATTTATTTGTAGAAGTCTCTTTTTTGTGTGATTGAACAAAAGAAGTGTCTTACTTATGTGTTTGAGCAAAATGTAATCTAGTGAGATTATAGTGAAAATTCCTTGAAAGTGCAAAGGGACGCTAACCTCGGTTTGTGAGGGAAACTAGGATAATTGTTTGTGTTGTCTCTTTCTCTTGCTCTTTGTGTTTAACTTATTTCGCTTCATAACTTTGTTTTAGACTCTGATAAGACCTATGCTTCTGACCAGACTCAACATTTTTTATAAACACTCAAAAAAGTTTTTAATAACCCAACACAACTCAAAGGATTTTCTAAGATGTAAAAAATGTCATCACAACTGTCACCACGCTGCTATGATCATGGAAAATGCACCACAACCCGCAACGTTAGAAGAATCCTTGGCATTGGCAACCCTACCAATGTTAATATCTACTCTTTAATCAAGAGTCTCTTGGGTGCATTAGTAAAAACTTTTCTCACTTAAGTATAGTATTAAACGACCGATCGAGTTGGACACTTCATTGGTTAGATATTTCTAAGATATTCGAAAAAGTTTGATTCGACTCATGACCTACAAAGAAATCAAGGTTTACATGAAGGAACCATGTGAAAAAGTAAGTTTGGTTGATCTGAAATATGTTATGTTGTGTTTTATTATGTGTTTTACTTTTTTTTTTGCTAATGCACCCAAGAGACTCTTGATTAAAAAGTAGAGTATTAACATTGGTAGGGTTGCCAATGCCAAGGGTTCTTCTCGCAGTGTGGGTTGTGGTGCCATTTTCCATGATCATAGCGGCGTGCTGGCGGTTATGATGACATTTTTTTCTTTCAAGCAGAGATAAAAGTTGTCACGTTTGCTATCAATCTTGTTCTTTAAACGTTACATAACAAATGATGCAACTGCAGTCAATTAGCTTTATCCTTTAACTTAAATCAGTTGAGCTACCTCACATCATAAATTGACTTCTTTTGAAATATTTCATCTAACTGTTTTACATTGTCGATTTTAGTTTCTTCTTTTATTAGTTTAGACTTCTTTCATCAACATTTCAGGTTGCGTAGACAGAACTATTATTACACAAACAAAATACACCTCGCAGCTTGGTCACCTCTAAGGTGTGAGTGCAGATTTAAATGTCTCATGTTCAGTTAAATACATTGAAAAGGTTAACAGTCTTAGATAAACCAAGAAGTATCATCCTTTCCTTCTGAACCATCCAACCAAGTCTGATGTAAGTGCATCCAGGTAAACTCATTTGGTGCTTCAACCTGCCAAAAATCCACATGTTGGTAATTAGTAATTGGTAACATTTATCAAAATATTCATACAAAACATTTCTTTTTTTCGGTTTTTTTCCTCTCGTGTGATACAGTGATAGTCATCTATTGAATGATGACGTGGCACCACCATTTTGCGTGTCATGCCATGTCAGCAACACAACGTCCCTCTCTGTTTGCAATATCACAATATTGGGAGGAGAGATAACATCAGGGACCAAAGCGCTATTATGTCTAAAAGAAAGAGTAGATACTTGAAAATAATGAGTACAAATGTTCACCTTTGAATTCATCAAAACCTTTGTCAAACAACACCTTAACTCAGTCCCTGATTTTGGATTACAGAAATTAATAAGTCAAAGAAGAGCAGGTAACATAAAGAAAAGCCATAAAGCCAAATTATACTTAACAGCCTTAGATAAGAACCCTACAGTACAAGGTGAATAAGCAAAAGTTGAATAAAGAAACAAAGGGAAAATTAACATGCTACATTGAATTTGGAAACTTAGAAGCATGATCATGGAAGAAAATCAGACAATTACTCGTATAACAATCACTCATCATATAAATCCGATTCTAGTTTCTGCGGAATGAGCACTGATACTTCCCACAGAACTGGTCATACTTTGAAAGAAAATACTAATTGTATTTCTAATGTATCATCATTCATAGTACATGTTACTTGTGCAATATGCGAGAACACATTTTAAAATTGTAGTAAGGTAAAGATTAAGGTATGAAGGACGCAAAACATTAATGCAATAGAAAATTCATGTCAAACTGATAATTGTATTAACTATTAAGCACGAACAGGGAAACTGGGAAAAAAAAATATACGATGAACACAAAAGAGCACTCTCCTTTCACACTGAATTAACCAGTAATAAAACTCAATTATTCAAAGATATTATCACCTCTACCAATTGTGGCCTATTTGAAGATTTGTCAAGAATAACTGAAATAACAACATAAATAGCATATTTCTATTAACAGGCTTAACCTCATAACAACCTAACAAACTAACTAACCAATTGCTCAAATACCTCTTCCCTACTCTAATTCACCTTTGTTCTATCCTAACACGTACTTTCAGATTCTTTAATTTCCATCTTTAATTGATGTCTCAAAATGAAAAAAAGTCAAATAATTAAACAGGAACGTCCAACATTCCCACAATACTAGTCCAGTCTTGCATATCCAAGCCCTCGTGAAGGAAATAAATAAGCAAAGCTATAAAAAGAAAGACCATGGAGGATAAAATTTAACATAAGTAAATAAATAAAAGTTAGAAAATAATCTCACCCGATAACTCCCATTTGTCAAAACTGACCAGCCATGAGCCCAAACTAACCTCTGCAAACGATACACGATCAATCCAAATCCGAAAGTCTAGGCCTCGCTTCGCACCAAACAGCTTTGGTAAAGTATCAATAATTTGTTGCATAGGTCGTTCAATTCCTGAGGGATGGACAACATTCCCAGTAGAATGCTACAGACAAACAAAAAATGTGAGAAAACAACACTGGCAGTTTTCTCTCTGGGTTTTCAAAATCTACATCCATTTAATGTTTCATATAATCATATAGAAAATAATTTGCTATATAAAAGTATGCTTTTATTAGACCATATATCAACTGGAACTTCATTTCAGTTCTGAATTATTCCAACTCCCGGCCCAAAGTTAAGGCCACTAAAGCCCTCACTTTGACCCACCAACAAAAATTACTTTTCATTAGATTTTACAAGTACAAAGGCCTCATATTCTAATAAAAAAGGTCCCATATATCCAAGCTTGCTTTAGGTCCCACCCCACTTACTATTTAAAATAATTGGGCCGGCCTTGGCAAAAGTCAGTATTTGATATTCATGCATGCATGATGAATTCAACTCTGACCAGGCTTAGCAATGGAATTCTAATGAATTTTGCGACACATTAAATTCTAAAAATCATCAAACTTACGAATATTGATTTTATACATTGTGTATACTGCTCAGAATTATCAACTTCCCCACGCAACCATCTCTCGTATAATAGGTAGAACATCACTACTTCATGGCTAAGACTAAGAATTTTAATGTTTAACATTGAGTCTCTAACACCTCTTGGAGACACATTTGGACCAAGAGTGAAGTTACCAATGGCTTGCATAATACCAGCTGCGCATCTCTCCGTTGCATGAATTATTTGTGCATTGTCCCTTGCATTTTCAGCATACCATTCAACCAATTCTTCTTGCGCATTACCAACCTGTAAATATGTTAGCAATTATTTTTCACTGTACAGTCATAATAATTAAAAACCACAGTAAACCACTGTGTCAAGCATGGTTTTAAATTGTGGTCTGGAACTGAAATTGTGGCCACAATATTGCAGATTTTGAAGTCTGCGCAACAACTTCGCAACTGCAATTTCGACCACATTTTACAGCAATATAAAGGTTCACATCATAACCACAACCACAACAGTAGTCACAATTTAAAACACAACAGACAATTGTGGGAGTATATAAATAGAAAATTTAGTAATTTTCATAATGTTACAAACCATGACACCATACACTTCAGGTACACCGAAAAGTTCAGCATCATTTCCAGAATCACCACAAACAAGAGTGTTGAGTGGTCGAATTCCATCAGTTTTTAATTTTTCGAGCAGAAAAGCAAGGGCCCGTCCTTTGCCAGCTGCTTGCGGTAATACATCCAAAGCAATACTATTGCTATAAATTATTTTCACATCTAACTGGAAAACAAAGCAGTAATTTCAGAAGTAAGAAAATCTCAAATAAATACAATAAAACTGTGGCATTTTAAAAATAAATTAGATTAAGACTACTTGATCAGCCATCTTAAGCGCCAACCATAAAAAAAAAAAATGCAGGCGAAGTTCTCAAACGAAGGACACAAATTTCTACCAGTAAGGTTGTTTATGAATTACAAATTACAATCTTGTCCCATGTTTCTATGGATAATGACAACAATCTTACCCCACGTTTTTCCAAACATTTTGAGAGAGCTTGCATGACTTTTGATGCCTTCCCTTTCTCCAAATTGAAGCTAACCTTGTGAGGCCGTTGCTCTGTCTCTGACTGCAGTTATTCCAGAAATTTCAAAGACAACATACTGATAATTAAATATAAATGCTCTTAAAATAGCAAATACAGCACTGCATTTAAGGTCATTTGCCCTAGCATGTTTCAGCATATAAGAATTCTGATATATAATAAAGGGTAGCCTAATGCACGAGGCTCTCACGGAGAGGCTGATTCTAGTTTCTACGGTTTGAATTGACGACCTCCAGGTTACAATGCAACAACCATAAGGTTATTTCAAGGCACACCCATCTAATAAATGATAAGCATCTTAACAATCATAAATTAACAGAATACATGATAGATACGTACTTGACTAACTAGCTCGGGAAACTTGGCTGTTTCCTCCATAACTATGTCCCTGTCCCATTTATGATCCAGATACTGTTTCCACTCGTCATCTGGTACCATTGACTCACCATATGTAATTTCAGTTCCCACAGACATTATCGTTATATCGGGAGTCAACAAAGGTTTCTGCTTTCTTAACTCTTTATATATAGTAGGTGATCTCCCAGTAGAGAAAACTAGCAGAGAATTATGACGATAATAAGCTTCCCATAGTGCATTAAACCTGAGAAGAGCAAGGTTTTCTGGATCATCATGGTCTACCTGCAATGAAACACACAGGCTTCACTACATTTAACCCCAGGAACCATCCAAAGACAAATCTCTATTGAAATTATATTTACCATTGTGTAATCAAGGTCCGAAACTATCATTAGATTGGCAGAACCATTGAGTCGATCCATAAGGTTTCTCTACTTCTCTACCACTGGAAATCCGCAAAGTTGGCCTTGTAAATATCTGCAGAAATATATACCTGCAAATTTTTCACTGGATTAAGTTTAAAACAATGCACTTCAGATCTGTGTCCCTAATTCTCTTCTTTTTTAGGCTTATTTGAATCGCAGATGTTACTGAGTCAGTTGTTAATCCTTAACCAGTGGAACCAGAGGATCTTAGAATTTGGACTAGGTCTAACTCAACCTTACAAAACCGGCTTAAATGAGAGATGCCTTCCACTTATAAACTCCTTTTCAGGCTTTATCTCCTCCAATATAGGACTTTTAACACCCCCCTCACGCCCAAGACTATACATCAGAACAATGACCCAATGGCTCTATAGCGGATAGACCAATGCATCTTAGATAGGTTCTGATACCATCCTAACATTTGGGTTGGACCTAACTAAACTCTTCAAAATCGGCTTGTAAACTGAGGAATGCCTCCTACTTATAAACTCATTTTCAAGCTTGATATCATCTAATTGCGAAACTTTAAAGAGGGGATCGAACCCCTATTCTCACTTATCTAACAACCCAAAATATGTCCAGATCAAGTGCAAACACAAGAACCAAATCTCACAAAAGCTGTCAAAAGAATAGTATGGAACAACCTTATTTTTTGTTAACAATCTAGATCAATTGCAATGTGTTACAATTAGTAGAAACGTAGTAAAATAATATTAATAATACTAGTTACCCAATTAATTATTAATTTAACACATAAAAGAGATATATAACTAATATGATTAGTATGATCAAGTGAAAGCATATTACTAAAAGGATTACTAATCTGACCATATAAATGCCTAAAAGGAATTGAAAATGCAAAACATAAAATCATTTAGAAAATTGCGAATAATATAAGCTACCTTGTTATGATGATTGAAACATGAAGATTTATGCATACATGGATAGAATCTGCAACAGAGTTTCAAATATTAAGGCAGTCAAAGATTGAGAGATACCATATTGCAGAAACAAGACGCCAACATTTCATTTTTAACTATAAATGATACAAAAATTCAACCAAAAATCAATTACCATGTTGTTAACAATTAACATGTTCCTGTATGAAGTTTTAACAAGACATACATCAGTAACATCACCATAATTTGCTAGTTGCAATCCCTAATATCCTATTTACACCCCTGACATCAAATATTTAATAGTAGTAATTTTGAAAGAACATTTTGTCTCATATTAATTTCACAAATTTTGGGCTTTGGCCCTCTTGTTCAACCAAAGAAAAAATTGACAGATTCCATTTTCCATCTTATTGCTAGTCACCTTTTGTTAGAAAATAAATAGGTTAATAATCATTTTGGTCTCGATGCATTGAAAATTCAAAATAGTTTTTTATTGTGCACTATGATAATCACAATAATCTCTTACGTTTAAAGAGTTTGTTAACATTGTAATATTAATCTTTGAATATACTTACTTGTTGATTGTCTCATATCGGTCTCTATAAATATTTACTTACTATCATATCAATCTCTATATTTACTTACTAAAAAAGTGTATAATTAAAGACTATTTTAAAATTTTGCTACATTGAAACACTATTGTGACTATTCATTACACATTCAGAGATTAAAATAAGACAGATATTACTTACACCCCAAATAATCCAAGTTACACCCCAAAATTACTAATATATCCTTTAATTAAAATAAAAAATTTCAATGTAACTCAAAACTCACAAAACACAGTTCACATATTCTCTTCAAAAGAAAAGTTCACTTATTCCATCAAACCCAAAAAGAAGCACGCACATACCTGGACGCCTTCATCTCCTTCCTTCCACTCGGGTATCATCTTCAAGAGCAGCCAATCGCGTCAATCGCTCGCGTGTCTTCTCCATTAGGGTTTGTAAGTTTTCAATTCTTCATCTCTTTCGGCATGCATGCGTGTATCCGGTCTCCTAATTTCTTTATTTTTAGCGATTTATCATTTTCTTAATTGGACTGTGTTGATTTGATTCTATGTATATGTAAAATCAATTTACATGAGTTAAGTAAACTAAGTTTACGTGTACATGTTCACGTGTTCACCCACATTGTAAACTGAGTTTACTTAGTTTATGTTTATGTAAACTCAGTTTACATAAGGTAAATAAACTAACGTAAATTCATTTTACACAGTGTATGTAAGTTTACATACACTGTGTAAACTTACATACACTGTGTAAACTTAGTTTACGTAAGTTAAGTAAACTAACGTAAATTCAGTTTACACAGTTTATGTAGACTGAGTTTACTTAGTTCATGTAAAGTGAGTTTACGTGTACATGTATAACTTGAATTACTCTACGTAATCTTAAATTACGTTACTCCTTTTTTGAATATGTACGTAAATTAAATTCACTTGTGACCTATGTAAACTTAAATTACGCTACCCTGTCCACGTAAACTTAAATCACGTTATACCATGGAACAAACAAATCGACATCGACAATGGTGAAATTAACAACATCGAATAAATCATAGAGCAAACGATAAATAAAAACTCGAAGAAATTTATGAAATTCACTTACTTGTATGAATGGAGTACGGATCAATGGAAAAGATGTTGATTCAATTGGCGATTTTAGTAGGTATTGATTGCATATCCATGGTGGTTTGTGGGTGAAAAAGGATAAAGGTTAAAAGTGATAATGAAAAAAAGGTTTTAAGAAATTTACATGGAGAGGACAATTTCAGTATTATTATAAAAATTTAAAAAAAAAAATTAGGTGCAACTAGAACTATATGGGGTGTGACTAGAAAAAGTCTTAAATTAACTATTCCCAAAAATAAATTATTCCTCATTTACTAGTTACTACTGATGCCAGGTTGGCTCACTAAATTAATATGAATCATATATATTTTTTATTATTAAATTAGATTTGTACTATTATAAAAAAATTCTATTAATTGCATTATAAACTAGATTTTTTTTTTTTGAAAAATTATATACTAAAATTAAAATATGATATTATATGTAGTCATATTTTCTAAAACATCATTTAAAATATTAAAATTGAGGTTAATTTATTGGTATATTAACATATTAGTCTATTAAAATATATATCATACTAATTTAAATATATTTGTATAAAATAGACTTTTAAGTAAATTAGTTTATTACACTAGACTTTTAAAAATGTCAAATTCAAATTTAAAAAAGTTCAATGACATGCTGCAAATCACGTCTAGGTCTTGAATATTGTAACCAGATCAGACTCAAGTTTTGAAAAGTCTAACTCGGTCAAGCTTATTTACACACCTACTTGTTAAAATATTTTGATCTCTTTTTATAGGATACTTTTGTAAGTGGTTTGTGTCCCATATTAATTGTAAGAATCTCTTCAAATTACAACATACATTAATTACTTTTTTTATAAAAATAATCCAATATTTTTTTTAAGGATAACCTTAATTAAATAGAAAGAGTTCAAGACGAGTCACTTGTTTCTTCATAACATAAGTAGTATCTCTCTCACGAATAATGTCTAAATTTGTGTTTGGTTAAAATATTGAAGACACTAAATTATTTGCAATGGCTTAGATATTTTTAATCTTAAAAATCCTAAATCATAATATTTCATATTATTTTAATAATAAATGAGAATTAAAATAATAAAAAACATGTGCTAATAAATGACATACTTTACATGACATTAAAAAACACCACGTGCAGTGGTGAAATTAGCTGAAATTTTACAAGAGGATCAAATATAAAATATATATGATTTGGCGATCTTAGGTAAGTGATATTGGAGGTTAGTTGACGATCAGGATAGCTTGTAGTTTAAGGTGTTCTCTGCTATATAAGGAACCAAAGGAGGTAGGGTGAAAGAAGGGGGTAGGTTAGGCTCATTTTGGTGGAACTAACCGAAAGGAATTAGGAGTGGGGATTGGTTGGTGGTGGGTATATGGTTTGATGATAATCTTGTGCGGGTCGTTGGTGATGGGACCAAAATGTTTTTCTGGTCGGATGTGTGGATTGCAATGAAGCGCTTTGTGTGAGGTATATGAGATTATTTGATCATTTGTTTTTGCGGTGCAATTATTTTGGAACCATTTGGACTCTAGTTTTGCAATGGGTGGACATAGAAGTGATTCCCTTTTATTTATCGGATTTTGTCCTCTAGTTTAGTTTGTTGTGTGGCTTTGCTAGCAGTTTGAGGAGTATCATGCATATTGTTTGGCAAGCTTTAGACCGGGTTATTTGAAAAGAACGAAACTCTCGTTGTTTTAGACAAAAAATTACCTAAAATGCTTGATAGAATTAGACTTCTTTCTTTTTGGTAGATGAGCGCAAATGGCTTAATTTCTATCTAAACCATTGGTGGGTTAACCCCATGTTGTATATGGGGTAGCCTTCGTGCACTTTTTGTGTTGGGTAGAGTCGTTCGTTCAATATTCCATTTTGTCTTGTTTAAGAAAAAATCCATAAGCCTACCATTGTTATATATGAAGATCTCTAAAACAAATATAAATACCACTTAATTTTCCAAAATAACAACATCGACATTACATTTCAACTCTCCAAAATGTTCTCTTACCCAACTTCCCACATTTGGACAAGTTGCGGAGAGTTTTTCAATTTCGTCCACTGCCCTTAGATTTAAAAAATTGGATGTTCGTTGGTATATAGGGGCAGCTTTCATTCGTATCCTCCCAAAGTTTCAATAAATTTCACATGGGTATGAGGTTTGGCCTTTTCTGTTACAAGCTTTACTCGAGTAGGCAAACAATTTCTAACTATCTTCCAAATAAAATTCTTCATGATTGATGGCAGCTGTAATTTCCACGCCAAAGACAATCACATACTTTGTCATGTCACTTATTTGGAGTAGTTAATTTTTATTTTTTAACAAGTCAAAATAGATGTATTATCACATGAAAAAAAGTCTACTCCCTAACACAAGGAGTGCAAAGAAGAGTAGAACAAATTTACAGCAAAGTATCACGTAGTAACAATGAAAAAGATAGTTAACTAATATCCAAACAAACAAAGGGTTATTGCCACCACATAGGGTAACCAGCGGCGAAAATAACAAAAATTCTAAGCAGGGGCCAAATATAAAGAAAAATATTTTTTTTAAACCAATATATGAAATTTACGGATAAAATATATTTTTAGTCCCATAAATTATAATTTTTTAAGTTTAATCCTTACAAAAAGTTTATTCAATTTTTGTCTCGTCTTTTTAAAGTTTTACAACAAAAAAAGTGTTTTTAGTCTTACATTAATCTCTATGACAATAAATTAAGGCCCAAAGTTAAAAGAATCTTTGGAACTTTACTTCAAAATTGCAAGTATCGTAAATACTAAAAACAAATATAATATCCAAAGTTAACCATTATTTAAAAAAATACTATATATTTTACTTATATAAAATGTAAATTAAAGCAGCAAAAACAAACGAAATACAAATTGACAACAAATATTAAAAAAAGTTGGACAAAACGTGTTTTAAGAAGTCAATTTTATCCATAATTAAATGTTTAATAAATAGATTATTAATGTCTTTTCAATGTAAAAAAAAAAGGTTATTTGCAGGAACTTATTATATCCATTTAATTTGTTATTGAGACTGGAAGTATCAAACCATACAAATAAAATCAATCAGTCATGTAGTAATTTTTTTACTTTCTTATTTATGCTAGTTTTTGACAACCAAACTTATTTGGGATAGCTCAATATTTATTATTTGGGATAGCTCAATATAAATATATACCATCAAATAGAAGAATAGTTTCTTTTTTGGGGTAGCAAGGGCTACCACACCTTCATGAAGGGATCCGCCCATGATGGTAACCAAAAGAAAAACAAATATTTTTAGCTTTCAGCCATCCTAAGTAGTTAAATCTATATTATTAGAGTAGTTAAATATATAAATACACTATTTTTTTAAAAAAAATTAAAAAAAAAAATTAAAATGTGGTAGCCTCACTGCCCCAAAGATTCACTAGCCTTGTCCACGTGATAAGTGCCTCATAGACTTTCATTATCCACATACTATGGATTTAACAAAATAGAGCAAAAATATTGATGAAAACTATTTTAGAGACAAAAAGTTGATAGAAAATGAACTTTCAAACCCTTTATCTGATTATACCCCTTGGCTACCAATCTTGCTTTATATTTTTCTATAGAGCCATCATCATTATGTTTGACTTTGTAATTCCATCTGCAATCTATAAGCTTGCCATTTGGAGGCAGATCAACTATTTTTCAAAGTACCAGTTTTAGCCAAAGCATTAAGTTCATCTTGCATTGCTTGCTTCCAACAATCATACTTGTGAGAGAGAAACTTCAAGCAAATGTTCTCAAACTTCTACCTGTTTCATTGAAAGACCAAGTTGCAGACATTTTTACTAAGACTTTGCTTCCACATCCATTCAACAATTTGTTATCCAAGTTGGGGATGATAAATATCTACCAGCCTCTAACTTATAGGGCATATTACACCATGAGCAAAATAAGATAAATAAGGAAGCTTAGATAGATAACTTGCAGTACAAGTTATCTCTGTGTAGTACAATAGAGGAGTATAGTTTAGCTTTTCGGTACTTGTATGAAGCATATACAAGTGTATTATACTCTAAATCCACACATAAGAAATAGCACTTCACTTTTCTCTCATTCCATATTATCTCTTGAAAAGGATTCAACATTAATTTAAAAGGAGACAATGTGACACCGTAAATCCCCAAAAAAACATATTTAATTTTATACTTAATTTAATATAATTTTCAGTGAATAAAAATATGGATTTTCCAAATCTTTTCAGAATAGTAAATGATATCACATGCACATCATAAACCCTCACACAGTTATTCTTCATTAGTTCATAGCATAATATTCACTCAAAACAAATGTGGAATTAAAACTTTTGAATTAAAAAATGATTTAAAAATAATTATAGTGTCACTAGTGAGAGCGGGTAAAATTCAAAAATTAACATGTTCGAATAATACGTTGACATTGCATAAATATAATAGATAAAACTCAAAATATATGTATAGACGGTATCTCCCATACTCTAGGGGTGTACCCTTCATATACAAGGGATAGCTTTGTCTACCCCAAAAAATATATCATTCTTAAATTAGTTAGTATGTATTTATATCTTTCTATCTCAAATAATAAAAATTGAACTACCCCAAACAAGTTCGGTTGTCGAAAATTAGCATAAATAAGAAAGGAATAAATTACTACATATGATTGATAGATTTATTTATAATAGTTTGGTATTTCCAATCACAATAAAAACTATAGAGAAAACTTTATTAACAATTAAAATTATCAAAACAATAGTCATAAACATATTAAATGGGCAATGAGTTTTTTGCAAATAATCTAATTGCTTACATTGGAGAAGACATTATCATGCTATTTTGTAAACAATCGATTATGGATGAAATTGGTTTCTTGAAACGCATTTTGTCCAACCTTTTTAAATAGCTATTGTCAATTTTTATCATTTGTTGCTGCTCTAAGTTAATTTTTATGTATTGGTTAATTTTCATATTATTGTTTTTAATCCCCGCAACACTTGCGATTTTTAAGTTAATTTTCTAAGATTTTGTTTTATTTTATTCCTTAATTTTTGTTTTAGAGATTAAATCCAAGACTAAAAACAGTTTTTTTTTTGTAAAATTTTTAAAAAATTGAATAAGGACTAAACCTAAAAAATTATAATTTATAGGACTAAAAAAATATTTTATCCTTAAATTTAATATGTTGTTTTTAAAATATTTTATTTTTTGTTTATAGTTGGCCCCTGCACAAATTTTTTGCTAGTTTCGCCGCCCGACTCTAAGCATCGCCTAAAGCTTGTGGTACGTTTGCATTAGTAAGAGTCAAACACAAAACACAAGATGAGTATTCAAATCATATTAAACTACAATACGAAGTCATAGTAGACATGGTTGCACGATAGTTCCCATCATTAGATAACTACCCTCAAACCACTTAAGTGTTTCCCCTTAGGTTTTGTTTGCGAGTTTGGAACAGAAGGGATTGAGGGGTTCAAAAAAAAGGAAGGAGCAAGTGGAGAAAATAGATGACAATGAGAGGGGAAGACTTTATGATTTCATGTTTCTTTGTAATACAAAACTCTCCTCATTTATGGGAACTAAAAAATTGTATTGGATGAGGTTTTTT
>Ga0228710_1006100_pt1 | contig 18459 bp, 13 predicted proteins | sample MedpolnodulmetaG_FD_177995 | JGI IMG/M metagenome (GOLD analysis project Ga0228710, IMG submission 177995) | Root nodule microbial communities from Medicago polymorpha collected in Santa Monica, California, United States - pink nodules | ecosystem: Host-associated > Plants > Roots > Nodule...
TAAAATTAATCAAGATGTAAAAAACAATATTATAATATATTAATTATAATTATATATATAGTATAATCAATATTCGTCCTTAAAAAAATATCAATATTCATATAAGACAAAATTAACATTAGATAAGGATATAGTTACATAACAAAAAAATATTCATATAAGAAAAATATTATATTCAGTTTAATTTTGTTACGTAAAAAAAAATAATAAAAATCTTCCTTAAAAAAAAAAAACTTTGTTACGTGTGTTAATTTAGTAAGATAAGTATATAGCAATTTTGTTACTCATGCACCGCTAAAAATAACTAACATTATAATTAAAATATATGTTTTGAAAAAGTGAATCCGGAGAGAATCGAAGGAGGTTACATAAATTCATAAGCTCCTTGTTAAGCCAGAGGCTAAGCTGAAAATTTAGGCTTATTAAAATATGACATAAGCAGCTTATGAAACTATGATAAGCTATTTTTATTTATTTACCCAGACACCTTTAAAAAAGCTTATGAGAGTAGATAAGCCCACATAAGCTCAAAATAAGTCAATCCAAACGGGGCCTAAGTCTAATTTTTTTAGGCCAAATACCACTTTTGATCCTTTTAGTTTGACAGAATTCTCAAGTTAGTCCTTTTAGTTTCGAAAGTTTCAATTAAATCCTTTTAGTTTGACATAATTCCCAAGTTAGTCCTGTAAGCTTAAAAAGTTTTAAATAAATCCTTTTAATTTGACAGAATTCTCAAGTTAGTCCTTTAAATTTCAAAAGTTTAAAACCAAAATGACCAATTTCTTAAACTATGTATCATAATCTTAAACCAATTTCTTAAACCAGTCACTAAAATTACGATTTGTGGGTTTGCCATTTTTAAAAATTTGTCAATTATGTTTACCTTTTTCTCTTTATTTTTGCCCACGTTCATGAGCAATGAATATCCTTTCCTTGGAAAGATTACCTAATTTCTGTCTATTGTAGTGTTGGTCATAATCTTAGTAGGGTCCCCCTTAGAGCAGAGATATAGAGCTGAATCGGGTAAACAATTTAGATTATCTGATCACAGAATTATCAATCGATAGTGACATATTCATATCTGAATTCCCATTTATTTAAAAGAGACAAAATCTTAGTACATTTTTGGCCTTCACATTGTTTAGAGTTTTGCTTTTTCAAATATTAAGAGAACAATGGTTTGAAAATCTGCTTGATTATGACCAGAAAGAACAAAACCCAACAGATAGGAGAACAATAATTGTTTGAAGAGGGGCCTGGGTATTTTCACATGCTGCAATTTACATTTAGATGTGACAAAATGAAGGAAAAACACACTAACCAAAGAGCACCCAGAGAACATTGGCTGCAGTATCAAAATATATGATGAAAAAAATATTTGCTTCACATCACTGCTTTTAATAGTTTATCTCCTCTCTATTGTAAATAAAAAGTCATTATTTATCCTCCTAAACTTAGTTCAGTTGGTAGGGATATTACATTTTATATGCAGGACGGGGGTTTGAACTCCGGATACTCCACTTCTCCACAATTACTTGACCAACAAAAAAAAAGTCAATATTTTATCTCCTTGCATTTTGTTTTTGTTTATAAAAATAAATCTGGGAAAGTCGGGTCCTTTTTAAAATTAAAATGGCTTAAATGGTTAATTTACATGTCATCATCTCAAAGGGGATTTAAATTGGCTTAATTACACTTTTGGTCCTCGCATTTTGACCAACTCACGAAAATAGTCCTGCCTCTTTCAAATCGAACAAAATTTTCCCTAAACTATCATGATTTTGCAGTTTTAGTCCTATCTCCCTATTTTCAACTCCAGAAACGCACAGAAATGACAATTTTAGTCCAACCACTTATGCTAAACCATGAAATAAAGAAGGAATAAAGCATATGGGTACAAGGAATCTACTTTATTCAACACACTAACCTAACTTCTAAGACATGTTACATACTTGAAACATGTCTTAAAAATTAGTTTTTTTTTGTTAGTGTGCGGAATAAAGTAGATTCCTTGTATTTCATGGTTGAGCATAGGTGGTTGGACTAAAACTGTCATTTCTGTGCGTTTCTAGAGTTAAAAATAGGAAGGTAGTACTAAAACTGCAAAATCATGATAGTTTATGGACGGTTTTGTTCGATTTGAAAGAGGCAGGACCATTTTCGTGAGTTGGTCAAAACGCGAGGACCAAAAGTGTAATTAAGCCATTTAAATTCATTACCTTTAGATTTCATAGCTAATCTCTTACCACAAAGTTTTTTCCTCATTTTATTTATTTTCTTAATGTTGTTAACCATCCGGTTATAAGGGGAAGTTTGGCTTGAAGATAAATATTCGAGTTCTTTCAAGCGATTTGCTATTTTTTTAAGCTTATTAATCACCGTTCAACTATTTGGATTCAAGTGTTTTTAATGTTTAAAATTTATGATTAAATATATTTTTAATCCCTATAAACATTTAAACTTCCTAACTTTAAAAAAATTTCTTTGACTTTTAGTCACAAAAATTTTCCATCAAAAATTTATTTACCTCATATTCTATAGTAAATGAATTTCAAAAATATTAAATCCAATTCAAAAATATATTTCTACTATATAATAAACTTCAACTCGTATTCTTTTTTATATATAAAAAAAATAGAATTAGGAGATGATCTTCCCGTTCAAGGGATTTATATTTATCTTCCTCTAATAATGGCATTAACGGGGCTCGAATTCAAAATTTCCTGATCTGACTTGTCTCCTTACTAGTAAATCAAACCCATGAAGATTTTAACTTGTGTTCTTTATTGGTCAAGTAACCTATTGCCTAAAAATTTACCTCTTAAGGTGACTAAGTAGGGTAGGATTCGAACCCGGTCTCTGTATATATTATGTAATGTCCCTACCAATTGAATTAAGCTATTTTTAACTTGTATTCTATGAAATAAGTATTCTAGTAATATTAAATTCATAATAATATCTTCTTTATAAATTTTGAAAGTTAGAAACTTTATGTGTGCTCTCTCTATCTCATCCCTCTCCAACAAGTTGACCCTAGTTTTCTCTTCTGTCTTTGATTCCTTCATTGAAGGGGTGGTTTTGGGTCAATTATTTTACCCAAAATCACCCATTTTCATCTTTTTTATTTATATATCAATTTAAATAAGTTATCTTCATCTAGTTTTTTTCTTCATGTCTTTTGCGGCGTTGTTTGATTTTTCATTTTGTTGTAGTGTTCATTTATTTCATATTCAAAATCTGCAGGCATGAGTATTCTGTTGACATTAATTTTATCATATTATTTGTAGTTATTTTGTTGTTGTATGTTGTTAATTAATTTGGATGTTGTGAGTTTGTATGTAAATTCATCATTTATGTTCTTAGCGATGTTGAATGATGTCTTTATCAATTCGAATGAAGGAATGAATATCGTTTTGTTTTTCTCAAAAAGAAATTTTGAAAGTTTTCACTCAATTTTTTTGAAAGTTTTAGTAAAAAAAATAACTTAAAATATTTATCTAATTGCTACACTATTTTTTTTTATCAATATTCAACTTTCAAATATTAAAATATACATCATTTATGAAACCAAATATTTTCTTTTTTATTCAACTATTTTTCCTTTATTAAATTTTTAAAATTAAAATATTATTTATTTTTTAATTTATTTTATCAATATTTTAATTTATGAAACCAAATAATATACATCATTATTTTATTTTATATATATATTATTTTATTTTGTATGTATATAACTTTGACTACTATTTAATATATTTAAAAATAATTGAAATATTAATGTTTAATTTAACCTTTTTAGCAGCATTAAAATAATTTATCACGATAACATTTTATTCAATTCTTTTAGTTTCACAACAATATTCAGATACTGGAACTTTCTGAAAGAAAAAAAAAAGATACTGGAATTTTGAAAAAACTTACATACCATTTTACATATTTTCTCATATCTTCTTTATTTGATATGTATGTATGTATATGTCAAAGGTATTGAAATATTAAATAGTTTATTTATGTACATAATTATAATCTTGTCAAAAAAAAGTACATAATTATAAGTAAATAAAAATCACTCATTATATACATGATTCTTTTTTTGGGTTACCAATGTATACATGATTATGTTATTGTTCCTTTTTCTAATGAGTAGTGATATTTGAACAACTTTTTTTGTACAACTTTTGAGACAACCTTTTGCTCTCTCTTCTCATTGGTCAAAAACAAATAGAGAGAAAAAAAAAGGAAGAGAGAATAAGAAGATAATATGAGTATGAGAGAGAAAGTTGTACAAAAGTTGTATAAAAATGGTTGTACAAATATTGTTTCTCTTTTCTAATCATGAATTCATCATGTTAGTATATTACATTTTATTTTTTACTTTTTCCATTCTAACTTGAAAATTGTTTTTGACGCATATGATAGGGTTAGAAAACACATGTAAAAGACGAAAATACCCCTGCGACAGTTAACTATCGAAGTAAGAAACCTGCTGCAGTTAACTATCGAAGTTCCTTCGACAGTTAACTATCGACGAAAAAAGAATAAAAAACTTCGGCACTTAAGTGCCGAAGAACTCCTGTCTATAATTAGCTAAACATTTTGGCATGAATAAACTATTGCCTCATAAATTTACGGTTGAAGGGAACAAACCTTATAAAATTGCTTAGTCTTTTATGATGCTCACTCCATCGAAGAAACAGTAACTCCAATTGCTTTTCTTCTGTCTTAGCAGCCACACGTGCCCTAAGAGTCTGATGAGAGTTGGAAAACAAGAGAAAAATGCATATTGAAAACAACAAATTATAGACAAGAGTTCTTCGGCACTTAAGTGCTGAGGTTTTTTTTTTTTTTTTTCGTCGACAGTTAATTACCGGTTAACTGCAGCCAATTCCTTACTTCGGTAATTAACTGTCGTAGGGACATTTTCGTCTTTTACATGTGTTTTTTAACTCTATCATACAATTTTCTTCTAACTTTCACTTCTACATGGTTAGCTATTCACAATGTCAAATTATTTTTTGGTAATAACCAGACTATAAAGACATAGTAGTAACTAAGTGGTCTAGTTAGGTTACAACTTACAATTCTACAATCAAAATTTGGAATTTAACCTTTTCTGTTAAATAATTTTGTAAGGATGTTTTGTCCATTTTGTGAAACCTTTGAAAGGGACAGGACACATGATTGTTCTTCATGTCCTTTAATTGATCCTACATAGTTAATGAGTTTCACTTCAACGTTAAATATCTCACCCAATATATACCTTATCTCAACCAGCATCCAATAGCCCAAAACCAAAGACAACTAGGGCCATAACCTTAACTTTATGTATTTGCTGGACAAATTTTTTGCAGTGTTTTAACCATAGGTGCACGTACAACTGATAATAGTATTTGGCAGCCATTATGGCATGTTCATGCATTATACTCTGTCCTTATATATCTTCAAAATTTGTTTGTGTCTGTTTTGTTAGTGGTAACTGATTCCCCCTATTTTGTCACACTAATTCAACTTGGGTTGGAGTTCAAAACTTTTTTTTATAGGGATAGATGTAGAAGGGATTTATTTGTACATTACAAAAATCTTTAGTTAAGCTAGACCTCATCATAAGTTTGTTAGATTTCACATGTTTGGTATTAAGGTGACTTGAATAATGTCACAAAAGAAAATGTGCATTGAATCAAATCAATTATTGAACTACTTCAGGAATGAAATATAAAAAAGAAGGTAGATGAAAAGTTGATGTATATGGATTAAATATCAACATATATTGACTTTTCAACTTTTGTTCATATTTCATTTCGATGAAGAGAGTGGTACTTACATGTAGATTATCAAACAATAGTGTATCCTTAAATGTTGAAATTTAAAGCTACACTTTTCCGAAGTTATGCATGATGTTTTAAAAATTGAACCAAATATTTCGGGAGAACTCGAGTTTGATTCATAGGTGAAATAATTCTTGATCAGACTATTCTTACCTTACGGCCAAACTTCGGATTGATAGGACCCATTTCCCCTGAGAACTAGAGGATTAACGCACAATTGTTTTTTAACCAAACATCGAATTGGGAAAATCATTGGATCATGATTCAACTCTCTTAAACAAACCCATTGAAGTGGGACTAAATCACAATCGAAGACATTGGAGCACTATAGTATAGAGTAAACAAAAGGGATTTATACATGCAAGGAAATTAAACAAGCAGTCCTTTCCAAGAACTTGGAGGACTATAGACTATAGTATAGAGTAATAAAATCCAAAACATCCCTTGTTGGGACCACAAAATAAAGGACCTTTGGATCCTAACTATTGAACCCACATCCCAAATAATTAAAGCATATAGCAGGAAGCAAATAAAGCAAATTTTATTTCTAGTGAAGCCTATTGTTGTGATCTAAATGGTTACATGAAAACATTGGTTAAGTAGGCCATTCCTCGTTTTGCATGTATATGTATATTCATATGCAAGTCACTTTATTTTATTCCCATCTTTTCAGAGAATATACAGAAGTAACAGCAGCACCTAGGGGAAGAGAAAAACACTGTCTATATTTGATGTAATGACAATTCTCCTCCCTCTTTTTTCAGCCTTGTAACCGTTACAAAGTTCCCTTTCTTTCCCACTCCTTGTACTTTTCATACACTTCATTGGAAACCAGTGCTAAGTTAAAAAAAAACTGTTTTTGAGTTAAAACGTGGAACTTGTTGTGCCATAAAACCTCTTTCGTTTTTTTCCCACCAGAAATCTGTCATCTTTCTGTTTTCCTCTTTTCCTATGACACTTCATATTTATTTTTTATATTAACCTACTAAAAATAATATTATCAACCAATTATGGTTGGCACAAATGATTAGATGTTCTCGTCACGCTAATTCCACAATTTAGTACTACCTCCGTTCCTATATCTAAGCACTCATTTAACTTTATTTTTGTTCTTAAATGTAAACCCTTTTTCAAATTACTAGATAAATTTATTATTTTTTTCATAAACATACCCCTAATTAATACTACTAACTTGTCTTGAAATATGAATAGTCAAATATAATATACATACAAACAAAGGACAATTTGGTAATATTAACACAAAAAACAGTCACATTAATTACATTGACAACTTTTCTTAAGAAATGTGAAAAAAAGCAAAGGAGGCTTTTACATACAGGGATGAAGAGAGTATATTATTGTACATTTTCAATGAATTTAGTGATTCTTTCTAACCATGGATGGGTGCCTCCTTTAATCTCTTTTTTGATCTATCCCTAATAATAATAATAATATAATGCGAATACAGAAATATTTGTACTTTATTTAAAAATGTTTAAGTAAATTGAGTCTTGGTGATAATCTAAAATTAGAGAAAGTCTTAAGACTCAAAAGAGCGTTTATAAAAATACTTATATTTTATCTACGAGATGTATCATCACATCGGTAGCGGAAATCGAACACACATTTTTATGCAATAGGAGTTGAACATACATCTAGTTATTGTTTAAAAATTAATCACATTTAGTCATGTTATCATAATATAAATATTTTTTATTTACCATGTACAAATATGTTTTAAAATATGGAGAGAAGATAAAATATTAATGTAAAACTTATTTTACCTATGTATTATTTACTTTCTCTATATATATGTGGTAAAATGGTTTAGTGTGTTTTCCACAGAACTACACTGCAAATGCAAATGAAGAACCCAGAGGAGCATCAAGTGAAATCAAGGCCTGTACAAAAATGTACAGAACGTAGAAGAAAGAGCAAAAAGAGAAGAAACCAAATCAAGACAGATAAATCACAAGAAATAGGAGTTGATTCAAAGCTGGTTCCCTATCCAACTTGCAAGAGTAGCCTAATGTTTCCTTGCAGGCCTGGTTATGGCCAACTTGGGACTAAGTGTCTCATCAAAGCAAACCATTTTCTTGTAGATGTATCTGTCTCTGATTTAAGCCATTATAATGTAAGTCTAATCTAAGCCAAACTGCTACATCTATTACAAATTTGTTTACCTACATAAACATGTTTTTGTTTTGTCAAGGTGAAAATAATTCCTGAAGTTTGTTCTAGTAAAACAAGAAAGGCTGTTATATCTGAGCTTGTGAGGCTTCATAAGAACACTGATTTAGCGAATAGGCTCCCTGTGTATGATGGAGGAAGAAATCTTTACACTGCTGGTTTGCTTCCTTTTACATACAAAGAATTCAGTGTAATATTGAGTGAAGACGATTATGTTACCGGCGGTGTCAGGTAATTAATAATTTAATTGTTTGTTACATGTTTGTTTTGTTTCGATCGACTTGGATTCCAGTGATCGGGATAATCACAATCGACGCGATCAGACAATCTTAGTTGTTTGATTGTTTACTGATTTTGTGAAATGGATCCAAAAGACGAAATCTAAATGTAGATCGTCTAATCATGGTTTTAAAATTATGATTTCAGTTTCATCGAAACCTTTTAATTGTGGTAAAATGTTGGCAAATGTGGCCGCAATTGATGTTGTGATGTCGTTGTGAAGACTTCTGAAGACATTATATTGTGGCCGCCATTAGGGTTGTGAATCACGATTTAAAACTATGCGACAAATCTTTCAACGAATAATCCATATTTGCAACTGTGTGATTGCGTGACTGCAGAGTGCAGACAATCAATTTCCGTCTTGGTTATTGAAATGTGTATGCCTCGACGCGTTTGAGTTTGGATATTATTTGTTATTGCAGGGAACGAGAATTTAAGGTGGGAATCAAGTTTGCAACTAGTGTTAGAATGCAACAACTTAGGGAACTTCTAAGTGGGAAACAAGTGGACACTCCACAAGAAGCACTTAGTGTCTTTGACATTGTTTTGAAGGAGGTTGCAGCTCAAAGGTACATTTTCAGCATTACTTTGCTCTTTTTCAAAATTATGAGTTGCCTCTTTCTGAACCTTTGTTGATTTTGATTATGTTGCTTAGTTACATATCAATTGGGAGAAATTTTTATTCTCCTGATTTGAGGAAACCACAGCCACTTGGTGGTGGCATTGAATCATGGCGTGGATTTTACCAGAGTATAAGGCCAACTCAGATGGGATTATCACTAAACATTGGTTAGAGTTTTATATTAAGTTTATTTTTGGTTCATTGATTGTGATCTTAAATTATATGTAACTATGTTTTTCCTTTTCATTGTCATTAAACTTGATTTAATTCATGATTGATATTTACATTCAGATATGTCATCAATGGCATTTATTGAACCACTACCTGTAATTGACTTCGTTGCTCAAATTCTTGGGAAAGATGTGCACTCAAAACCATTGTCAGATGCAGATCGTGTCAAGGTTTGAATGTTGTCTGTTCTTTTTCAACTAAGCAATCATTATTTTCAAAAAGTCATGAGTTATGTCAAATAGGTCCATGCCTGCATAACCTATGCTCTCCCATGGCCCAGGCAGATGAAACAATGACCCTGTACCTTTTTTTTATTGTTTATTCATTTAAGAAACGAAAAGTTTTTCATGACAGTCAAAATGAGTAAAACACCAAATTGACCTCCGGCTCTGTAAGACACTTTAGAATTAGTTCCCGACTCTATTGATATTTCAAACTAATCTCTGTCTTTGTGAAAAAAATTTTGTAAGAAACATATGACAAAAACGAAGACTATTTTAAATATTAACAGAGTTATGTACTAAGAGTGGCTTGCAGAGACAAGACCAATTTGGTGGTTTATACCAGTCAAAATGTTCAACGTAAAACTATTTCGATTACTTAAAAATTTGTGTTGGACCTAACTCCACCCTCAAAATTGACTTGTAGAGTGATGGATGTCGTCTACTTATAAACACTTTTCAGACCATATCTCACCATTATGAGACTCTTAACACACCACATTCATGCCTAGAACTAGAAATCAAGAATGTGAATTGGGTAACAAACATTATATAGTCAATGGGGTCTTTGGTAGACTCCGATATCACATAAAAATTTCAGTTGGATTGAACTCAACCTTACAAAATCAACTTGTAAGGCGAGAGATGTTCCGATTTATTAACACGTTTTCAAACCAAACATTGTCTAATGTTGAACGCTCAATACACTTAGAAGTACAAATAGCTCTCAAGAAATTTATTTTAGGTCTCCCTCACCATTAGACCAGTGGGGTGCTCTCCCTTCAACCATCTAGACCATTCACCAAGAATGAATGAATCAATTTATGTAAAGTCTCATAAGTTATAAAATCCTTAGCTTTCTATTCATATCTTGAATGGCAGTGACATATCAATCATAGCCAGCGAGCTCGGATTAAAATATTACCAAAGCAAAGACTCTAAGTGATAGTAATACAAATGCAGAATATAAATAAAACTATAAAAACAAGTGTTTAGCTCAAACTTTGTTAATTTAACCGGCCAAACTGAAGAATTCAATTGGCGATATCTCTAGCTCTCAAATTCAGAGAAACATTTAAGCAATATGATCTAACCAGCATAACCTTTGTGGTGTCACTTGCAAGCAGATTAAAAAGGCCCTAAGGGGAGTAAAAGTCGAAGTCACACATAGAGGAAATTTTAGAAGAAAGTACAGAATATCAGGATTGACTTCACAACCAACAAGGGAGCTTATGTATGGCTAATTAACTTTAAGCAAATTGAACTTGTTTTTTTCCTTAGGACTGACCTCTTAAGAAATGACTGCTTCCTTCCCTTGCATGAACAGTTTTCCTCTTGATGAGCAAATGAACATGAAATCAGTAGTTGATTATTTTCAAGAAATGTATGGATATACAATCAAATATTCTCATTTACCTTGCCTTCAAGTAGGAAGTCAAAGAAAGTTGAACTATTTGCCCATGGAGGTAAGCTATGCTTTTGATTTTAATCACATCATTCTGCTTTTTTTTTTTATTATGGTCTTCCATTGAGATTTCATGTGAATCTTGTCCCAGGCATGCAAGATAGTTAGGGGCCAAAGACAAACAAAAGGGCTGAATGAAAAGCAAATAACTTCTTTGTTGAAATTTTCATGCCAGAGACCCCGTGAACAAGAAACAGACATTTTACAGGTCATTATCATGGGTTGTTGAAATTACCCTCCATCTTCTCCCTTCTATTTTATTTTATTTATCTGAGTCAACCGGAAACTATACATAATATATTTACAATAAACCAACATTACATTGATCTGAGTGGAACTAGACTCGGATCACACAAGTTCGGGTCTTTTAGATGGAACAATGGTATGAGAGACCCATCTCAAGATAGTTACTCAATTTATACAACGAAAATTAGTATTCAACAAAGTCGGTGTATATTTCTTACTTAAATGTGTTAAAAAAAAATTAATATAGTTATATTAGGACCTTGCTATATAAATGAAATGCAATAGCAATAACAGCAATCATGGTAACTTCATGTTTAACCATGTATGCTCTTCCTCTTCAAACATAAAAGTAGTGTTTCATTTGCTTTACTAATCTACATCTTTCCCTATTCAATTGTAGACAATTGAACAAAACAATTATGAAAATAATTCATATGCAAAGGAGTTTGGCATCAGCATAGATAACAAGCTTGCATCAGTGGAGGCTCGGGTTCTTCCTTCTCCATGGGTAATTTTCTCATTATTTAATTGTTTGCCTACTTGTTTTTGTCATTATAATATAAGTACACTTTGGCTCTTTTTTTCTCTCTATAGTTGAAATATCATGACTCTGGAAGAGAGAAAGAACACTTGCCACAAGTTGGTCAATGGAATATGCTGAACAAGGTCAGCTCTCACATGAACATATTATCCCGTAAATTTTTTATTTTAATATAAGAGAAATAAAACTACTTTTTTTTCATATGAAGATAGAAAGAAAATTACTTGTTCCATATTAATTGTAATTCTTCTAATTTCAATGCAGAAAGTTATAAATGGAAGTAATATAAGATACTGGGCATGCATCAATTTCTCAAGAAGTGTACAAGAAAGTACAGCTCATGGATTTTGCCAACAGTTGGTTCAAATGTGTCAAATCACAGGCTTGGTAAAGATTCAAACTTTGGCAATGCCCTTGTTTGCGAAGTTTCAATTTTAGAAACAAATTGTTTGAATATAAATAATTTGGAAAAATTACTCTCGTGACCCTAAATTTTAGGTAACGATTTGGTCCTCTATCTTTTTTTCATGTCATTTTGGTCATTTACTCATGTTTGCATATGAATTTTCAAACTTCAACTTTTGGGGCATAATATATATTTAAGACTAAGAGCTCACAGGGAAAGAAAACTACATATTTGAAGCTTGAAATTCATATCGGAGCATGGGTGAAGGACCAATATTGAAACATGGATGAAGGACCAAAATGATGACAGAAAGAAAAAACCAAGGAACTAAATCATTACCAAAAATTAAGTTCAGGACTGCAGGAGTAGTTTTGCCAAATAATTTCCAATTATAATAATTCAGCATCTGTTGTATATCATCGTGCACGCCAACCGCGTGTTTGAATAAATAATTTAGTTTAGCGATTATTCAATAAGTTATTCTAAAAAACTAATAACCACTCATTCATGAACTACCCTAGGGAGCTTATTGAAATGAGTTGAAGACAATATATAAGCATGCCGTGGTTTATTTTTGTAAATGTTATATAGTAAATGCCGATACAAAGTGCTTATGTCATGAGATTAGTGCAAATAAGCACTTCAAATCGCCCTCTAAATCTATGTTTACAAAGGAATACAGTAGTATCAACTGATTCATGTTACATTATCTATCCGGGGAGAAAAGGTTTTGAATGTTGTTATTTGCACAATTAATATAATACATTATTTACCCTCATCAGGAATTTAGTCAGGAGCCTGTGATTCCTGTATATTCAGCAAGACCAGATCAGGTTAAGAAGGCTTTGAAGTATGTACATACTACTGCTCTAGACAAACTTGATGGTAAAGAGCTAGAATTGTTAATTGCCATTCTTCCAGACAATAATGGCTCTTTGTATGGTATGACTCTAGGACTCAACTCCATTTTCACAACTTCTTAATCTTTGTTTGAAGGAACTTGTATATAGTTATAGAAAATTTAAGAGATTATAGTTGCTTTGCTTAATATTTCTTCTTTTCACCTTTCTTTATATGGTACGATTCTAGGACTCAAATCAATTTGCATTATTTCTTATTCTTTGTATTAAGGAACTTGCATATAGTTATAGAAATGTTGAGGGGTTATAGTTGCTTAATATTTCTTTTTTTTTCTTTCACCTTTCTTTCATATGCCGATAAAATTGGTAAATACCTCTTTGCTCTAGCATCCATTCTTAAATTTGTGTTTTCCGGACTATTTTGTTTCTTCACGTGTTTACTTGAAAAAATTTCTTGGCATTTCTCTCATTATCATATTTTATTTCAAATTTTCTTTGGAAGAAAACTATTTCGACCTTGCATTAAAGAAATAAACTCTCTATCCAGGTGATCTCAAAAGAATCTGTGAAACAGATTTGGGGCTGATTTCTCAATGCTGCCTTGCAAAATATGTATTCAAGATTAATAGACAGTACTTGGCAAATGTTGCACTAAAAATCAATGTCAAGGTTTGTTATTATTAACAGATTAATTGATCTATTCTAGGGTGGCTACATGCTACATTAAAATATTTATTCAACCCCTTGGCTCGATCTTTTTTTTCTGTAATTATTGTTTTCATTTTAATTTTTTAAATAAATGAATAAACTTTTAGATGGGAGGAAGAAACACGGTACTTTTGGATGCTTTAAGTTGGAGGATTCCACTGGTTAGTGATATTCCAACAATAATATTTGGAGCTGATGTAACTCATGCAGAATCCGGAGACGATAGTTGCCCATCCATCGCTGCTGTAAGCACTTCAAACCAATACAACCCAGAGATTCCCACTGTTCGATATATTTAATGATTGTTTTTAATCCAGGTTGTAGCCTCCCAGGACTGGCCAGAAGTAACAAAGTATGCAGGGTTGGTTTGCGCTCAGCCTCACCGTGAAGAACTCATCCAAGATCTTTTCAAATCTTGGAAAGATCCACTGAGGGGAGTGGTTTACGGTGGTATGATCAGGTACTTCAGAAGCAGCTATTCTAAGTTCTAACCAATGTTCGAAAAACCGGATCATTCGCCAGTTCATTTGATCCTGGTTAAACCATAGTTCAGTTGAACCATAGTTGAACCGGTTGAACCGCAATTGAACTGCAACTGGTTCAACCGGTAATTTATTCATTCGTCATTCATTTGAACCATAGTTGAACTGATTGAACCATGACCCTAGGTAGAACAACACATATCTTCGTAATCTATGTTGGTAAAATTACATGTCTACGTTTTAGATTCTATACCTCCTCTCTTCGTTTCAAGTCCTAGATTCCCCGTAGGCGTTGATTTATTTACTTCAAAAGCCTGAGTTATCTCCAGTTGATGTTGTTTCCATTTCGTACTAGGAACGACTTACATCCTTTTTTGGGTTATTCTGCTTTACTTTTTGAGTAAAAAATGGGTGTGTCTTTAATCATTAATTAATAGGGGCACTATAATGGGTTTTTATAGCATTTACTATTTCATGCTTTACAAAATCAGTGTGTCTATTTGGTTAATATTAATTTGTACTTCTGCAGGGAGCTTTTGCTCTCGTTTAAGAGGGCAACTGGACAAAAACCATTGAGAATAATATTTTACAGGTTGGAATGATTTGTTCTAGCATTTTATACTAATTTTTGTGAGAAAATTATGAATGAGGAGTTAATTATAGTGTTATCCAACATTTTCAGGGATGGGGTAAGTGAAGGACAGTTCTACCAAGTTTTGTTGTATGAGCTTGACGCCATCCGAAAGGTACTTGGACAAAAAAACTCAATATAGCTATATCCAATATTGACTATTCTATCCTACAATTCTTACATTCTTGTGATGTGTAGGCTTGTGCGTCTTTGGAACCAAGTTACCAACCTCCGGTAACATTTGTTGTGGTTCAAAAACGGAATCACACTAGACTCTTCCCAAACAATCATGATGACAGAAACAGCACTGATCCCAGTGGGAACATCTTACCTGGTAAATTGGTTTTGCTTTTGTCAGCTTCTAGAAGTTATGTTTGTCATGTCAATGTTGTAAGAATATCCATGTGTAAGTCTACATAATTTTGCGTCTCTAACTGTAATGTAGGTACTGTGGTGGATTCAAAGATATGTCATCCTACTGAATTTGATTTCTATTTATGCAGTCATGCAGGAATTCAGGTATGAAAATGACATTGAAATTTCTTCATAAAGTAGGATTCAGATTGCGAGTCAATTTGTCGCAATATGCCTCACATTGGTATAAACCATTAAAATGTCTAGAATATACAGTGGCATCAAATTTATGCTTTGATTGACAATTTACAGGGTACAAGTAGACCAGCACACTATCATGTCCTCTGGGATGAGAACAATTTCAGTCCGGATGAGATTCAGTCTTTAACTAACAACTTATGCTACACGTAAATAGTTTCTCGTTATCATCTTGAATTTGTCTGCTCTATTCTTAACATGGCACACGGTAACCTCTCTAATGTTTTGATTGCAGCTATGCAAGATGTACGCGGTCTGTTTCTGTAGGTAATTTATCTCGCTATTGCTAATCGTAAATAAAATATAATCTATATGGTAATGCTCATTTCAGATACTAACCATCAACAGTCGTTAAAAACATTTGTTTAAACAACTATAAAATATTAAAATTTTGTACAACTAACTTTACTGATTAATATATAGTATGCATCAAATTTCAAAGCAAATTAGTTCCTGTTACCGTATATAAATGTCTGTTTTATCTGCAGTGCCTCCAGCATACTATGCTCATTTGGCAGCCTACAGAGCTCGATGCTACATGGAACCTGACCATCCTGAGATTGCAAAACTGCGAGGTGCGAGATCAAAAGATAGAGCTGTTAGGCCACTTCCTGCATTGAAAGAGAATGTGAAGAATGTAATGTTTTACTGTTGAATGAACTGCTAAGAAAGAGTTCCAAGTAGAGAAACAGCACCAACATATATAGGAAAAGGAAACTAAGTCTATGTGAAAATTGTTCCGTGTACTTTTCAGTTCGTCATATTTATCCCTACATCGAAAATTTTGAGTCTAAACAAGTTTTAGTTTCTCGGTGTAGAGCATTTTAAGGTAATATATATCTAATGTTGAGATTAAAATGATAGATTATTCGTTGCCTAGAACAATTCCATTCAACTTTGTCTCAATGTTCAAACAATGTGTATCGTATCTTTTTCAATTTTAAAAGAACTTAATTAGGACCTATGAAATGCCGACACTTTAGATTAAAGGTGTGTCTGACATGTGTCAATGCCTACAGTAACACCAATGCATATTCATTCTATTTTATCATGTTATTATGAATGTTCGTGTATTGGTGTTGTGTCCGATATCCTTGTCTATGATAATGACTCATAGATTAGGATTAAAATCTCATCCTAAACCCTAGTTTAATTTAAAGATCTAATTGAGCTCAGAACTTTTATGCATAAATCTTGACTACAAGCTCCGGATTTTGTTTGACTATATAGTACAAGAATCATTGATAACAAAGCACGTTAATTAACTTAGTGTGTGTCAATCAATGTAAAATAACGATTAGTGCAGAGCTAAATTGTTATTATAGACCAAAATAATAAATTTAAGAGAATACTATAACGCTATGATCACAATGCTTCACAATAATGTTATCTCGGAGAGTACCTGATGGTGGAGAAGTGGCACTTTGACCCTCACTTTGGGTATGTATGACCAATTTCGAATTGTGAACCAGGAGGACTGGACTATGATGTTAATCAAGAAAAAACCATTCATTTGGGCAATGTTTGAATTGATGAAATTGAATGGAATGAGTTTATGTTGCATTGAGTCGATTGATAAAACGATGATGGACTCGAATGGAGAAAATCATATATGTAATCGATAAATATATTCAAAATTAAAATTATTCTCTCATTTTTTTTTTTCAAAATACATATCGCAATTTTACAATTCACACGGTTGACATAGTTTATTTTGACCATATTTTTAACTAATATAACTAATATATAAATATAAATGTTAGCTTGTAAGATGTTTGATTTGTCTCAATGAATATTTTTAAAATAGGCTTAAATAAGTCTTTAGTCATTACAAATATAGGTCATTTAAATTTTCGTCTCTGAAGTTACTAATCCTTCCAAACATCCACCGCAAATATTAATCATTTGAGTTTTGGTCCTAATCTCGTTTTTTATTGACGTGGACTAGGATTAGTGATGTGGCACAAGCTAATTGGTAAAAAAACCATGATGAGTCAACAAATAACACATAAATTGACCTTTTTGACCTTATTGTTTCCATACATGTGCAAAATTACCAACTTACCCTTATCTTCTTCCCTCATTCTCCTTTTCTTCTCGAGGATTTAACAAACTCATAAATAAAACTTAGAACTGAAATTAAGTTTTTTTTTTAAATAACCCAAATTAAATCGCACAATTCAAAACAAGAAAATAAGTCGACTAATCATAAAGGATTCATCATCATATTAACAGAAAAATCCAAAAAACAAATAATGTACTTGCAGTGAGTGTAATAATCGTATCTAGGGTTAGACTGTTTATGAGATGCCTTGAGAATGATCCCAAAGGTGGTATTTATAGTATATAAAGGGTTTGGATAAACCCTCTGTTCTAGGCGTTCTGTTAAAGGGGATAAGGATGTTCATCATGGGATAAGGCCGTTTATCCAGGCTTCTAGCTGTTCCTAGAATGTATTGATTTGCGGTGCATATAAAGGCGTCGCTTTAGCCTATTTCATCCCTAGGGAAGGGTGTTTATGCTCGTTTGGGTCCTTGTGAAGGGGAGACGTCCTTTATTCGGATTTTATCGGTCCACAAGCCCCCCAAGCACGAGCCTTGGGACGAGGCGAAGTGTTTTTAGTCTAAAATAGGAGATAGGTGGCAATGTCCCCATCTGCTCTGGCTTGCTTTTGTTCATACTGCCTTTTTGAAAGGTATTGGGCCCTCATATCCGGCTTCTCCCGATCCACAGGCCCCCCAAGCACGAGCCTTGCGATGAGGCGAAGTGTTTCTGTCTGTGTGATACTTTCAGGTGCGATCATGCCAGCAATAATGCACCGAATCCCATCAGAACTCCGCATTTAAGCGTGCTTGGGCGAGAGTAGTACTAGGATGGGTGACCTCCTGGGAAGTCATTGTGTTGCACCTCTTTTTGCCAAAATTTCGTGTTCTTTTTGTTAATTTACGTCGTTTTCGGTAAAAATAAACTTCGATATATTTCTTTTTTTTTTGTTAATTTACGCAACCTAAAAACTCTATTCTATTCGTTAATCAGCGTAATTTGACGTCTTTTTTGAAAAATAAACTTAGAAATGCATATATACAATTACAACGCTTTACTTTCAGGTGCGATCATACCAGCACTAATGCACCGGA
>Ga0228710_1006104_pt1 | contig 18452 bp, 14 predicted proteins | sample MedpolnodulmetaG_FD_177995 | JGI IMG/M metagenome (GOLD analysis project Ga0228710, IMG submission 177995) | Root nodule microbial communities from Medicago polymorpha collected in Santa Monica, California, United States - pink nodules | ecosystem: Host-associated > Plants > Roots > Nodule...
AAACAAAGATGTGTGGAGCAAAAGATAGTGGTAATCCTAGGTCTAAGTGTCTTCAAGCAACAACACACACAAGAGCTAAAACAATGACACAAAACACTAGCCAAGCATAAAGATAAGCAAGCTTAAAGGAAATAAACAAACACACACAAGATGGTAACCCAGTTCGGTCCAATATGACCTACTCTGGGGGAGAGAGCAGTTCTCCAATCCACTATGAGAAGATGTTACAAGAAGTTTCAAGAAATCAACTTTTTCCCTAATCTCTACCCTTTGTTTCCCTCACCACTCTCATATGAATCTTACTAGAGAATACACAAAGGAAGCTTTAGATCCTTCAATAATGTAATCTCCTACCCAAGGTGTTTACAATGTTTATCCCAACCCTAGAAACCCTCCTTACAAAGATACTCAACTCTCAAGTTCCCCCCTTTGTGAACCCTAGGCCTCTAGCTTCAGCTCTCCTTCAAAATGCTGCAGAACCCACTTAAATACTAGTTACTGCAGTCCAAAAATCGCGTCACGGTTCTGTACAATCGCGGCACGATTTTGTCTGAACAGCCGTTGTGACCAGTCCCTTTCAAGTGAAACTTGGTGAGGAAGTAGTTGAATCGCGTCACGATTTCCCAAATCGTGTCACGATTTTCCATCTCAAAGACCACACTCACTGCCTATCCAATCGTGTCACGGTGCCTGAAATCGTGACACGATTTTAGGTGTTCCTGCAATCTCAATTTGAAGCCAATATACAACAGTTTCTCAAATAGATCAGAGACACACATAAATTTAATTTAAAATTTAATTCATAAATAATGACTCCATTCGTCCTTAAATATTCATACATAATTGGAAGAAAAAAAATACTTGAGATAGAAGATTATTATGTGCTACTCCTTAAAACATATGATATATTCAAAACATGATGAGCTAGAATCATAATGTGCTACTATTGAGGACAAACCTTAAGTCGGCTCTATTTGATGATGAAGTTGTGCGAGATAGAATCATTTTGAAGAAATGAATACCTTTGTGGAAGAATATCACACTTTGAACTTGATGAGATGCACAAGATTAATCTATTAACAATACTCGATAAATCAACTTCAAGTATTGTATTTTTTGAAATTTGGAAAAGTTCAACAAACTCGAAACATTAGAAGATAATGAGATGGAATAGAACAATCAATGACAATATAAAAAATGTTTGTGTTTGGCGAAATTTAGTCTCATTGAGTTATTTGGGTTTAATAAACTCAATTGAAAATCTCAATCTTAAACTTTTGAAGCATCAATGGTTAGTGAGGTTGATGTTTATGTTGAGGAATTTCAAGTTGTGGTGATTGTTATATTTATATTCACATGTAATTCAGCACAATTAAAAAAGTAATTAAAAACTAATTAAAAAAGTCAAGTCAATATGAATATTATGGTCAAAATTATTTTATTGCATTTAATCCGTTCGTACTACTATATGAATATTATAATCAGATTTAAGACAATATGTAATTAGTAATATTATTATTATTTTTATTTTCCTTTCATACTATTGAGAAAAATATACTTTTTTAAAAGATTACTTGATTTGTTTTTGACAGAAACAAACTTAACTCATTTCATTCATAATAGTAGTTTTAATACAAGATGACATATAATCATGAACTTGGGAACTAGCATAAGATAATGACGCCCTAGCTAACAAGTAGGCAACATTATTTGCTTGTCTCCTAATGAAACTTATCTTAAAGTTTTGATGATTACTTGATTTACATGCAATTGTAATTTTAAAATATATTAAAAAATCCATATGCAATTGTAAAATTTATCTTGAACTTTTGTCGATTAAAAAATCGTATTTATTTCATCTCATATTAAAAAATTCTAAATTATAGTAAACAAACCTTTTATAATGTTCTAAATGTGTCACCGAAAAATTATTCAAAATTTTAAGAGTTTTAGGACAATTAAAAAAATTACTTGTAGTTTTTTTTGTAGGACTAAAAAAGTTATTAAAATTGAGTAAGGGCTAAACTTAGAAGTTCTCAATTTTATACGGACCAAAAACATATTTATCCCTTATTTTTATTACTTTAACTATTGTGTAAAACTAAATTAATCTTTCATTTACATTTTAAATTAATTTTTGTATTCTTAAATAAATATGCCATAAAAATTAGATTTTACTAATTAGTAAGGAAGGTAAGTAAAAAATAAAAAGAATACTATTAGTTCAACAAAAGAAAAAGAATACTATTAAATAAATAAAGTAAACCTTTTAGTATTAGATACTCATATTATTTTTTAATACATGTTATAGTTACATTTATATTAAAATGAAGTCAACATTTTCAAAAAAGATTTTTCTTATCATTATGGGAGGTAATATAATATATGTAAAACTACATGTAGCCTTAAATCTAAACATCTAAATATAATATACGCATAGCAATATTAATGCATTAATTGCAAAAAGTAAGTGTTGACTAAATAGAGCCTGAAACCAATATAGTATTCCTCTTTTCTTTGTTAATTTTAAATATTTAATATTCATATGCTTTTGTTAATATATATTATAATATATTTGCACATAAATCAAGTCAAACTATTTCAATCCGAATATAATAATGTAGAGTAATGCGAACAAATTTAATGCAGAAAAATAAGTTTTGACCATAACTTTATAATTAATATTTAAATTATTTTTAAATTTATTATGAAATCATGTCCAATTAAATTCTAAGCAAATACAAAATAAAAATAAAAATTTGACAACATAATATTTAGGTACAAATATCTCTTTGGTCCTTTTTTTTATATATATTTTATGATTGTGCGAACCACAACTTATGTTCCACAACTATAGATGAACAACACTCGGATTTCTATTCACATCGCATTAGACTAGAGATGACTGACCCTCTCTTTCGAGTGCATAAACTCAAACCAACAATTATAAATGAAGAATTTGCTTAGAAAAATTAGATACTCTGATTTTCAGGTTTTTAAATTGAAGAATTTATATTTAAAGAAGAAAAATTGAAGAGAGAAAGGAAATGAATATATTTGAGATGTTTATATAATTTTTTTCAATATTAAAATGTCACACATAAAAATGATTAAAAAAACAAGCATCTTGTAAAATAAAGGTTAAATTTGAGAAAATAAAAAGTTAAAGCACCAATCCGAAAAAAAGGTCAAGTTTAAAGGACCGTAGACGTAATTTTATCTAGTTTTCTCATATAATTAATTTTTCTTTATAGAAACAATATTTTTAATTAAGAGAATAACAGTTGTACTATGTGATATACTATTGTGTTCAAATGAATATATGGAAGAAATCTAAAACCAAAAGCCATAAATATAAATTCAAACAATATAAACTATAAACACTGAAGTATGTCTCCCTAATATCCGTTATTGTTTCAAATAACTCTGAGAAAGAACTAACCTATACATACCTATGTGTGTAACACCCTTGAACCCCATCAGTAATATTTAATAGAAATACAACAATTAATTCATATTATGATCAAGGTGCTACGTTATTAACACTCAAGTTCATCACAACATATAATATTCACATATATTCTTATTTAATTATCTCAAATAAATACAATCATCATCTAAAGAGTATAAACAAGAAAATCATCATCATCAAAGGAATCGCCAAGTTAAGTACATATAATTCACACTTTATCACCATCACCAAAATAATCTTCATTAAATGAAATCACCAAGATATGTTCCCATCATTTTCATTTCATCACCATCATCACAGATGTACAAGCATCACCAAAAACAAACATAATCATTTACACCTATCCACAAACATTCACATAATCCACATAGTAAAGTATCATACATATCATATAGACACATATGCATGCAATGTTCTAGACTCGTGCGGTGCCATTTTTGGATGTCAGAGTTATTTTAGCAATTGATCCCATGACCACTAGATATTGAAACATCCTAATCACCACTGGATATTGAATTTACCTAACACCAAGACTCATGAATGCATGAACATATGACTCACCAAATGCGTACGTTCATACAAGACATCACCATCGTAAACTTCACCATTTTATTAGGTTTGTAGACTATAGTTGACCGCATTTTGTTAAAAAAGTGTTCTAGAAAGATGTCAGACAAGATGTCTTGACATGTTGGTACGACATCATAGCATACCTTGTTTCGCTTTCTTGGAGATTGTTTTTAAGCGTGAGATCTCTGAAGATATGATTCACGTGGAGTTGGCCAAGAAGCGTGTGGTTTCTAGAAGCAATGATAGGCGGTTTAGCTTTGCCGTGTTTCTTAAGTGTGATGTTGTAACATTTAAGGAAACAATACATTTGCTTCAGAATAGTGTGCTGGAGACCATGTGATTCATCTGGTTGTCTGGCTCGATTTGAGCATCAAGCCCATTCTGCATTCAGGCTATATAAAGGAAGATTGTAAACCTAATTCACCACTGAAGCCGTCATTTACAAAAGTGTCATTTAGGGTTTTAGTCTGTCCTTGTTATTTGTGAGCCATGTTGATACTAGAGTTGGATTGTTAGTTGAGTTGTAACTTTGAATCACTCGTAAGCTTGTAAGCAAGAGTGAATTTTGTTGTCTAGGAGTGTGTCTCCATTTCTGTTATAATTGTTGTTGATCACGGGTAGTGATTGAGAGGAAGTGAGAGGGAAGTCTCAAATCTAGGAGTGTCTTAGATAGAAATTACACGGGTAGTGATTAAGTACGAAGCTAGTAGATTGGAGATAGTTTTTATGTATGCTTCAAACTAATAACATTATAGTGAATTTTCTTCCTGGCTTGGTAGTCCCCAGATGTATGCGACGTTGCACTGAACTGGGTTAACAAATAACTTATGCATTTTACTTCCTGCCTTTTTATTTAAGTTGTTATTGGTTATTTGTGTTGTCACGATGTCTTGACATCTTACTTGACATCTCGCTTGTCTTTACATCATGTTCAACATCTTTACTGTGTGCCAGAATTTCAATTGGCATCAGTGTAGGAACCCTGTTCTGTTTCGGGGTGAGCTCCACGAAAGATATTTTCTGGTACTATGGAAATGGAATGAGGACAAGTTAACAGACCACCTGTCCTGGATGGGTCCAACTATGATTACTGGAAAGTGCGCATGGTGACATTCCTTAAGTCTATTGACAGTAAGACTTGGAAAACTGTTCTAAAAGGTAGGGATCATTCTCTGGTTAAGGATGGTAAAGACACAACTGAGTTGAAACCTGAAGAGGAGTGGTCAAAGGAGGAAGATGAGCTTATACTTGGAAACACCAAAGCCTTGAACACCTTATTCAATGAAGTTGACAAAAATATGTTAAGATTGATAAACAATTGTACGTGGCCAAGGATGCATGAGACATATTTAGAACTACACATGAAGGTACATCCAAGGTTAGGATGTCAAAATTGCAGCTGCTCACCACAAAATTTGAAAATCTTAAGATGAAATATGATGAATCCGTTCAAGAATTTCACATGAACATCCTTGAAATTGCAAATGCTTATGGTGCTTTGGGAGAAAAGATGACTGAAGAAAAGCTGGTTAGAAAAATTCTTAGGTCTCTAACCAAGAAATTTGACATGAAAGTAACAGTTATTGAAGAAGCCCAAAATATTAAGAATATGAAAGTTGAAGAACATATTGGGTCACTTCAAACCTTTGAAATGGCTATCAATGATAAGTCTGAAAATAAAAACAAGAGCATTTCCTTTGTGTCTAACACTAGTGATGAACAAACTCAAGGTGACTTGGAGACTGATGAAGAAATATAAGATGTTATGGTACTTCTTGGAAGACAATTTAACAATACCCTGAAGAGAATGGATAGAAGACGTAGACCTAATGTCAAGAACATATCGTCTGACATCGGCAAAAACAGTGATTCTCAGAGAAAGACTAAAGCTGAAGAACAACCCAACCAAGGAAAAGGTCTTCAGTGTTATGGTTGTGAGGGTTTTGGTCACGTTCGATCTGAGTGTCCTACTCATCTCAAGAAACAACATAAAGGTTATTCTGTTTCCTGATCTGATGAAGATGATTATGAATAAAAACCAAATGATGAAAGTGCAAATCATATCAGAGCTCTTACTGAGAGATGTGAATCTTATGAAGACTCTTATGATGTTACCTATGATGAACTCGTCAATTCCTATGAAGAAATTGTTCTTGAAGGAGAGAAACAAAGGAAAATTATAATCAACTAGATAACATGGAGAGAAACAAACTCAAGATTAGGGCCCTAAAGGCGGCTTAATAGTTTTAGGTTTAGAAAGACTGCTAAGATGTGTGCTTGCTGCTGTATGCTTCCTGTCCGATGTTGCACTGCAGTATGCTGGATAAAGCCCATCCTAAGTAAAGCAGTCTGAAAGAAAGATGCCACTTGCACTATATATAGAATATTTTCCTGGTACACCAAGCCTAAGCAGCTCAGCCGTTGAAGCGACCTCTAAGCCAAAGAGAGAGTCTATGGCGCTACCCCTACTGTCAGGGAGAGGGTCTTTGTCCTCGAGGGAAGGAAGCGTAAGCCAAGCCAGGAAATTGGAGTTTGAGAAAGGAAAACTTCGATCCACTGTTTCTTGTTTCCAAAATGAGGTAAGGTTTTTGACTTATCAACTAGATAACATGACCAAATCTATTAGGATGCTGAATAATGGTTCTGACATGCTAGATGCGATCCTCCTAGTTGGAAAAAGGTCTACAAACTTTACAGGTGTAGGATTTAACTCTCAATCTCTGAACAAACAAGGTTAAGCTCCTAAAACTAAGTTTGTTTCTCCATAAAGTAAAACTGAGTTCCTAATGTCTGATAACATCTCTAAACATCATGTCTGTTTGCAAAAGAAACAAAACAAAGCCATGTTTATACCCTGGAAGTGTCATTACTGTGGTAGGAATGGTCATGTAAAACCCTATGGTTTTAAGTTGTATGGTTATCTTAAACAACCAATACTACCTAAGTCTAATCATGTTGTTACAGAATGGAGACCTAAGGTTATCAACGCTAGTCACATAGTTCACACAACCCTTAGAGCTTTAACTGGAAAGAAATGGTATTTTGATAGTGGATGCTCTAGGCATATGACTGGAGTCAAGAAGTACTTAGTGGACATTAAGTCTTATTCAACCAGTTTTTTTCACTTTTTGTGATGGAGCTAGAGGTGAAATCAAAGGAGTTGGAAAGTTGGTTTGTACATGACTTCCTAGACTTGATGATGTTCTACTTGTGAAAGAACTGACTGCTAATCTGATTAGCATCAATCAATTTTGTGACCAAGGATTAAAAGTGACCTTTACCAAGTCAGAATGTCTGGTTACTAATGAGAAAAAATAATGTTCTTATGAGAGGAGAAAAGTCAGAAGATAATTGCTACATGTGGAGTCCTAAAGAAGCCTCATACTCTTCCACATGGTTGATGACCAAAGAAGAAAGTAAAGTCTGTGAAGAATGGCAAATTGGAAAGCAAACCAAGATGTCAGAACCAAAGCTGCGAAATCAGACTACTTCAAAAGTTCTTGAACTTCTTTCGGATCAAATTGGGCGTATTCAAGTTGAAAGTCCTAGTGGAAAAAGAAACACTCATATGGTTGTTGATGATTACTCAAGATTTGTGGGATGAATCTTGCCAGAGATAAGTCAGATATTTTTGAGTTGTTTAAAGATCTTTATCAAAGACTTCAAAGGAAAAATGTTACTGCAAAGATCATAAGTGACTATAAGAAAGATGTCACGACTCAAAAGTTCTTGATCAATGCTTGGCATGAGGAACCTAGGCAGTTCATGAGAAACAAGGCTATGATTGTTGGATTGTTGGCAAAACCGTGGTTGTTGAGAATGTTGAAGGGAAGTTCATGGTTGATGACATGTATGGAAAAATGTTAGAAAAATGTATTTAACACGTGTTGTCTGAACTTAATATTGCAGGTGTGCAAGTAAGACAAGTGGAGGGCACTAGTCTCATCTCTCAAAAGTATTGTGATGAGGTTTGGATAGATAGTGCAAATGATAGAAAACACACATCTATTAGATGTTTCAGTTTTGAAAATAGTCCTATCTATTGGGTCAACAAGAAACAAAACTGTGTGTCTCTGTGTTCTACTGAGATCGATTATATTGCTAAAGGAAGCAGTTGTTCTCAATTAATTTGGGTGAAGCCAATATCACAAGAATATAATGTCAAACATGATGTTAATTGATGTATTGCTAATAGATTAATCTTGTGCAATCAATCAAAACATTAATTAATGATATAAAGTTTAACAATCAACCAACCCACCCTATATTGTTAATAGATTGTTAAACCTCACACATAATCAAAACATTTTGAATTGCTACGTAAATTTAAAACATTAATTGATGTGGTGATTTTAAATATTTTGATTGATTGTGTGTGCAGATTTGCTTTCAACCACCAACCCAACATAATTAAACTCATTAAATAAACACGTGAACTAATATTCAAACACAGTAAAGAAATTGAAACTCTATTTTAAGGCACCACAATGTCATACACAAACACCATATATAATGTAATTAAATCGTTCTTTAACCAAGATTTAAACTTTACTCAATAAAATAACGTTGAAGCCATTCTCTCTTTGAAACGGTTATGAATCATAATTTGTTCAATTAATTTTTTAAGAGTTAAATAAATGTTTGATCTCTATAAATACAGTCTGTTTCGTTTTTGGTCATCATAAAAAAAAGTGACATGTTTTGGTCTCTATAAAAAATTTCAGCATATAGTTTTAGTCCTTGTTAAACTAATTTTTTTTCAATGATACTTAAATTTTTTATTTTTTGAACGGCTTTTTACAGACTTGTTTAGAACATTGTAAAAATTTCATCCACAAAAAAAATGAGCTAAAAAATTGATTTTTAGATCAAAGTTTTCATTACTATTACCTTGAAATTTCAACGTTTAAAAAAATTCATATTTAATTCATTAGATGTTAAAAAATTCTAATTTTTCTTATAATTTCATCATTAGAGATTGTTTCTCCATTTTTCAAATTTATGTTCAAACACGTTGGTTGAGTTCTATAATAGATCAACTAACATGGTAGGTCATAAATTATATAAGACGTCAATGTATACTTAAAATTTATTTTTTTAAAGCCGAAACAAAACACCATATATCCTTTCTTCTCGACAGAGTGAGACAGTGTTTTATTTTTTTCTTTCTTCGTTCCAATTCCTCAAAACTCCATGGCGCAAAAGCTTCTCAACGGTAACTTCACAACTTCTAAGCTCTCAACACTAACTCTTACCCTAATAATTTAACACTGCTAATGAATCGTTTTGTTGAAATTTGAATTTTCAGACTCAGAGGATGATGATAACATTCTTAAGCAGTTGAAAGATGGTACAGCAAAATTTGAGATTGTTTCTTCACCGGTTGCTTCTGTTGTTTCTCGGTTTAATCGGAATTCAAGCTTATTTGGTGTTGGAAATTGTACTACTCACTTTTTCGCTAGAATTGGTTCATCACTGTCAGTAATTTTTCTTCAAAAAAATTCCATCTTTATTAATTTCACTTTTATCGGTTGAAATGTTGATTCTTATTATGAAATGAAATTCATTACCTTTGCATGAATGTGTAGTTACGGTCTCTTTGAATTGGCTTATTTGAGCTTATCCACTGGTATAAGTTTTGTGATGATTGGTTGAGAGAACTTATGCCGTGCTTATGAGCTGTTTTCAGCTTATTTTCATAAGTTTTCCAAGATACTTTTCTTTTTCAGCTTATGAAAACAGCTTATTGCTACGAAAACAATCTTTTTGCTGTAGAAATAGCTTATACATAAACGCTTGTGCTATAAGCTGCAAATAAGTTGTTTATCCAAACAGGAGTGAGTTCCTTTTGCTATAGAAAGGAATTTTTCACACTAGGCCTTTAGTTTCATAATTCTTCGTAGAGACTTAAAATATACCTTAGAGTAAACAACCATTTTAGTACTTGGATGTGTTAGGTGATGATACTATAGTCCCTGTATTTATCAAAATTATGAGAATCATTGAATGCCTCTTCCGTGGATCAATTTAGTACTAGAATGTACCATTCTTTAGTTAGTTTTGTTATTAAATATTCTTCTGTTAGTCAACTTGATCCATAAAAAACTAATAGAAGATAAACTCAAGGATACTTTTGATATATTTAGAGACTATGGTGACACAGTTCACACATTAAGGACTAAAATGACCAGTACTCGGCTATCTTTTTTTATTATATTTTATTGATCCTTTGTTGGGAAAGAAAATGGTATATCTATTTACCTCAAATTCCTACCCCTGGAAATTTGTTTGTTAAATTTTCATGAATTTATCCTTATGGGGGATTTTAGAATTACAGATTTGGTTGATAGTGTTGAATATAAGCCTTTTAAGGAAAGGAAAGAAAAAGCAAGATGTTTCTGATATTTAAGTTGCTATATATAAGTTCACTAATATTGTCTTTTCTGCTAATAAAAAGTATCTTTATCAATAATGGATCAAATTTGAACTCTTTTCTTAATGGCTTAGAAATCTGATGTGTTGTGTTTGGCCTCTCCTTATGTTCTCACAGTGGTGAACAGTCTGCAGCAATGAAGAAACTTGAGCGTTTTTCAGTTCAGAAGGTTACAGGGGATGGGCGGTGTTTGTTTCGTGCTCTGGTAAGTACCATCTTCAATGCCTTTGTTATAGATTTTTTTTCACCTTTTCAGTTTTGTAGCCGAATGCGGGTGCTGATTGGATATATTGTACCTTTTTTATCAATTTTTATCTTTTGTTTCAATGTTTTTAATTTAAGTAAATCTTATCGAACTGCCTTGATTCTAGGGTTAGATTTTTTTACAAGCTTCTGGAGTATTTTGATTGATCTCTGAAAGCTGAAATAACTAGAATCCAGATTAATAGCCACAAAAAACATTGTCAAGTAGGACAACACTTTTAATTTGTATCATGCAAACTTAAGCTATAAAAGACATGACGACAGTTAATTGCACTTAATAATATATAAGTTGAGTTCCATCTAATGACACAATCTGTCTTTAATCCAATTGATTTATCAGTCTCACCAAATCTGTCAGTCCAAACAAATCTGCTATATGTAAGTTACCAAGTCCTTCATTAGTTTGAGCTTCCACCATAGCGAGTGTTCAAATTAATTTTAGAGTTAAGCGGTAACAGTTGGTTCGATGAAATCAGGTCAAAGGAATGGCTCACAACAAGGGAATGGCTCTTAACCAACACGAGGAGAGAGAAAATGCAGGTGTGCTGATATACTAGCAATAAGATATGGATAAAGATACCCTTTTGTTTGTTTTGCTTTCACTTAAGGAATTGTTCACTATGTAACAGAAAGCTTGTGTATGTAGTTTCCGCTTCAACTATTGATCTGAGAAACTTATCTTCGTATCTTGTTTTTATTTATATTTTTATGCCTTATAACCTTTATTTTTCCCATTCACTTTGTTTTCATTTCCTTTTCAATGTTTTAACTTGCCCATGATAACACAGATGAATTAAGAATGGCAGTCAAAGAAGCTATATGTGAAAATGTAGGAGATCGCAAGTTATATGAAGAAGCCATCATTGCGGTCACGGTTGATGAGTCTTTACAACGGTGTGTTTTAGAAACATTAACAGAAAATTAAGATCTTGAGGTTTGTTTCTAATTTGTATTTAATACCATGATTGGATGTGTTATTTTGCTACAGTTACTGCAGGCGGATTGGGCAACCTGATTTCTGGGGAGGAGAATCAGAACTATTGGTTAGTGATCTTGTTTCTTAAAAACAGCTGAAACTTATGAAATCATGCTTTCTAGAATAGAAAAAATTATTCAGAAAATTACTTTTAACTGAATGCAATATGAACTCATGTGAAAGCCCTGCGAATGAAAATTCAAGTACTGACCAATGTCCATATTCTTTCAGGTACTGTCAAAGTTATGTAAGCAGCCAATTATTGTGTACATACCAGAGCATGAGGTATGCCTTCAAAAACAATACTTAGTATTATCATTTGGTCTATCTAATATTTTATAAGGTTGTAGAATTTATCTACTATACTAACATATCATGTTGTCTCTATATAAACTAAAAATGCAGCATAGAGGCGGTGGTTGGGGATCTGGTTTCATTCCGATTGCCGAGTATGGAAGTGAATTTAAAAAGGGTTCTAGCAGAAAAGCTGTGAGGCTATTGTTCAGCGGTAAAAACCATTATGACCTTCTGTTATGAGGAATTGTATCGGCGGAGGAGGAAGAAGAACTATATCATCAATATGATTCTAGCCATACTCAGAGTTTCACTTCTGTTTTTAAAACCTTGTTTTTGCATACATTAATTACCTTCCCATTAGGCTAATTATCATTTGATAGTACTCTTGTAATTTTGTCCCAAATTATAGGTTAGTTTGATAATTTATAATTCGGATAATAGTCATTTTGGTACCTGAATGTGTAACGAGTAGCCGCAATAGTCCCTCGATGAATAAATTTTTAAAAATAGTCTCTAATTGTGCACTTCGTTAGCTAAAATAGACTCTTAATGTTAAAATAGTGTCTTGATGTTGACATTAACTCTTTTCATAGAGACTGGTATGACAGTAAGTAAATACTTATAAGGATACATATGACAATAAGTAAATTTATTGAGAGACTAATACGACAACGTTAACGAAACATTTTAGCATAATAGACTATTTTGACTAACATAGTAGTACATAATTCGAGACTATTTTGAAATTTCGATACATCGGGTAACTATCGTAGTTATTTGTTAGAGAGCAAAATGACTATTACTCCATTTATAATTTCATGTTGATTTTGTACGGTAAAGAAAAATTATAAAGTTTTATTTTTTAGATTTATTAAATAAATGATGTATGTTTAACAAACAAAATAAAAATAAATGATGTATATGCAATCTTATTCAAAGACCGGACCACCTTTCTTTAAAACAGCGATCACCAAATCATGTTGGATTCATATAAATTTAGTGGGACCAAATGGATTTAACCAATGAAAAAGAGTGTGTTAAAAAATGTGTTTTAAAATGTGTGTCGTTAGAATTTCTCATCGGGTTAAACATACATTATTTATTTAATAAATCTAAAAAAATAAAAAGTTGTTTATAATGGAGAGCAGACTACACAGTCGAAAGTATAGTCAAGTCAACTTGAAGAAGCAGGAGGAGCTCGTTTTCCACAGCAGCACGTTCATTTCTTCAGATTTAGAGAAAAAGAAGGCATCATTCTCGTATCATGGCACAACCAATGCTACCTTCTTTGTCTTCCTTAACCTGTGATTGGACTTATGATGTCTTTCTTAGCTTCAGAGGCATTGATACCCGAAACAACTTCACTGGTAATCTCTACAATTCTCTCAATCAAAGAGGTATACAAACTTTCTTTGATGATCAAGAAATTCAAAAAGGAGAAGAAATAACACCTACTCTTCTTCAAGCCATCAAAGAATCTAGGATTTTCATTGCTGTTTTTTCCACTAACTATGCATCTTCAACTTTTTGTTTGACTGAACTTGTTACCATCCTTGAGTGTTCAAAGTTACAAGGAAGGTTGTTTTTGCCCATTTTTTATGATGTGGATCCATCCCATGTTCGAAAACTAAACGGAGCATATGCTGAGGCTTTTGCGAAACATGAGGTGAGGTTTAGAGATGAGACGGATAAGCTGCAGAAATGGAGGGATGCCTTGCATCAAGCTGCTCATATGTCTGGATGGCACTTTCAACTAGGGTATGTGGTGTACTCCCCCACCACCCCTTTATACATTCTTGTTTTTTCAATTAACCCTTTTTTGTTTGAGTTGTGTTAATTTGACATAAAATTTTGATATTAAATTGTGACATCAAATTAGATGGTTGACATAGTTTAAATACATGATTGATTATATATGTTCACTCAATGATTAGTTTCAAATGTTAAAAAATACACACTATCCAAATTACGTTCAAATATACATGGTTTTCAGATGTATAAATATACATGATATTCATTAACCACAAATATGTTCAATTATACAATTGAAAAATATGGTTATTGAAGTCGATAACCATGGTTTATTATGTACGGTTGGTGGTTAATGAGATGCAACGCAATGTTATATTCATTAACCATCAACTGAATTGCGTCAACCATTTAATTTGATGTAAAAAATTTGTGTCAAAAAATGGTAAATGAAATCTATATGTATTATGTTATGTTTAATATGGGTCATATATTCACTTATGCAAGTGGGCTGTTAGTTAAATAAATACATTGTATTAATTGTTCTGATGTTTCTTATATAAATCATATAACCACCTTTAGTAACTTCCTAACACAGACTGAATATGTAACTTCCTAACATAAACAACATATAATAACTGACAAGTAACCATTTATTTATCTACTGTAACATGGGAAATCACTTGAGTGAAGCGGAACAAGAGCACATGTCCTTCCAGCTTGGCCCATTTGTGTGTTGGATTAGAGTTCAGGGGTAAAGTTCTAAAATGGATCGTAGTACATAAAAACATTACATTGTATTCTATACCCCAATATTTTTTTAAATCAAACTGGACGGTTCAAACCATGAACCAGTATTGTCTACCGTTCCGTTATTTAAACATTGTTGTAACCACAAGTATTGCATGATAAAAAAAAACTACAACAACCATTGTGCTGACAGAGACATAAGCACAATTAGCCAAACTCCATGATGAATCAATTGTGTTTTTGTTTGTTTTCTTATTGACTGTTTTTGTTGATCTAACATATTCATTATAAGAAAGGTTTTTCTATGATGCACATAGAAGAGTTTCAACATCTGTGTCCTGCTAATTTTTCCCACATTTGTGCAATCTTGGCCAGGTAGCCAACCCCACTTAGTGGAATAAGGCTTGGTTGTTGTTGTTGTTGTTGTGCAATCTTGCACAGATCTTTACTAGTAAACATATAATCTAGATGAAGGAAATATAATGAAGAAGTAATCATTTTTATGTGATTAATTTTGGATGAAGTGAATGAACTAAGCGCACTCAATGACACGTTCAATTTATATGTATTTTTGTAATGTGCAGGTCTGAATCAGAATATAAGTTTATTGGAAAGATAGTTGAAGAGGTCTCTATAAAGATCAACCGTGTTCCTTTGCATGTTGCAAATAACCCAATTGGGTTGGAGTCTCGAATATTAGAAGTGACATATCTCCTAGGACTAGAGTCTGATGAGAGAGTCAACATGGTAGGCATTTATGGAATTGGCGGAATAGGCAAATCAACAACTGCTCGTGCTGTGCATAACTTGATTGCTGACAAATTTGAAAGCGTGTGTTTTCTTGCTGGCGTAAGAGAGAGGACAATTAACCAAGGTCTTGCTCATCTCCAAGAAACACTATTGTCTGAAACACTTGGGGAGAAAGATATTAAAGTGGGAGATGTTTATAGAGGAATTTCAATAATTAAAAGGAGGCTTCAAAGAAAGAAAGTCCTTTTGATTCTTGATAATGTTGACAAAGTGGAGCAGTTACAGGCGCTTGTAGGAGGACATGATTGGTTTGGATTTGGCAGCAAGATCATAATCACTACAAGAGATAAGCATTTGCTGGCCATTCATGGGATTGTTAAAGTGTATGAGGTTAAACAGCTAACAAATGAAAAAGCTCTCAATATGTTTAGGTGGCATGCATTTAAGAATCAACAAATTGATCCAGATTATGTGGATATTGCAAAACGTGCAGTATCTTATTGTCATGGTCTTCCCTTGGCTTTGGAGGTGATAGGTTCTCACTTGTTTGGAAAAAGTTTAGATGTATGGAAATCTTCATTGGATAAATATGAAAAAGTCCCTCGTAAAGACATCCATGATATTCTTAAAGTTAGCTATGATGATTTGGAAGAAGATGAGAAGGGTATTTTTCTAGACATAGCTTGTTTCTTCAATTCTTATGAAATAGGTTATGTCAAAGAAATATTATACTTGCATGGTTTTCATGCGGAGGATGGTATACAAGTGCTAACTGACAAATCTCTCATGAAAATTGATGTCCGTGGTTTTGTGAGAATGCATGACTTGATTCAAGACATGGGGAGAGAAATCGTGAGGCAGGAATCAACGTTGGAGCCTGGAAGACGCAGTAGATTATGGTCTAGTGATGACATTGTTCATGTTTTAGAAGAAAACAAGGTATGGTAGTTAGTATATCCCCTCTTTGCTTACTAATATTTACACTTTTTTATTAATGTGTATTAGTTAATACATAACTTATAGAATTGTTAGTTTTCCATTCTCAACTACAATTGTTTGATGAAATTTATTACTACCAGCTGAAAAGGACATTATGATTTAGAAATTTGTGTATACAACTATCTATGCAGATGATAGATTCTCAACCTTTAATTTGTGTTTAAATTGTGATTTGGAATTGAAAGGGAACTGATACAATTGAAGTCATAATCGCCGACTTGCACGAAGACAGAAAAGTGAAATGGTGTGGAAAAGCCTTTGGGCAGATGAAGAACTTGAGAATTCTTATAATTAGAAATGCACATTTTTCCAGAGGTCCTCGAATTCTACCAAATAGTTTGAAAGTACTAGATTGGAGTGGATATCAATCATTCTCTTTACCATTCAATTTCAATCCAAAGAATCTTGCAATACTTAACCTGCCTAAGAGTTTCCTTAAACGGTTTGAATCACTCAAGGCAAGTATTCTTTTAAAAAAAATTCATTTGTTAGACATGATCTATGAGCCTAAAACTAATGTTTATTTCTTGTCGAAATCTAACAATTTGAGGCTTCTATTTGTTTAGGTATTTGAGAAGTTGAACTTTCTGGATTTTGAAGGCTGCAAGTTCCTTACTGAAATACGTAGTTTATCTAGAGTACCAAATTTAGGTGCACTGTGTCTTGATTATTGCACTAATTTAATTCGAATCCATGACTCAGTAGGGTTTCTTGATAAGCTTGTGTTATTAAGTGCTCAAGGATGCACCCAACTAGAAAGTTTGGTTCCCTACATGAACTTGCCATCTTTAGAGACTTTAGATCTAGGGGGTTGCTCACGTCTTGAGAGGTTTCCAGAAGTATTGGGAGTGATGGAGAATATAAAAGATGTTTATTTAGACCAGACTGCCCTAGAACAAATACCTTTTACCATTGGAAATCTTGTTGGTCTCCAACGTTTGTTCTTGCGGGGATGCCAAGGGGTGATTCAGCTACCAAACTACATATTGCCCAAACCTGAGATAATAATAACTTATGGTTGTAGGGGATTTCGATCATCAAAAGATGAAGAAAAAGTGAGTCCAAAAGTGTTTGCAAATGCCATGTGTGTTTATAGTGAATATGGGAAGTCCTTCCTTAATGTGTATTCTCTTAATTTAAGCTCCAACGGTGTCATAGAAGCATGTAGTCCTCCGTGGACTCAACATGCACATACACCTAAAAGTCTTGGTTTTGATCCCTTTTATAACCTAGATAGTTGCTGGAGAGTAATTGCGGCTAAGCTTAGAAGCAATGAATCGACCGTGTCTTTTTGGTTTCGAAAAAATTCCCCCAAGATAGCTCTTCGGTGTTATTTAGAACCTGGAAAGCATTTTGACAACAATATGGTACTGGATTTCAAGTTGAATGTAGTGATCAACGGCACTAAGCAACTCTCTACTTCGTGTGAATACATATTTTATACACAAGAAAAGATGGACCAAATACTTTGTTGTGATCTACAATGCAAATCAGATGTTATATTCTCAGAGAAGGAGTGGAACCATGTGGAGATTTTATGCGAGATAGAACATCTCGTGCCATGTGATTCTAATAGGGTCATGACCTACCACGACCGGACCACCAAGAGGATTCTCAAGTGTTCTTTCGTATGTGTGAACCTAGAAAACAATAAGGATGATTTCAGTTTAGTTGACAACCCTGGTTTTCCTGTCAACCGAACAAAAATTTGAAAGGCGCAAAGAATACATGAAAGATTACATTTTATCTACTCCACTTCGAATAGATTTGAATGAGCATGTTGCTAGATTTGTGCTAGAACCACATGATGACTTTTTTAATTACACAAGCATGAAATTTCATGCCAGACATCTCATCATCCTAGTTTGAAAGAAGCTTGAGGCTTGAGAAGTGTGAGATAATATATTTACATCATTGTTCTTGCATTGGATATTGATCTTGGCATAATTTGAAGTGTAACTCATTGATATATATACAGGGTTTTGCTAGAAGATACCTTTTATGAAGGTGTCTTTTAGCAAATTATTCTATGAGCATTTGCTAAAAGACACCAACTAATTTTTATGAATGTGTCTTTTAGCAAAGTTATAACTAAAAAGTGGAAATTACACCTTGAGGTGTGAGTTGCTAAAAGACACATTCATAAGTGGCTTCTAACAAAACCATATATATATATATACACACCCTTTCTT